>Ga0209402_10004615_pt1 | contig 12469 bp, 9 predicted proteins | sample ArcticOcean_MG_C_3_FD_187437 | JGI IMG/M metagenome (GOLD analysis project Ga0209402, IMG submission 187437) | Marine microbial communities from western Arctic Ocean - ArcticOcean_MG_CB8_126 (SPAdes) (version 2) | ecosystem: Environmental > Aquatic > Marine > Oceanic | place: Arctic Ocean... | reverse complement strand
TGAGGGGTATGTCATAGAGTTTTCGTTCTGTGTGAGTGCTTATCCGTGACAGGCTATAATGTGTGAAAGGTTCTAAGTATTCCAAAGGCAGCGCAGGTAGAACTGGATTCTCCATAAGGCATAAGGCTGTTGTAAGGTAATCTACTCTCTGGTCGTCCTTCTTTGTTTCATTCTTATGATTACTCGCTATAAACCACTGAGCTAATCACCTATCTGGAGGAGGCTAGGGGTAGTTACCTTGGCCTGATTGCTCATGGCGGTGTCCTCCTTTTCTATTGGGCTCTTCGGCCCGGTTTGAAATTTAGAGGTATGTTGCACCACCTATTTTAGTCACACTTTTTTTGAGGGCCCCTCCAACAATTCTTTATAGCCGTTTTGCGTTGCTTCTTCACAGCGATTTCTAAACGATTGCATACTGCCGCGATACATGGCTGTGATCCGAGTTTGCCTACCTTCAATATTGCTGTTGATTCCGGTAAACCATGAATCTACCTGGGTCATTAGCAGGTCCTTACCTTGCTCCAATACATAATCATGCCAGCCCTTTTGGGATTCCAAGCTGGGTTCGGCACGAGTAAGGCCACGGTCATTCATGTACCTTATGACGTCTGTTATCCATTCCACGTTGTATTCAATGTTGCGAGGATTGTTACCTTGCATTGCATGAGGTCCCATTATCATAAACAGATTAGGGAAGCCATTGGTTGGAAACCCTAGAAAGGTCGCCAATTCCTCTTCCCATTGATCTTTCAATCTACGCTGATTAACGCCGCGGATATCTATCCTGCTATAACTGCCGAATATTGCATCAAACCCCGTGGCATATATTATGAAATCAAATTCGAACTTCTTATCAGTGGTCAAAATACCGTTCTGGGTGACTCTCTTAATAGGAGTCTCACTAATGTCTATAAGTTCAACATTTTCCTGATTGTAGGATTCATAATAGTTGGTTTCTAGAGGCACACGCCTGGTTCCAAAACCATGATCTTTTGGAGTCAGCTTTTCGGCTAATATGGGATTATTCACACGTCCTCGTATTTTGGCAGCAAAAAAATCGGACATGGCCTTGTTAGCTTCCGGGTCGGTACCGATATCTTTGAAATTGCCTTGCCAGAGCCCAAACCCTGGACTGGCATACAGTTGCTCCCAGAATTCATATCGCTCTTCTGCACTCACTTCAAAAGTGCCTCTGTGATCGGCTGTATGTATAAATCCAGCTCTAGTTTGGGCACACCGCTCAAACATTTCGTCATAGCCGGTCCTAATGACTTTCATCTCGTCGCGCTCTATTTTCGAGTTGTGAAGAGGGGCACACCATTCTGGTCGAAGCTGGAAAACAGTGAGATGCCCGGCCTCTTTCGATACTTCTTGGATTGTCTGTACTCCCGTAGCACCGGTACCAATAACTGCCACCTTTTTGCCGGCAAATGTTACGGGGGTATGAGCCCATCGAGAGGTGTGAAACGATTGTCCTTTGAAAGATTCGATGCCCTCAATTTTCGGAAGAGTAGGTTCAGAAAGGATACCAACACCTGTAATTAAGAACCTGCTTCTGTAGGTGTTCCCGTCATCCAAACGGATTTCCCAACTCCGAGTATTATCGTCATAGACAGCGGATCTACCATCACTGGAAAATTAAATATCTTTCATTACATGGGCAATTTTCTGGCTATCATCATATATCCAAAATTCTTTGATTTTTCCGTCTACTAGTCTATGATAATGACCAAAATCGGCGTCCATTCCTTATGTGTTCATCGGTAGCGCGCCACGTTCGGGGACGCGGAGACCTCAGATCCGAATCAGGGCCATCCTGTTTTTAGATTTAATCAGTCTTGCGGAAGTGGAATATACCCCAAGTCAGGTAGCCCTTCTTGCCCCCATCAATCCAATAGTCCAACCCCTTTTTCATGTTTTCCAGGTATAGCGGTGTTATCAAACCGTCCAGTTCGTTTTCTCGATGTACGGTTTCTCGAAGGACTCGGGTGTAATGGGTTACCAGATCAGACGTTAGATCCTTGAAGCGGACCTCTTTCAGGTCATACCGCCGGGCGGCCTCTCGGTAAAAATCGGGCGAGGCCAGCGAATTCAGATGAAGCCGGTCGAGAATAGGCTGCAATACATCCTCACGACAGCTATCCGACTGCATCGGGTCAGTGAAAATGAAGTCGCCCATCCCCTTCAATACGCGAGATACTTCTGCAATCACTCTATCTCGATCTCCGCTATGCAGAATTGCGTCCTGAGACCAGACAATGTCAAACGCGGCCTCCTGAAAGGGAATATCCTCAAAATTTCCATCGACCACCTCTATTAGGTCATCCAACCCCTGCTCTGTATTCATTTGGCGATGACGGTCGTTTTGCACCTCGCTCAGGTTGAGCGCTGTTACCTTGCAACCATATGTCTTCGCGAGGAAGCGCGCCGTGCCACCAAAGCCTGCGCCAATATCTAATACCTTAGAATCCTGGCCGAAATTTCCAAGGAAAGACGCCATCATCTGCTTCGTTCGCGCGCTTGCTTCAAATATGGACTCGTCTTCTGATCGGTACAGCCCAATGTGGATGTCTTCACCACCCCAGACCTCGTAATAAAACATGTCGGCGTCTTTGCTGTCGTAGTATTCGCTTGTCGTGCTGATTGCGTTATCGTTTGGCTCTGTCATGAATCTCACATACATCCAGAATTGTGATCGGGAATACCCTGGGACCTACTCAAATCACATTGGCTTCGTCCCTCGGCCTTAGACAGGTTCCCAAGGCACAATTTATTTCAAACCAGTTTGAAATAGACTTAATCGTTGAAGTCTAACGGTACGGTGTTTTAATAATATCCTTCTGACAAGGAATGTAACCATGTCAGATCGAGGACTATGAGACCTCAACGTCCAGCGATGCACCTAACAATTCGACATCTGCCAGAGGGAAGGCTGTAGGTCCCGCGACTGTGCATTGAAGTGATGCTGCAGCGACTGCGAATCTGAGGCAATGCTCCAAATCCCATTTCTTGATGAATCCGTACTGAAATCCGGCAGAGAATGTAGCCCCTGCCGCGCAGCCGTCAAGGGTATCAACTATTGGAGCGTGGACACGAATAGTCTGTAGGCGGGTAGCAGCTAGGCAGCCTTGGTCAGCCATTGTTACCAGCACAGTGTCTAGACCCAGTTCGAGCAGATTGGATGCGACTTCATATGCATTTCCTTTTAATTGAGAAGCATCTGTGACCGCCTGGCATATACTGATGTACGGCGCATACCGCGCAAGGAAATCTGGATCTTCGTGACCATGCTCAATATTTAGGTATACCGGTACGCCTTGATTTCGAGCCTCCTTAAGCGCCCTCATGATATGGTCACCATCGTACCAGTCAAGGTACAGCAACTTTGACCCTTTAATAAGGGATAGGTCCGCCTCGTCGAGAGTTTCGAGAATCTTCGGTTCACGCTTCCAGAAATAAGTTCGCCCACCTCTCTTCCTGTCAGAAACATTCAGCTCGAAGGGAGTGGTGATATCTGACGAGAGACGAAATTCACCTTGAATTCCCCAATTCTCGAGTTGCTTCACTGTATCACGACCCGCATCATCGTCACCTAGAGTAGTACATATGAGACCTGTCTGAACGTCCCATTTTCTCAGCAAGATTGCGATAATCGCGGCGTCGTCAGATATGAAAGTTTGCCCTTGGCTCCATATTGCCCCGGTATTCCACGAGGGCATTTCCTCCACCACCAGCACCATCGCAGGCGTCACCATTCCGAAGCAGACAACGTCTGGCTTGGATTTGCCACCGTCTATAGCCATCCGTCTAATTGACCTTCCTAGCGTAAAACACGCAATGCTCCATTGGCTTCGGGTCGGTGAAGAACATTATACTACCCAAGCCATCCCCTTCAGCCGATATTATTTCCATGCCAAGATCGACAAGTACGTTAACAATCTCGTCGACTTCGTATAGTTGGAACGCACGATCGGTGTTGTAATCCTTGTCGTAAATCGTAGTAACACCCGTTCCAGGCTTGAACATCAGTTGCAACACTCCTTCCGGCTTCATAACGCGAACAAACTCCGGGAGCGTCACAGTCTTAACGATCACAGGATCGATATGCTGGATAACTGCATTGCATATAACGAAATCGAAGTGGGCATTGGTGTAGCCAAGAGGCTGAGCTAAGTCGCAAACTGATACCTGGCGAGCTATCTCAGGATGCATCGACCTCGCAGCCAGGATGTTCTCTTCGATGGCATCGACGCCCACAATACTGTAGCCGTCCTTCCAATAAAAGAAGACGTCTCTGGCTCCCGCGCCGCAGCCCGCGTCTAGCCCCCAAGCCCCCGGCGCAATCAGCTTTTTGAGACCTTCAATTAAATCGAGGTCGCTTTTCAATCCTGGATGCGTGGATCTGATATAGACCGACTGCAGAAATTCGTTTGATATCCGAGCGTAACGCTGAGCGTGCTCTCTGTAAAGTAAAACTTTGGTGAATATTCTGATCCGCTATACATAAATCTACCTCGCCCTATTATATTCGTAAAAATCAAATTTATGTCAATTTTCTAGTAATATCCCCATAGTTGTCGCTAACCTGTACAAATTATTCATTTCAACACCTGAAATGTTGTTGAAAACAATAACCCGCACGTATTCTTTCGATTGATCTAATTATCTAAATGTTCAACTCCTTCGGCGTATGGCTGGGTCGCCAACGGAGTATGATGAGAGAGTCACACGCAATGGGTCATTATTAAAATGAATTTCAAAGGGGAGTTGGTATTTCTTGGTATATCGAGGAGGTAATTATGCGTCTCGAGAATAAAGTCGCCTTCATAACAGGCGCTGGTAGAGGGATAGGCCGTTACATCAGCCTCGCCTTTGCGCGAGAGGGGGCTAGGATAGCCGTGACAGGGCGCACGAAAGAAAGACGTGAGCAAGTTGTCAGCGAAATAATCACGGAAGGCGGAGAGGCTCGGCCAATCCCCTTGGACATATCAAGAGAACAGGAGGTTTTGGGTGCGGTAAAGCAGGTTTTGGAAGACTGGGGACGGATTGATATACTAGTTAATTGTGCCGGGATAATCCAATATAACACCCCTGTGTGGAAAACTACGGTCGAAGAGTGGGATGAGATGATGAATATAAATCTAAGAGGAACATTCCTCTGCTGCCATGCCGTAGTTCCTCATATGGTAGAGCAAGGTAATGGCACAATCATAAATATTGCTTCATCAGCAGCGAGAATGGCAGACGACGATTTAGGACCTTATACGGCTTCGAAATGGGGCGTTGCCGGGTACACAACTTCCTTGGCCCGATCAGTAAGACCTCATGGGATACGGGCAAACGCCCTCAACCCTGGATGGGTTGACACAGACATGTCGAGAGAATTCGATCCCAATGGAAACCCTGAGTGGAGCACACCACAAGAGATCGCGGGAGCAGCATTGTACCTGGCAACTGATGCACCGAGAGATATGACAGGGCAGTTCATTGATATATTTGGGAGCTAGATTCGCCTTTTGCCTACTCTGGGCAAGGGTGAACGATTATTGGGGGCTGCATCAATGGAAACAGATCAAATTTGTCTTCATAAGCTGTTTCAACAACAGGCCGAAAGAACACCGGAGGCCATTTCTGTCGTTGACGGCGACAGATCGATAACATACTCGGAACTCGACCATCTTACTGACTGTTTAGCGGGATATCTTCAGAAGCACGGTGTAAGTTTCGATAATCCGGTCGGTATCTTTATGGAGACCTGTGCTGAGTATGTCATAGCGTACATCGCCATTTTGAAGGCCGGAGGCGCGTACATGCCTTTGGATCTCGCGTACCCCAATGAACTTTTGTACAAGATTCTTGCGGAGACGCGTCCGAAGGTCATCGTTACAAAAGCTGATTACGCCGATAGATTAAGTGCCTACACTCCTGCGGTAGTCCTGAACATTGACACCGATCACGTCTGGCAGGGATTCCAATATGATGAAGATGTAATCTCTTCGCTAACTCTAGATAATTTAGCGTTTGTCGCTTACACCTCTGGCACCACGGGAGATCCCAAAGGCGTATTGCAGACCCATCGTGCAGCCGTCCATTCCTATACCAACAGGTATGAAGTGAGTTCCTATGTTCCAGGAGACCGGGTTGCCTGTAACGTATTTTTTGTTTGGGAACTCCTGAGACCATTACTCAAGGGCGCTGCCTGCTACATCATTCCCGATGATGTGATATATGACCCCAGGCAACTTATGCCATTTATCACTGAGCATGGGATTACTGAGATTCTATTCACCCCATCTTTGCTTGAGACGATAATCAATTCCGCTGATCCTGATCAAATTCGTTCGCGATTCTCATCGCTGAAAGTCATTTGGCTGAACGGAGAAGTCGTGACCACAAGGCTGAAGAACAGAATTTTGGACGTATTGGGAAGTCAAGTTCGATTGCTCAATACGTATAGCATCAGCGAATGTCATGATGTGTCTGATGTGGACCTTCGCGAAGTAGGTCGACCGTTGACAGACATCTGTTCAGTTGGACGTCCAAGGCCAGGAGTATCAGTTAAATTATTGGGCGAAGATATGCAGCCGGTGCCTTCTGGAAGCGTGGGTGAACTCTACATCGGCGGACCTTGTTTGGCAAGAGGTTATCTAGATAAACCGGGTCTTACCGCCGAACGCTTCGTCTGGATTGAGGACAGTCGGTTTTACAGAACCGGAGACCTGGCCGAAATACGTTCGGATGGAACCCTGGAGATCAAAGGGCGATGCGATGATATGGTTAAGGTCCGAGGATATAGCATCCATTTGGGTGCGGTCGAGACGGCGTTGCTTGAACACGCTAATGTCAAGAGTTGTGCCGTCGTAGCAGACGGCCAAGAAGGCGAAGACAAACGGCTTGTTGCATACGTAGTCAGGAATGAAGAGGCTGATTGGCAAATAGACAGACGTACTGGAATTGGCCTAGACATTCGTAAAATATTAGTTGCTCACCTGGCACACTATATGATTCCCAGCATGTACGTCGAACTAGATGAAATGCCGATCAATGAGGTGACCGGCAAGCTCGACAGAAAATCGCTCCCTTTGCCACCAACGAAATTTGTGCATGATTTTATGGATTTAGATCTCAGCCCTGCAGCCTCAATAGGGGAGCAGAAAGATGTAATGAGAGCACTGTGGGAAGGTATCCTGCTCCTAAAGACCGGTAGCATAACAAACGACTCCGATTTTTTCGACTTTGGAGGGCACTCCCTATCGGCGGTAGCATTGACGATAGAAATCGAATCCCTATTTGGAGTCCAACTGTTGGTAAAGGACATATATCAATATCGGACGATATCTGGACTCGTCGATTACATCGCACATGGGGAGGGACACGCCCTCATGTCAAAGGATTCGATAAGAGACGACGCCTTTTTAGATCCATCCATTGTTCCCGCGACTATCCACAAGCCATTGTCAGTTGATGACGCGGACTCGATTTTCGTCACTGGAACGACAGGATTCTTGGGTGCCTTCTTGCTTGATGAACTTCTAAGAACCACTCACCAAGATGCAAAAATTTACTGTCTGGTCCGCGTAAAAAATGGCACTCCCGAAGAAGCATTAGATCGCGTGATCAACAATCTGAAATACTACCAACTATACGATTACGAATTGGAAAATCGTATTGTTCCTGTTATCGGGGATCTAAAAGAAATATACTTCGGGCTACCATATGGGCAGTACAGTGAACTCGCTGAAAAGATTGACTACATCTTCCATTGTGCGTCTCTTGTTAATTACGTCTATTCTTACTCCGATATTAAGCCATCAACGGTCGATGGTACTCGTGAAATTCTGCGGTTCGCATGCACGTCGGTTACAAAGCCTCTATCTTACATATCCACCAATGGCGTATTCCCAAGGGGAAATGAAATCCCTTACCTTGAAACCAGCGATATCGATGCATTCGCTGATCAACTGGAAGAGGGATATAGCCAGGCAAAGTGGGTGGCTGAAAGATTGGCTTGGCAAGCCATCTCAAGAGGGCTACCGGTTAGCATTTATCGGCCCGGCAATATTGGGCACCATAGTGTTACCGGTATAGCAAATCCCAAGGATTTCCAAGCGATGATTATCGACGCTTGCGCCAAAGTGAATTGCGCGCCCCGGAAGGTCGACTGGAAATTTGAAATGACGCCTGTGGATGTTCTGGTCAAAGCGATTCGGCTATTTGCCAGTCAGCCGTCATATTTGGGGACTGTGTTTAACGTTTTTCAAAACAACCCAATGCCGGCCAGGGAAGTTTTCGACTTGATGCTGGATAACCAAGTCATCTCCGAAGTTGTACCGGTCGATGACTGGAAATCCCGATTATGTTTAAAAGCGGCGAGTGATGGCGATTACATACTTAATGTACTGGACCAGTCCCTTGAGGACATTCAACCGCATCTTCACAACAACGGGAAATTTGATTGCGCCGCCTTTGAGAGTGCCTTGGCAAAATACAATATCAACTGGCCGTCCTTGGATATTGATTATTTCCATAAGGCTTTGTTCGCTAACACAGTATCGTTGGGAAGCCGCCACAGATAGTGGGCAGGTAGTTGGCGGTAACCTTTTAGAAGTCTATGAACTGGTGCCCAGGGAGGGACTCGAACCCACACTACCTTGCGGTAAGTGGATTTTAAGTCCGAAGTTCCCCGTTCCTCACCGTTTCTGATTGTCGCTCGTTGGCGCAATAGACTAATTTATGATCCAAGCTTGTGTACTGAGGTGCCCTAACATTTCTGGCCGTTGGGGTAGAAATTGGGGTAAATTTAGGCCTTCATCTTTTCTAATGCCCTGGAGTTTACGTTGCCGTAAATGGCAAAATTGCGGTAGATGTAGAATCGCCCGATATTGTCGGGCCGATGGGTCCCCGATGCTATTGAAAATAATGACTCATGCCTTCATCAAGATGGCACGCAATACTGGCCAGGGTGGAGTGAGATTACACGATCAGAGAGTGACGTACCATTCGGCTATCGCCCGTCCGATATCAGAGGGAGAGTCTTCTTGTAGGAAGTGGATCCCTTTGACTGACACTTCTTCCTGGTTGGGCCACGAACGGCAGAACTCCCGCTGAGGTCCTGTAAGTATCGCTCCCGGCTCGGCGTTGATGAACAGTTTAGGCACATCGCTTCCAGCCAGCCATTCCCCATATTCAGACACAAGTTGTACCACATCGGCGGGCTCTCCATCGATGGGGATCTCCCTTGGCCAGGTCAAGGTGGGTCGCCGTAACTCTCCGGGTTGGAGATAAGGACGGCGGTAGACCTCCATCTCGGTTTCGGTCAGGCTTCGGACAACACTACCCGGAAGCACTCGCTCCACAAAAATGTTTTTTTCCAGCACCATATCTTCGCCTGCGGGGGAGCGGAACCCTTGGAACACCCGGCGAGCTGCCTCGGGCCAATCCTCCCAGGCCACGGGTCGTACGATCGCTTCCATGTAAACCAGGCCCTTTACCCGATTCGGATGGCGCTTTGCCCAATGAAACCCCAGGGCCGAACCCCAGTCGTGCAGCACCAAGGTCACGTCGCTTGTCAAACCCATTTTCTCAAACCACTGGTCTAGGAACAGGCTGTGGTCGACGAAACGATAGGACTTGTTGGGCGCACTTCCAGATTCACCCATGCCAATCAGGTCGGGTGCCAAACAACGGCCCATAGGCTCTACGTGAGGTATGATGTTCCGCCACAGATATGACGATGTCGGATTCCCATGGAGGAACACAATCGGGTGGCCTATACCGGTATCTACGTAGGCCATATCGGACCCCCCGACTGGGACACGCTGCCGAGGATAGGGGTCTAAGGCGGATATGGATTCTTGGGTCAAAATTTCTGCGCTCCTTTGCAATCTCGGATTCCTAAACTCCTAAACCTTTGCCTAAAATGCAGACTGCGCGCTGTCGGGAGTGTTGAGCAAAAGCCAGCGAGATCGACCTTATCACTCCCAAACCCAGTCGACTCAGAGGAGGCAATATGGCTGAAATCACCAATACTGCGAATATTGCCTAGAACAGAATTACCAGGGAAAGATATATCCAGGACTGTGAAAAGGTAAACCCTGGCCAGAACCATATGAGTCTGATCGTGGACAAGGGGCCTGCTTTTTCTGCTAAACGCCAGCCTTCTAAGACCAGAATTACAGCGGCAAAAGATGTCACTGCCTGACCCAATATACATCCGGCTAGAAATCCCTTATCTGTCTCAGGACGCATACTATATCGCCCAAACGCATATTTTGTGATAAGGACCGTCGACTCAATGTGTCTTGGGTTAACTCTGTCCAAGTGATGTGACATTGACGACCACGGTCAAAACGACCGCTTACTTGTCGCTCTGAACAGGGTGGAGATGAAGTTGAAGTCATCACCTTTCAGCAAGATTTTTGAAAGTCAGCAAAGCAGCGATCTCTTTGAAACGCGAGGTCCAGTATTCTCACGATATATAGTGACATCCGAAAATTGGAGGAATCTGGGCTTAAGCTAGTTAGTAGCCCATTCGGCCTTCTCGGGCCAACCAGGCGAACTGCTGCTGTCTTCTGCCCGCGCCGGGGTCCATCAGCACATTGACGACGGACGCCTTTCCGGAGTTGAAGGCCCTCTCCAGTGCCGGGCGAATCTCCTCCGGTCGCTCCACCAGTTCTCCATGGCCGCCGAAGGCTTCCATCATCATGTCGAAGCGGACCCCTGGCTGGAAGTCGTTCGGGTTTTCGACGCCCTCAATGTAGGTCCGGACCCACTTGTCGATGTTGGCGTTCTGGAATATGACCCAGACGATAGGCAGGTTGAAGCGCGCCGCCGTCTCGATGTCCATGCCGTTAAAGCCAAAGGCCCAGTCGCCCTGCAAGCAGATGACGGGCTTGTCGGGGTTGTTCACCTTGGCCGCTATGGCGAAGGGCACTCCCGTCCCCACGCAGCCCGCAACGCCGGCGTCGATTCGGTGTCTGGGATACCAGATGTCGATGACCTGCCGGCTGATGTCCATGGTGCTCGCGCCGTCCGCCACGACGATTGCCTCCTTGGGCAGAACGTCGCGAATCTCCTTGAGGATGCGGTAGTAGCCAATGGGGGAGGCATCCGAGTTGAGCATCGGCTCGATGGTAGCGGCGTTCTGCGCTACCTTCTCTTTAAGTCCGCCAAGCCACGGAGTCTCGCCGAAAACCACGGGCCTCTCGTCCAGGGCATGGTTCAACTGCCCCATCACCATCTTGGCGTCGCCCACCAGAGCGGCATCCGCGGGGTGGTTGGTGCCCATCTCCTCGGCATGGATGTCCAACTGAATGAGCTTGTAATTCTCGTTGAACCTGGGCGGCGCACCGAAGTGGAATATCCAATTGAGCCTGGCGCCCACCATCAGGATTGTGTCCGCCCCCTGTAGCGCCTGCGTCCGTGCCGCCGAGACGTTCATGGGATGGTCTGGGGGCAGCATGCCGGAGCCCATGGGCGACGTCAGGAAGGGAATCTGGGTCTTGTTTACGAACTGCAGAAGCTCCTCTTCGGCCCAGGACCACGCCGCCCCCTTGCCGACTATGAGCAGCGGGTTCTTAGCCTCGGCCAGGATCTCCAGGGCCTTTTTGATTTCCCCCGGGTCTGCCATGGGCCTGGGTGGCTCTGCGACCGGCTCCGGCCAAACGACCTCTGACTCGTCCACGGTGCCGGTTATCATCTCGGCAGGCAGGTCCAGGTACGCCGCGCCGGGCCTACCTGACATGGCGTTCTTGATGCCCAGATTGATCAGCGCCGGGATGCGTGCGGGGCTCTCGGCCATGCCTGTCCACTTGGCCAGTGGCGCCGTGGACTCGATCTGGTTTAGCTCTTGGAAGTCGCCCATGCCGCGCCGCCTCAGCTCTGCAGAGCCGCCGATTACCAGCAGCGGCCAGCAGTTGACGGTGGCGTTGGCGATTCCGGTGAGGGTGTTGGTCTGCCCTACGCCGGACGCGGCAATGGCCACGCCAATCTTGCGGGTGAGGAAGGACTGGGCCTGCGCAGCCATAGCCAAGGACTGCTCGTGGCGCATGGAGATCATGCGGAAGCCCGCTTGGGCACAGCCGTTGACGATGTCGCCCACCGGGTCGCCAGGCAGCACGTAGACCGTTTCTACTCCCTCTCGTTTCAGCGCTTCGACTGTTAGCTGTGCACCGCTAATCTCTGCCATGATTTCCTCCTGTTTTTTTGAAAGGGTTCAAGCGACTCCGGTCAAGCAAATTCACTGGTTCGGGACGGCATAGGTATCAGCCAGTCTGTACGAGGGAAACTTACCACCGGCGTGTATTGTAGTCAATCGCAGCCAACATGTGGACGGCTGGCGGTCTGCGGCATGCGGCGGCTTCGTTTTGGCTTGCCGAGGGTATGTCCCTCCGGGAGGTTCAAGAACTCCCGGGCCATAGCACATTCGTGCTGACAGCGAACCTCTATACTCACCTGATGCCAGCGACCC
>Ga0209402_10004611_pt1 | contig 12472 bp, 10 predicted proteins | sample ArcticOcean_MG_C_3_FD_187437 | JGI IMG/M metagenome (GOLD analysis project Ga0209402, IMG submission 187437) | Marine microbial communities from western Arctic Ocean - ArcticOcean_MG_CB8_126 (SPAdes) (version 2) | ecosystem: Environmental > Aquatic > Marine > Oceanic | place: Arctic Ocean... | reverse complement strand
TCCAGCTCGACATGGGATGCGGCACTCTCTAGTCCCTCCGACCAAACGTGATCCTCTTTTTCGCTGTCATTTGTTTCTTGGGCTCGCCCTCTGAGCTTGTCTCGGAGCGGTTTTAATGCCGAGAAAGGATAAATGATATCTATTCGCCCTTTTTTGTCCCCGTCCAACTCAACATCTAGGTGACAAACGACAACTAGATCGTTTTCATCAGCTATCTGAACGAACTGCGGGTTAATTTCAGCGCTCACGTACTCACAAGTAATAGGGATTATCGGAGACCACGCTTCTTTTAAAGAAGCGAAGACCACTTCCATCATAATGTTTATTATCCTCGTCTCAGTTGGCGTAAACATTCTCCCAGCCGGAAGAAGACCGTCAATCCCTTTACCATAACCGCCAAAAAAATTATCTAAAGCAGAAAATATAACATTTGGATCAATAACAACAAGAGAACTTCCTCGCAGTCCAGAAATCTTGATCGTATTAACTGAAAGCGGCGGCTCGAGATTTTTGAGATAATCATCAAAAATTACCGTTTCAACATTAGCAACGTGAATTTTTGGGCTCGTCCTGAGAACTTCGAGGAGCCCCAAACGCAGATGTCTCGTAAATCGCTCAGTAATCATATCAATTGCTGCAATATTGATGCCGATCGTGCGATCTTCATTCGCCAAATTATGGACTGTTAACTCACTCAACTCCGGCGCTATGTCCTTAGAATAGGCGTCGTCATCGGTTTCCATAGCCGAAAGGGCATCAATTTCGTCATCACTTAATTTTCTAGTATCTTCACTCATACGCTAATGCTCACCTTTACTGAACGACAAACTCAGTAAACAAAACCTCTTCGACTCCACCAAAGTCCTCATATTTTTCAAGGACGCTATTCGTTGCAAGTTTAAGCTCTTCCGCTAGCTCTTTTCGAAAATCCTCTTTCACTAAATCAGCTTCAGCCACTTTTCTGAGTACCTCTAGCATCTCAGAGCGCACTGCAAATGCATGCGATTCCATATTAGCTATCACACGCTCGTCATAGTGTGTCATGATCGCAACTTTAACCTGCATGACCTTCCTTGAGTTCATGATATTAGCCACCAGAGGCGATTCGATTTCAAGGTATGAATTCTTAAACTTTTTGAGCTCCGGTGCATCTAGCGATATTTTGTCAGGGCCTCTAGCAAGCTGGTCCGCTTTTAAGCGCGCTTTATCTGCCTCCTCCTCCAACTGCTGTAAAGTCTGCTCAATTTCGTCATCTTTATTCGCATCAAAACCGCCCAAGAAAAACATAGTCACACCAACGCTAGCAACCATTAAAAATATGACGATGACGGCGATTAAAACGTATTTTAATATCGGTGACTTGCTCTTTACTTCCCCTTCTTGCTCTTCTTCAGCCATTCTAGAAATCTCCTAAATCTAAACCCAAAAATCGATATTTAAATCTGAAAAGTCAAGCACGTGTAACCGCTCTGCATCGCCGTCGGACTCCTGGGTAGTGCTTTCTCTAGCCGCATACTCTCGATTGTCTGCAGGATTATTTTGCTGCGAGGACTTTTGGGATCCCGAATCAATATCGAGGCTCGCCACGTTAACTCCGCTATTGACCATAAGTTCCCTGAGTCGAGGTAGGTTTTCACCTAATACCTCGCGAGTCACGTTACTTGTCGAGCTAATCATTGCCTCTAACTTACCTTCATTGTACTCCATACGCACCCCAATCCTGCCTAACTTTTCTGGCAATAGGTCAAACTCGAGTTTATGGGCTCCTCCTTTAAAACCCGCCGTTAATCTTTGCGCAAGATCTGAGGAGAGTCGGGCAGTAAATCGCTCTCGCAACTCACTTAAACTCTCCTGGTTAACCGCCGACTGGTTCAGGATGCTCTTAGCAGCTTCCGACCCAGTGGCACCTGGCGTAGAGGATGAAAGACGGGTTTCACCACTAAATACTAAGCTATCTAGTGACAACGAAGGGGGTGACAACGTTTGAGCGGGAGCGTCTTTACTTGCCGCTAGTGGCAGGGTCCCGGGCAAAATGCCTTCTAACCTGGTCTTAGACGCTAATGCCTCATAGACAGAATCCACTACCTTTCTATTTCGAAATACCAGCGAACCTTCTGTGGGAGCTCGTCCGGATTTCAATACATCTGACGCCGGAGGTATCACTCCTTCAGAATCTCGGGTCTTCTCGCCAAAAAAATCAGCTCGATTGCGCAAATACTCCAGCGCATTACTCTTAACCGAGCTCCCCTCTTTCGGCTCTGAAACAATGGCGTCAGCAGTGCCATTGGAACTCAAAGCGCCTTGGTTACGCATGTTAGCGAGATCTGATCGGCTTCGTAAATAACCTTCGGGATTGCTGGCATAAGACAAACCAGTCCTCGCTTCTGACGAGGCCCTATCAGACACATCCTCCGGGACCTGACCAAGTAGAGTTGTTAGAGCTGATCGCCTACGCAGCAACTCCGTGGTATCACCTTGAGGTAAAATAGGCCCCTTTAGTTCACGGGAAACACCTTCAGAATCGCTTGGCACGCCTGCGCTACCAACACCAGATAGCGCCGCTCGATTACCATAAGAATGAGTTGCTGCAATCCTCTCACCAACAGGTCCCTTCAATTCCTGGGAAACACCCTCAGAATCACTCGGTAACACCACGCTACGCGCGCCAGGTACTTCTACTCGATTGCCATTTGAATTCGTTGCAGTAACCCTCTCACCAACAGGCCCCTTCAAATCTTGGGAAACACTCTCAGAATCACCCGGTAACACCACACTACGCGCGCCAGGTGCTTCTACTCGATTACCATTTGAATTCGTTGCAGTAACCCTCTCACCAACAGGCCCCTTCAAATCTTGGGAAACACTCTCAGAATCACCCGGTAACACCACACTACGCGCGCCAGGTGCTTCTACTCGATTACCATTTGAATTCGTTGCAGTAACCCTCTCACCAACAGGCCCCTTCAAATCTTGGGAAACACCATCAGAATCACTCGGTAACACCACGCCACGCGCGCCAGATAGCTCCGCTCGGGCAAGTAATAGATTGGCAGTGTTGCGTTCTTCGGCGATGGGAAGCTGACCTGCCGCGGCGGGACGAGGCGAATCTGAGCTACTTGAAAGACTCGCCTCGGCTGATGACAACTTCGATTGATTAAAAATCATATCTATTGCGGCGGTAGAGAGCCCAGATTCCTTAGCGAAGGTCAAAGCCTCTGCCTCGGACGCTTGCCCCCCAACAACGAGCAAATCGAAAGCATTATGAGATAATCCGCCACCAACAGTTAATAATTTGACGCTCTCGGTCGAATTCTCATTAGTTAGGGGCGGAGCACGCTGACTGAAATTTGCCGCTTGCGGAAGAATATTGCCGCCCTGCAAGATATCTGACGACACCGAATGGGACGTTACAAGCTCCTGAAAACTTACAGTCGACTCGCCGCGATTAGCCTCTGATCCAGCCTTACTATCCGAGGCGACGCCTGACGCCAGCAATCTAATCGCATTTTCGGTGTTTGGTTCCACTCTATCTATTCCTATAAGTATTAGACCCTGCTCAATAACTAAGCACTAACCGTGCCAACTCTAGATAGGCCGCCATCTTATTACTACCGTTTCTTCTGCCTCGTCGTCTTCCTTGCGGACCTGCAGTATATCCGCTTGTGCGACAGCAAATTCTGCTAACTTTTCATACTTCTTTTTTTCTTTGATTTTTAGATCCATCTGAACCCCTATCCGTTCCAAAGAATTGGTAGTGGACTCGATATCCGTAAAGCACTGCGATTTGAGAGCCTCTAAACGCTCTAAAAATGACCATGCTATCTGAACCTCATGGGCAACACGCGATTGTCCTGAGGCTAAATTATCAACAATCTCTTGGATTTCATTATTTAGAGTTCGTAACGATAAAATAGAACGATTACGAGCCTCTTCGTGCACTTTTAACTCTCGCATCAGCTCTGAACACTCATAGTCCAGCTTCTGGATCAAGGAATCCCACTTAGTCTTCATGGGTTACTGACTCGAAATCGCTCGACGCAGTTGACGCATAGACGTAGATAAATCGGTCACATCGCTCATATCTTGCTGCGCAAATTCAACCATTCGACCGCGCAAGTCTATGGCGGTGTCCAAATCTTGATCAGAGCCTGCTTTGTAAGCTCCGACACTGAGTATGTCGCGGTTTTGTTCATAAATCGACCATAACCGCCTATAGGTACTTGCTAATTCAAGGTCCTCTGGACTGATCACTTTTTGAGCCAACCTTGAAATAGACCCATTCATATCTATTGCAGGATAATGACTGGCATCCGCTAAACTTCTGGATAACATGATCTGTCCATCCAAAGTGGCCCGAGCCACTTCAACTATTGGATCAGTGCCATGTTCGTGCTCTGCTAATACAGTATAAATAGAACTGATACTCCCCGATCCGGGACGTCCCATCCCTCCTCTCTCCATCAAAGCAGGCAGCCATGTAAATACCGAGGGAGGATAGCCTTTACTCGTTGGCGGCTCGCCTATCGCAAGGCCAATTTCGCGCTGCGCGTGCGCAATACGTGTAAGACTATCCAAAAGCATAAGCACGTCAAGCCCTTGATCTCGAAAATACTCCGCTAAAATATGACAAAGGTCGGCCCCTCGCCTACGCATTACGGCAGTCGAATCAGCGGTTGCGAGGACTATAACTGCCCTTTTCATGCCATCGCGACCCAATACGTTTTCGATAAAGTCATGAGCTTCTCTTCCTCGTTCACCGATTAAACCCACTATAACCACATCGGCCTCTGTGTTTTTTGTGATCATACCCATTAAGGTGCTTTTACCTACCCCGGATCCCGCGATCAAGCCCAACCTTTGACCTTTTGCCATCGTTAACAAGGCATTTATTGCTCGAACACCAACGTCAAGAGGCTCCATAATCGCCGCCCGCTCTAACGGAGGGATTTGGCAGCCTAAGTAATCAGCTTCGCAGGATGAAGCTCGAAGTGGCCGAGAGTCCAACGCCTCACCCAGAGGACTAATAACTCGCCCCAGTAGATCCTGACTCACTTTGCAACCTAAACGACTTGATATCAGGCGAACCCTACTTCTGCGCGAGACGCCCCCCATATCGTGATATGCGATCAACTTAAGTGCATCACCATCGAAGGACACGACCTCCGCTAAGATACGAGGGTGCGTATTATCCATATTTTCGACACTGCATAGTGCCCCAAGGCCTGCATGCAGTCCTCGCGTTTCAATAATATTTCCAGTAACTCCAGAAACCATAGCCCATGTTTTTGACGTCGCGCCGCTTAGCAACGACGCCACATCACGCACAGGAGTGTCAATCGCCATTCATTAATAACTCCCGAATCCGTTCATGGGCTTCACTAAAATCGAGCGCCAAAATTCTCTCGACGACAAGGTTATCGTATTCAACTCGCAGATCCCCCAGCTCGAGACTTGCATCGGCTCGCAGAGTCAGTAGGCCGCTGTCGTCAAGCTTTAGTCCTTCTTCTATGAACCATGTCTCAATCTCTGGACTGACATACAGCAACAGAGGCACGCCATCTTCAAATCCCGACTCGGCAAGTATTCCTTTGTAAAAAAGGGATACTGCGTCTCTATCTTTTTCAAAGCTAGTTCTCACAACGCTGCTTGCCACAGCCAGGGTGAGTTCACTTAGCTGAAGCCACAGGGGCTGAATCTCGGAGAGCCTGCTCTCGACACGCCTAATAAGATCTTGACATTGGTTTAATCGATGCAGAGATTCGTCCTCCTGCACGGTCTCAGGACGACACTCAGTCGTCTCGCTCAACTCGGGTTCTCGCAATGTCGAGGAGCCAATCTCGCTCGCCCCTTCTAGATCTTCGTCTTGAATTTCAAACTCAACAACCTCTACCTTGAGAGACTCCCCCAAATCGCTGGAATTACCATCGGTCTTTGATAATCTAGCGCTTAACTCTACCGCATCACTCTCAACCGACGCTGCGCGCTGATCGTGCCCCGCAGGCGCTGCAACGACTTCACTTACAACCCGTTTGGTTGGTAACTCATCTGATAGTTGCATATCGGTATTTTCGGGATGTTTTTCCAGAATCTCTTGCTCAAGCTTCACGTCTTCTACCCGAGGCTCAGCAGATAACAGTGGCTTCAGTGAGTTCACATCATCGGTCTGAGCCCACGTGCTTTTCTCGAATTTATCGTTAGGCTCCTCGCTATCGCTTCCTACCGCATCTGAGAAAAACTTTGCTCGCTTTCCCGCATCAAGCAGCTCTGTTAAATGCCAGGCAACTACGGCCTCATCAGAAGATCCTTTAGACAAAATCATCACCTCGGCCAGAAAGGACTAACTCACCCGCGTCAGATAACTTACGCGCTAACCGCATAATTGTTTTCTGAGCAGTCTCCACATCAGACAGACGCATTGGTCCTCTGGCCTCCATATCATCTATGAACATCGCACGAGCGCGCTGGGACATATTGTCGAAGAATTTATCCTTGACCACATCACCGGCCCCTTTAAGCGCAACCATAAGCGCATCAGCCTCAACGTTTCGCATGAGCACCTGTATCGCCTTGTTATCAACCATAGATAGATTATCAAAGGTAAACATATTGTCTTGGATTTTCAGCATCAATTCCTCATCGAGTTGACTGAGGTCGCCCATAATCTTTCCTTCCAAATCCACTTTGACAAAGTTCATTATTTTAGCGGCTGTCTTAATGCCCCCAAAACTTGAAGACTTGGCTGACGAGTTAGAACTAAACTGCTCCTTCATAATTCGCTCGAGCTCATCCATTGCAGATGGCTGCACCGATTCTAAGCTCGCAATTCTCTGCATAATCTCAGCCCGGTTAACCTCTGGTAGGTAATTAAGAACATCGGCGGCAACGTCATACTCCAAGACAGATAAAATGATAGCCACGACTTGAGGGTGCTCTGTCGCAATCATATCTGAGATAGCTCTCGGGTCCATCCACCTCAATATCTCTAAACCCTTGCTAGACGATCCCGGCAAGATTCGACCCAAAACGGTGGCGGCTTTATCTTCTCCCAAAGCCCTCTTTAAGACAGCTTCAACATAATCCGTTGTACCGAGACCCAAGTTTGTTTGCTCCTTGATGGTAGCGACAAAGTTATCTAAAACTAAGTTCACTGAATCCTGAGACAAATCCACCACGCCCACCATAGCCGAGCCAAGCGACTGCACTTCTCGCGGGTTAAGATACTGTATGATATCTGCGGCTTGCTGCTCACCCAATAATAAGACGATGACCGCAGCCTGCTCGGTGCTTGTCATAGCAGCCAGTTCGTCGTTTAAGTCTAGCGATACTTCAGCCATCTTAAGCCTCCGATTGTTCTATTATGCTGGTTTAATCATCTTCTTGAGAACGTTGGCCACCCTACCCGAATCTTCGGCAACCAGCAGTCGAATCAGCGCCACTTTATCATCATAAGAATTGGCGGTATCGAGCATATCCGCTGAAATCGAGGACTTTTTAGGCTTCAACTTCGCTTTTATTTCTTCTAGTGACTCTCCTTGCTCAAGCGCCATAACGTCTGCGTCGCTCAACTCCCCATCTTTCGGTTGCTCAGCTATCAGCGCGAGATCATCATCCGAAGCAAGCTTAGGAAGGTAAAATGACATAATCGGCCTAACTACGAACAACAATAGAAACAAAAACGCTATTACAGTGAAGCCATGCTTACCCCACTCAACTATGCCTTCTTGCTCCCACCAAGGGATTACTATTCTGATTGGGGCATCCACGTAAAATGGAGCTATCGAAATCCTAACGTCGTCCCCTCTTTCAATGTCATAGGGTAAGGCTCGCGTCACCAAGTTACGGAACTTTTCAACTTCAAGCGTCACCTGCTCACTGATTGTCTGCTCGTCGAATACTCTAGAAAGTGAAGAAGATTGCCCGACCTCAAGATCTGTTTGCGTGCCCTGAGTAATCTCAGCACTAGATCCCGTTTCAGCATTATCCGCCTGAGTTAACTTCTTGCGAACCAGATCTATCAATGCGGTTTCATTTATCATAATTGCAGCGGTAACACCTAACACCCTGCCAGATTGCTCCTTGACATAACGTACTGCTTTATCCAGTTCGTAGTTACGTGTTGTTTGAGTCCGCTGAGTCTGCTCCGTTAGCTGTCCAGTTTCAGCATCATTCACGGTCCCAGTTGCCTGCAGAACGGGATCCGCAGGAACTATATTCGACGTCCCACCAGGCACGCCAGACGCAGACAGCCCAGAGGTTGCATCATTGTTCAATATCTCCGACCGAGTTTTAGGTCCACTGCCGCTCCGATCGAATTCTTCGTAGGTAGACTCTGTCTCTGTGAAGTCCATATCAACATTCACTATGGATTTTACGTTTCCCTCACCCAAAACCGGTATTAGTAAATCTAGTATTCGCTGAGACAGCGCTGATTCCATCTTTCGTTCATAAGCAATATTTTTCGAAGCGCTCAAACCGTCTCCTGCTTCTGCAGCGGAGAGTAAGTTGCCATAGTTGTCTACCACGGTGACATCAGTAATCGACATAAAGGGAACGCTCGATGACACCAAATGTAGGATAGATTGCGTCTGCGGCTGTGTAACAACCCTACCGAAATACGGCTTAAGAACCACCGATGCCTTAGATGGCATGCGGTCTCTAACAAAAACGCTTTGTTTGTTAACTGTGATATGAACTCTAGCACTCTCGATCGAATCGATTTCAGAAATAGTCTTTGCCAGCTCTACCTCCATTGCATTATTGTACCGAACTTGCTCCATAAACTGACTTTGCGTCATAGACGCAGTCTCGTTTAGAGAACTGAATCCTCCCGCAACCGCAGATCTAGGAAGCCCCTGGGAGGCCAAAAATAATTTAGCCGATTGGTACTCTCCATCGGGAACCTCTACCATGCCCGACGCCGAATTGATCCTCGCGTCGTACTTCGCAGCCACTAGGGCCTCGTAAGAAGCTTGCCGATCTGATTCGGTCATACCGATCGAGACCGATTGATATCCGGTCGAGTTCAGTATAAACCCAAAACTCACGAACAAGACGATGGCCAGAATAACCGAAATTGCTGGCATCGACCTCTGGACCGCTGGCTGAGTTCTGAAGCGTCGAAAAGCTGACACAGGCCCCGACTCAGGCGCCGACTCCGTTTTAGTTGGCAGGCTCTCTGATCGCTCGATCACCCCAGTATTCTCCTGGCCGACCTCACTCTGAACGCCTCGTCTATCCTCTAGTACAGCTGCCATAATTCACCTTTACGAGTCAAACCGGCATACTCATAATATCTTGATATGCTTTTAATACTTTATTTCTAATCTGAAGCGTAGCCTCAAATGCGATAGAAGATTTTTGAGAATCGAGAAGTACCTGAGTGATCGGGATATCGTTCGAATACTCAAATTGCGCTTTCGTTTCTGCAGATTGCTGCTGGATAGCATTGATGTCCTTAATGGCATTGGAGATATCCTCAGAAAACTTAGTCGTAGAGGAAGATTCTAACCCCCCCGTTCTTGCCAGATCAGCGGACTGCTGCTGAAGCTCTTGTGTTCGCTGCAGCAGACTCAATACCCCCGAAACGTTTTTTGCATCCATCATGTTCTAGCAACTCCTAAAATCTCATCGCTGCGCTGATCATGTGACTCTTTGAATTTTTTAACCTTATATCGAAGAGTTCTAGAGCTTATTCCCAGAACACGAGCAGCCTCCTCTCGGGAATTTGTCGCCTCGATTGCCTTAAAAATTGCGCCAATCTCCGCCTCCTCTTTCGCCAAGGACAAATTAACTTCGTGAGGATCTTTAACGACACATGCAGTCAAGTCTTCCGTCTCTTGACTAGACGTAGCTGCACCTAAAGATTCCACCGCGTCAAAAATAATATCCTGTTGATCAATGCAATTATCCGTTGCAAAAACCTTAGCTCTACAGATCACATTTTCAAGCTCTCTCACATTACCTGGCCATCGGTAGCTCTGAAGCCTGGCAATTGCATTCTCCGATATCGCGCAGGCACTTCCTGCGAAACGTGTCGAGGAAGCGTAGTGCCGCGCTATTTGTTTGATATCTTCTGGACGCTCTCTCAAGCTAGGTATATTGATGTGAAAAGTCGATATCCGATAGAATAAGTCCTCTCTAAACAGCCTATCGCTCACCAATTTCGATAGGCTTTGATTGGTGGCTGCTATTAGCCGGACATCGAATGGCGTCTCATTGATAGTTCCCACTCTTGCTGATGTTCTCTCCTGAAGGACTCTTAACAACTTCGGTTGGATATCAATGGGTAGGTCGCCAATCTCGTCTAGAAAAAGAGTGCCCCCGTCCGCCTGCTCAAAAATTCCCGCCTGATCTCTGACGGCGCCCGTGAATGATCCTTTAATATGTCCAAAAAGGATGCTCTCTACAAGATTCTCAGGGATCGCAGCACAATTCAGGGCGACAAAAGGTCGTCTTGATCGAGTTGACATTGCATGCAGTGTTCGTGCAACCACCTCCTTGCCAACACCCGACTCACCTGTTAACAAGGCTGTAACGTCCACTTTTGCAACTCTCTCAATAAGAGCGAGCATGCTTTTACTCTTGGTGTCGCTAAAGATAACCGCGTTTCTAGAGTTTTCTGAAACTGGCAAAAAAGCGATAGTCTCTCCAATCGCGTTAACTGAAACTACGAGACCAGACCAAGTATGATCGGGATCGCCGCTGGCAGGGAAAGCCAGTATGTGCGCGCACCCCAAGCTGCCGAGATGACGTGCTAGCTCAACATCATTGTGAGGGATTATGAAAATTGACTTATCGATGCTCATATTGAGCATCAGGATCTGCAAGGAAGCACGCTCTGAAGTCCACTCTCCCGCTATACACACGAGATTACAGGCCGTCTTACTGGTGGGCAAACGAGAATCGGTTGCTGTTTGTCCGCCTTCCATGGATACGTGATGACCGGCAACCTGCAAGCTCTGTTGCAGTTTACGTAGATCGCTCAACGCATCCGAACCAAACTGGACAATCGAAAATTCCACTATCTAAACCCTGCTCCACTTTTATATTTCTAGTGGTAGCAAGAACCATTCCAACATTTCAAGCTATTGATAAATATGAAGTTTTTTAAATTGGCTAGCTAAAACTTGTTGGATGTCTTTTTTTCGACATATCAGCGGATGTCTAATTTTTCTAACTTTGCTATTAGAGTCGTTCTCTTCACACCGAGTATTCTGGCGCACTCAGACACATTTCGTTCCACACGACATAAAACGGATGAGATAAGGTCTCTTTCAATATCAGCCAAAGTGGCTTTCAAGCCCTTACTTGAAATGTCGTCAATAAACAACGATTTTTCATAAACGGAAATTTGTCCAGCCGGATCTTGCTTAAGAAGCGGCAGTGACAAGCCCCCTTCATGAAGCGTTAACTGAGGATCCAAGGCTACATCGTGACGAAGCTGGCTGTCAGTTTCCAAGGGTACCTGCAACTCGTCAATTAAAGAGCACATAGCCGAGGGAATAAACTGAGCAGGGATCAACCGCAGATCAATGTCCTGTCCGGCCGGATAAAGCACAGAGAGTCGGCGGCAAAAATGCTCTAACTCTCTCACATTGCCGGGCCACGAATAATTGTTCAGCACAGACTGGCACGCTTTGCTAATGGAGATCGGCGCTTTTCCATGGGAAAACTTAGTCGCAAAGAGATCAAATAACTCTTGGATATCAGATACCCTATCAGATAAGCAAGCCACCTGGATTGGGATAACGTTAAGCCGGAAAAAAAGATCCTCTCTAAAATCACCTGTTTCTACGAGACGCGGAAGATCTCGATGAGTCGCACAAATTATCCGAACATCGACCAATTCTTCTCTATCGGATCCCAGCCGAGAAACCCTCCCGTCCTGCACGACGCGCAATAATTTGACTTGAAGCTGGGGCGGCATATCTCCGATTTCATCTAAAAATAAAGTGCCTCCGTGCGCCTGCTGAAATCTTCCTTTGTAATCACTCACGGCGCCAGAGAAAGCACCTTTGACATGACCAAATAATTCGTTCTCTAGAAGCTCATGCGGAATCGCGCCGCAGTTAATAGGCACAAAACTGTCCAATCTAGGTCGATTCGATAGTTTGTGGATGGCTCGGGCTACATTTTCCTTGCCGACCCCCGACTTCCCAGTAATCATTATCGGAGCGTCAGACGGAGCGACCTGAACGAGGCTCTGTTTTAGCTCATACATCACCTTGGAGGATCCGATTAAATCTGGCAACTCAATTTTGGGCTGACTATTCACTAGATTCCCTAAATAAACCGGAGACATATACTTAATATGGATTAAATACGGCTTTTAATCCTACCCAACCGCAGACTAGCACAGCTGCAGCTGCGGGGGTGAACCGCACCGGGATTCCTGGAGACTCCAAATCTTGAGAGGATTGGAGTATGACGAAGTCAAATCGGTATTCCCCCGAAGTCAGGAAACGAGCGGTTC
>Ga0209402_10004604_pt1 | contig 12488 bp, 9 predicted proteins | sample ArcticOcean_MG_C_3_FD_187437 | JGI IMG/M metagenome (GOLD analysis project Ga0209402, IMG submission 187437) | Marine microbial communities from western Arctic Ocean - ArcticOcean_MG_CB8_126 (SPAdes) (version 2) | ecosystem: Environmental > Aquatic > Marine > Oceanic | place: Arctic Ocean... | reverse complement strand
GACGCCCCCTTGAAGACGTCGCAATCGAGCTTCTCGCGTTGCTCAATCGCCTGGACGTCAGCGCGATTTTTCTGGCCGGGTACCTGCGACTTGTCCCGCCACCGGTCGTGTCCGCTTACCGCCGGCGCATCCTGAACGTCCATCCTGCTCTACTTCCCGAATTCGGGGGCAATGGCATGTACGGGGAGCGCGTGCACGAGGCGGTGATCGCGTCGGGTGTCGAGGTTTCGGGTGCCACCGTGCACTATGTGGACGAGGAGTACGATACCGGGACCATCGTGGGCCAATGGCGGGTGCCCGTACTTCCGGACGACGACGGACCGACTTTGGCCGCGCGCGTCTTGAGCGTCGAACACCGTTTGTACCCGGCCGTGGCGGCCCACGTGTGCCAGGCGTTTCGGGAGGGCCGGGTACCGGGCCCATTCACGCTCGCACCCGAGGGGTTGGGTGCCTAAATCCCTCACAAGGCGCCGTTCCCCGAAAAACAAACTCGAAGGGAGATGAACCGGATATGAAGCGACGTGCGCTTCTCAGTGTGTCGGACAAGGCAGGTATCGAGGACTTTGCGAAATCTTTGGTGGACGCCGGTTGGCAAATTCTTTCGACCGGGGGCACGGCTCACGCCCTCCGTGAGGCCGGCGTGGAAGTGACCGATGTGGCCGAGGTAACGGGCCACCCCGAGATGATGGATGGGCGCGTGAAGACGCTCCACCCTGCCATTCACGCGGGTCTGTTGGCGCGGCGCGCCCGATCCGACGATATGGCTGCTCTCAAGGAGCTGGGGTATGGCCCGATCGATTTGGTGGCGGTCAACCTCTATCCGTTTCGCGAGACCGTGGCTCGAGGGGACGTTCCGGTCCATGAAGCGATGGAGAAGGTGGACATCGGGGGGCCCACCATGATCCGTGCAGCCGCAAAGAGTCACGTGGACGTTTGGGTGGTGGTCGATCCCGGGGACTACGGCCGCGTCTTGGCGGCGGTCAACGCCGGGGGTGCGGACGGGCCGTTACGCGGATCGGTGGGCCCGGGGGCGGACCCGGGGGGAAACGAGTCGTCCGAAGCCGGGCTACGGCGTGAGTTGGCCGCGAAAGTATTTGCCCACGTCAGCGAGTACGACGGTGCCATCGCCCGGTACTTGCGAGCGTAGAAGGTTCCTCCGATAACTCGATGCGCGACCCCGAGGTAATTCGTCGTTTGCGGTATCTTGTGGTGAGAGCAAGACCAGGTCATTGTGAAGGATATGTCAGGCTGTTCCGCCCCTTCCCAAGGGAGTGTGTGATGCACGCTAGGCACTTGTTCGCGTGTGCGACCCTGGCCGTTTTCGTAGGACCGGTTGCTTTGTCGGCCCAGTATCCGGTCCGCGACGGCAGCGTCACCAACCGTGAGCCCTATCTCTTCGCGGCCGCCGACTTCGGTATCAATCCCACGGAAGTCACGTTCAGCAAGGATATCGTGCCGATCCTGCAGAGGAGTTGTCAGAACTGCCACCGCGAGGGTGGTGGGGCGCCCATGTCGCTCACGACCTACCAGGACGCGAGACGCTTTGCCACGAGGATCCGGGACCGCACGGCCATCAGGGACCGGATGGGCGCGATGCCCCCGTTCTTCGTAGAGCCTGGGATAGGAATCCAAAAGTTCAAGAACGACCATCCGCTCAGCGACGAAGAACTGGCCAAGATCCAGGCGTGGGTCGACAACGGAGTTCCCGAGGGTGATCCGGCCGACATGCCGCCCCCACTCGAGTTTCCCGACGACCGAGGCTGGACGCTCGGCGAGCCGGACCTGATCCTCCGGTCTGTCGACATGACGATGCCCTCCGTTGGGCCGGACCGTTGGGGAGATATCGGCCTCGTTCCCACCGGTATTACCGAAGACCGGTACGTACAGTCCGTTGAAGTCCGAGAAATCAACGATATTCCCACGGATGTCCCGATCACCACGGTGGGTGGACGGTACATTTTCCATCACATGACGTACCGGAGCGGGGTCTTGAACGAGGACGGGACCGGCCTCGTTGAGGAAACCGTACAGGGTTGGCCCATCCATGAAGTCGGGCGTAACGCGGACATCTTCGGAGAGGGTGTCGGCATGCTTTTGCCGGCGAACGGGGCCTTGTCATTGCGCGCGTCGCACCTTCACGCGACCGGCTGGCGGGAGACCACAGCGCACCTGGAGTTCGGCTATAAGTTCTTCCCAAAAGGGTACGAGCCGAAGTATCGTCGCTCAGGCGGTTCCGGGGGCAACGGCATCGACATCGACGTACGGCCGAATGAATCCGGTCAGGAATTCCATTCCTACAACGTGCTGGCCGAGCACACTAAGATCACGGCGTTTGAGCCACACCTCCACGCGCCGGGTGTGCGTATGTGCCTAGAGGCTATCTGGGGAATCAACCGCTTCACGCTCAACTGCGTCGGCTACGACCACAACTGGGTCAAGCAGTACCTCTACGAAGACGATGCCGCGCCGCTGTTGCCGAAGGGTACCATTCTGCACATCACAGGCTTCATCGACACTCGGTCCGACAACCCCAACCTCGCGGACACCAGGAACTGGGCCGGAGGCGGTCGGCGGTCGGTTTCCAACATGTTCATCGACCTCGGCCAATCGGCGCGCCTCACCGATGAGCAGTTCCAGGCTGAAATGGCGCATCGACGAGAGATCATGAAGGACCGGAACGAGTACGACATCGGGTGTCCGCTGTGCTGGGCTCCGGAGATGATGGAGGAGGCGAAGACCGTGGAGGGAGGTGGTCAGTGAGGCGTGGCCGAGCCCTTCGATCTACGGGGTTTAACTGGGTATTCGTCGCACTGGGGGTCCTCCTTCTGGCTCAACCCGCCGCTGCCCAAGACGGCACGGGCAGAATGATGTTCATGCGGGGCCAGATCGTGTCGCCGGCGTACGAGGGGTGGTGGCCCAACGAGGACGGGACGTTCACGTTGTTCTTCGGCTACATGAACTCGAATTGGGAGCAGGAATTCGAGGTCCCAGTCGGCCCCGATAATTACTTCACGCTCACCGAGCCCGGTGGCCTGGACGACCTCGACCTCGAAGCGTTGGATCACGTCACGGCCGACCAGGGCCAGCCGGCACACTTCTACCCTAGGCGTAACCCCTTCTTGTTCACCGTCCAAGTGCCCGCTGATTTCGGCGACAAAGAGTGGGTCTGGACCCTAAGGACGCAAGGGAAAACAAACCGAGCCTACGGGCTGCTCTCCAGCGACTACAGGATCGATCCACAGGTCATGTCCACCGAAGTGGGCGGAAACTGGGGCAGCCTCGATGACCGCCTTCGCACCAACTTGGCTCCCGAGCTGATGGTCGAAGGGGAGAAACAGCGTACTGTCAAAGTGGGAGAGCCGCTGACGCTGGTCGCATACGCCAACGACCCGGACGACTACCCAGCCAGAAACGACGAACGGGCCCGCCCTCCCGAGAGTCTGGAAGAGCTGTATCGGGGTCCGAGGGGCTCGACCGTCCAAGGCGCCCCCGGCCTCCGCTTTTCGTGGATGGTCTACCGAGGTCCCGCTCAGCGGGTCAGCTTCGCTCCCCTGCAGATGAAGACGTGGATGGACTCGAGGGTGTGGGGAAACTCGCCATGGTCGCCTCCCCACCTCCTCCCGCAGCCACCTCAGGACGGCAGGTGGGTGGCCGACGTCACTTTTGATGAGCCCGGAGACTACGTGCTGCGCGCCGTCGCTGGCGACGGCTCCCAGTTCAGCTATGACAACCTCTTCGTTACGGTGACGCCACGACCCGCGATGTGATCCTCTAAAGCTTCCCCTTCGCGCGCGCAGGGCTGAGTTTACTCTGCATGCAGCACCTGGAGGGGTGGCAGAGCGGTTCAATGCACCAGTCTTGAAAACTGGCGTCCGCAAGGACTCGTGGGTTCGAATCCCACCCCCTCCGCTAGGCAGGACAAGGCTTTGTGCCTCATGGGGCCACCGTGGCTTCGGCCATGGTGGCCTCGGTGTGACCCGAAACGTTACCCGGGGCGGCAAGGCCAAGCGTCTCAGAGACGCGCTCGAAGTAGGATGCGACATCGGCATAATCGGGGTGAAACTTCGCGTACCGCATGGTCATAGCGATGTTCTTGTGCCCGAGCTGGCCCTGAAGCAAGTGGAGCGGCAGGTGGGATTGCTTCATCTTGTGCCGTTACGATAAAGCTGTCACGATGCGGGTTCTGTGGCTCGCACAATCGGCCGGGTGAATCAGTGCTTCATGATTGGGGTCTTACCTAATAGCCGGGGTCAGCTAGCACGGATCCACTCCTTTAAGCATTGGTATGCGATTGCGTAATTTTCGGTTCCTGCTCTTGGTTAGTGTTATCGCCTGCGGTGGAAGCGACGGTGGCGGTGGCGGTGGCCCAACTGCACCGGTGACCCCGCCCACGCCAGTGCTCACGCTCAATCAGCCTCAGAGCCACACAAACGTGTCCGCCGTTACGATCTCCGGATCAACGGCCGCGAACGCCACGCTCCAGATTTCCGGAGGCGCGGAAGTTGTGACTGCGACAGCAAGCGCGTCGGGCACCTTCGACGCGTCGGTCCTTCTCAAGGCCAATCTAGAGAACCAAATTTCCGTCGTCGCGACCAACTCAGCCGGCGTTCGCAGCGCAGCAGCGGTCGTGACTGTCGTTCACGACGATATAGCGCCGGATGCACCCCTACTAAGTGTTGTCCGTTACGCGGGGGCAGACCCTTTCCCATTCACGGGAACCACCGAGGCAGGGGCGGAAGTGACCCTGACATCAGCGATCGACTCGGTCCAGACCACGGCGGATACCAACGGCAACTTCCAACAAGAGCTCCACTTAGTTCCGGAAGCAGTCAACGAGATTACGCTCGTCGCTCAGGACCTAGCCGGCAACCAAGGAAGCCTATACGTCGCCGAGATCATTTCCGATACTCTGCCACCGACAGTGGCATTTCACCCCGGTCCAAGGCCTGAAAGCCACCCAGTCGATGATTACGACAAGGACGGGAGAGCCAACATATCTTTCTATGCCCTCGATATGTGTACCCAGTGTGAGCACTACCCCGGTACCGATCCTCGGACCAACGGAGTGGACCTGACATCCTTCTTCGTGGCGAATAACCGTGCTATTGGAGGAGGATCGGCACTCGGTGGCATCGACGCGGGGGAGAATATATTGGAGAGTGTTGATCTGGCGCCCGTTACTGCGATATCCCCGGAGACAGGCCAACTATCGACGGATTATGAGGTTGGCTTGGCTTATGAATTTCCATCCGGTGCCAATGTCCTGACGATCACCGTGGCGGACTCTGCGGGTAACACGTCTACCGATGATATTGCATTTAACGTGCGCTCCGAATACGGAGCACCTAGTCTGACGCTCCTTGCCGCGTACGACGAAGTTGGATTCAAGATCGCCGGTGACATGTACGACTCAGGAGGAATGCTCAACTGTTGGGTGGATACTCCAGTAGGTTGTCCGGGTCTCAACGTTGTCGCGGACCAAAAACTGATGGCGCTTCTGTCAAGCAACGGTACGAAGGGGGACGATATAGCGGCCGGAGAAAATTTCGGTCACTTATTCACGTATCAAGAAATACGTGCCGATACTTCTGGCTTCTTGAATGTCGACTCTGCTTTTGTGCACCACTCAGGAAAGGCTGTCTTTAGGCCCCTACTTCTGGATACCTACTCCCATGTTTGTGCCCAGTGTGTAGTAGGAGAATCATACGCCTTTGTTGACGCCTCTCGAGATGTCGCCCTTGGTGACACCGTAGAGATGACCGGATATGTGATGGACCGCGCTGGCTACAGGGCTGAAGACCATGCCCTTACAACTGTTGTTCCGGCCCCTAGCTCGATATTCATACTCAATTCGTCAGCGACACCAGGAGATCAGGCGCACGTGGTGTCCGTTGGATTGACGAATTTCCAGCCTTTGCGTGGCGTAGAGTTTAATTTGCGATTCGACACCGATGTGATGACTGTCGACTCGGTCAAATCAACAGGTCGCGTGCCGTTTGCTCCCTTCTACGAAACGATCAATGACTCCGGGACACTCTCCGTGCTACTGGTGGATTTCGCGGGCAACCTGATACCGGTAGCGAGCGACACCATGGCTCACATCTACACGTCTATCAAGGCGAACGCGCCCTCGTCAACAATGACATTGATGATGGAGATGGTGGAAGCTGCGGGCGAGGACGGTAACCCTGTAGAGATGACAGCGGGGAGCGGCACGCTGCTGATACCATAGTGACACTCGTTGGACTGCCAGCCACATCAAGACTTAACTATGGCGATGATGATCACCAATAGACATATCCCGACTTTTCTGGTTGCCATGTTCTTGGTCAGCCCGTGCATCGGACACGCCGTCCTGGCCCAGGATAGGCCTCAGCCGGTAACATCGACCGGAACAACAATACAAGCCGCAAGCGATCGAGTGATTGTGAAATATCGCTCCAGAAGTGCGGCGCTAGTGAGTGGCCGGCTGCATGAGTTGGCTAGGGCAGAGGTGATTAAGCGTCTGCCCTCGATCGACGCTGACGTGGTACGGGTACCCGAGGGTTCATCGCGCGATGAGCTGATCGCATGGTATGAGGAGCGCCCCGACGTCGAGTATGCCGAGCCCGATTACCATGTGTTCCCGATCGGTGGTATCGCTGCCGCGACAACGCCCGACGATACGAGATATGTAGAACAATACCACCTCAACAACACAGGTCAGGATGATGGCATCACGGACGCAGATGTGGATGCGCCGGAAGCGTGGGACATCACCACCGGGGATTCGACGATCATCGTAGCGGTCATCGACTCAGGAATTGACGCAGAGCACCCGGATCTCCTTGCGAATATGTGGGTCAATGAAGGAGAGATAGCGGGTGATTTGATTGATAATGACGGAAACGGATTCGTCGATGATATCCATGGCTGGGACTTCAAGAACGACGACAACAGCGTCTACGATAGTGCAGATGAAGACTATCACGGGACCCACGTAGCTGGCACCATCGGTGCTGTATCCAACAATGGCATTGGGGTGGCTGGTGTCGCATGGAACGTGAGAATCATGTCCCTCAAGTTCCTGGACTCAGCTGGTGGTAGCACTTCAGATGCCATCACAGCCCTCGCGTACGCCAAAGCCAACGGCGCCAAGTTCACAAGCAATAGTTGGGGCGGCGGCGGGGAGTCGCAGGCGCTGAAAGATGCCATCACAGCGCACGGCGGGTTATTTATAGCGGCCAGTGGAAACGACGGCAAGAATACCGATGCGAACCCCAGTTACCCTTCCTCTTCCGATTTAGACCTCATCATCTCGGTAGCCGCGACTGACCGCACCGATGGCCTCGCAGGATTTTCGAACTACGGCGCGACCAGTGTCGACCTGGGTGCTCCTGGCGTGACCATTATGGCTACCTGGCCTAATAACGCTTACAACGCCATCAGCGGCACCTCGATGGCGACACCTATAGTCTCCGGAGCGGCAGTTCTCGTGTACGCACAATTCCCTGACTTGAGTCCCTTGGAGATGAAGCGCCGGCTCATGTACAGTGGTGACCTGATCCCTGCACTCGACGGCAAGACGCTAAGCGGACGAAGGCTTAATGCCGCGAATTCACTGGAGGATGACCAGGTAAAGCCAAGTGCTGTGACCGATCTGATCGTAGTAGCTGACCCCACGCCCATCATCAACCCAATGGCAGACATCAACCCAATGGCAGGCCACAGTTTGGGCCTGACATGGACATCTTCAGGTGACGACGGAACGTCAGGGCTGGCAGCCCTCTACGATGTCCGATATTCGACAGCACCGATAACCGAAGCGACGTTCAGCTCGGCACTGAAGGCAACTGGACTGCCTAGGCCTCAACGGTCAGGCATGCTTGAAACAATTGCAATTACCGGCCTCAATCCTTTCACCGATTACTATTTCGCGGTCAAGGTCTTCGACAACGCAGGCAACGGATCCGATGTATCCAACCAGGCGACAGGAAAAACCCTGTCAGTCAGGACGATCTTCGTTTCGGATGCCGAGACCACAGCAGGCGACAGCCTGTGGTCCGCGGACACACCATGGGCACGGACAGACGAAACTTCTTCCCAAGGATCCTACAGTTGGACGGATAGTGGCGACGGCTACTATGCGAGCAACCTAGACATCAGTCTCACTTCCATCCCCTTTTCGCTCGCTACCGCTACTCGCACCACATTCAAGTTTGATCACCGATATAACATTGAGATGGGCTACGATTATGGCTACGTAGAAGCGAGCTCTACTGGAGGAGCGTACTGGGACAGGCTGGCAACCTTCACGGGCACACAAAATGCTTGGACGGGGGTGTCACTCGACCTGAGCAGTTATGATGGGTTACCGGAGGTTCTAGTACGCTTTCGGTTGGTTACAGATCACACCGAGGAGTACGACGGATGGTGGCTGGACGATATTCAGGTGTTAGCGGATAATCTCGGATTTCTTACAGCTGACATCAGCACCAATGCATCGGGTGACACGCTCGTTGTTGGTCTCGGACTTGATAACGAAGGATTCGAGGTTGCGGGGATCAGCTATCAAATGCAGTGGCCTGACCCGGCAGGCCTCCTCACCTACGTGGGAGTCACTGAAACCGCGCGAGTCGCTGGACTCACGCATAGCATCAACCTAGACGAAGCAAACAATTCGGTCACAGGTGTTCTGATCAACACAGGTCTCTCAAACACGGTAGCCTCCGGAACTGGCACACTCCTCGAGTATCGATTCGCATTTGAAACCGACCTGAGTAACGCCGAATCAGCCGTGACAATTGAAGCGCACACCGACGGCAACCAAGAGGGTTTGGCGCGCGTCTTCTACAAGGTCGCGTTCAATCTACAGGCAGTGAGTTTATCCAATCTTGATGGAAACCCGGTGAGCGCTGGCGGCGCTGGCGGAACCTGGGAGAAAGACCTCCTCGGTGCCGATGTCGATTTCAATGGTGTTGTGGATGTAACCGACGTTGTAAGCACGATCGATTACTTCCTCGGAAAGGCTTCATTCACCAGGACCCAGCAGTTAGTCGCAGACACATTCTTCGACAACATCATTAACGTGGTCGACGTCGTTCGTGCCATCAACATCATCCTTGGACGGTGCATCGGTGTCAGCGCATGTGCCGCTGATGCCTCAATGGCATCAGCGTCTGTGCTCACTGCAAGTCGACAAGCAGATGAGGGGGTGTCCGAGAGAGCTCTGGATATACTGCTGCAGTCAAATGCCAGCCTGAACAGCATACAAAAGCAGTCAAATGCCAGCCTGAGTAGCACACAGAAGAGAAATACGCTGAACGTGGTCGCGGATATTCCGCCTGACGTAGTCGGCCTGCAGGTCGGCATCGAATACGATCCGTCACGTGTTCGTATCTCAGGTGCCCGACTGTTGCTTGAGGACGATGGGTTCGAGTTGGCTCAAAACATCGGTCCGAGTGGGGCAACCTTCATGATCTATAGCCCGACGAGCGCTTCACTTCCTACTGACACGAAATCCGTGATCGCACTCAATCTTGAATCCGCACTTGATGGAGTCGAGCCTTCAGCCACCGATTTCCAGGTGACCGAAGTGCTCGGCGTTGATGCGGATGGCATGCCGGTCTACCCAGAAGATATCGACCCGATACTCGCGGTCGAAGAGTTGCTTGGCGCACCACAATTGCTTCCCTCACAGAAGGTGCAACTGGATCGCCGGGGCAACAGCGACGGCGTGTATAACCTCGGAGATCTGCTCTCCCTCATACACAGAGCTGGACTGTTCCCTGGCGACACAGAACAGGAGGCGCCACGATGAATCGCCGCTCATTGGGGCTATCGGTCATGATCGTCGCTTCTATGCTGACGGGTTGTCATGATGACGAGACAAGCCTTCTAAGCCTCTCAGACATTTCGCCTCCCGGCTGGCTAGACGTTCGCCTTACGGGAGCGCCCGGGAACTCAGAGGCTCTGTTATTCGAAGTTGTTGGAGGACCGGTTGATTCCGTGGCTTCCGCAAGCCACAGGGTGTTCACCAACTCCCAGGCTCCTGATCAATGGAGGGTTCTGCTTGTTGGGAATCTGCACAACAATGTGGTCGCTAAAGTTTGGGTCCCGAACCCTTTAGCGGTATCCCGATACCGAATCGTGCCGGAGCAGGCAGCTGCCGGGCAAGATTTTCAGCAACAGTCTGTCTCAAGTTACTCACTGAAGTTAGAGACGCCCGCCCGGCCCTAACCGGATAACCCAGCACCTTACTTGGGGAGGATGAAGGTTTGCTAACCTCAGGAAGGTCGCTATACAGCTACGTTTTCATCAGCCTCTTGGCATGTGGCGGTAGCGGAGAATATGCTTTGCAAGTGCCCCAGCCGGTCAGCAATGTTCAGGCAGTCGTATCTGTAACCACCGACAGACAAACCTACACTACTGGCGACGTCATCGAATTGACGCTGGAGTTACAAAACAACTCCGACCAGCCTTTGGTGCTCGACTTCTCGAGCGGCCAGAGGTATGACTTCGCCATCCTAAGAACTCCAGCTGAAGCCGTGTGGTCTTGGAGCGAAGAAAAAATGTTTATGCAGATGCTGGGACAGGAGACGGTGCAGCCGAATCAAGTCCTAGTGTACCACGAGCAGGTCAACCCCCAACTCCCAGCTGGAACGTTTACAATCGTCGGCAAGATCGTCGCTCAAGACCAGACGCTTATGGCGTCCGCAGTCATTGTAGTCCAGTAACGGGCACGGCTGAACTTTCGGTGGAGTTCAACGCCTTCGCAGGGATTGCGATGACCCTCCGGCACGAGCCCTAAACATTCCGCACGATTGAACATGGCCTTGAGCAGTTGGACGATCCGGTTGGCCTCAACCTTGGGCTTCTTTGGCTCCTGCGAGATGGACGTATGAAGCCGCGCTATATCGGCCCTACTTACGTCGAGCAGGATCTTACGCCCAAGGGCTGGTATGATGTGCTTCTCGAAGCGGCGCTCCATCACCCTCCATGTCGTCACGTCCCGTGTCTGGGCGTCCTCAAGGAAGACCTTCGCGCAGTCGTTTACCGTAAGCTCCTTGGCCTTGGTCGGTGCTTTGGGATCAATCCCCCGGTCCACTCCTGCCAGAATCCGTCGAGCCTCCTCATGAGCTTGCTGAAGTGTCCACTTACCGTATCCCCCGATGGCGGACAGGGTCTTTCCCCGATTTCCGGGAAGGCGGTACTCGACCATGAAGGTCTTCGATCCGCCGGGATCGCACCTGACGCCAAAGAAGGGGACTCCGTCCTTACCGTCCCACCTGATGTCCCTTGATCGACCATCCCACTTGAAGCTGTCGATTTTCTTCTTCGTCAAAGCAAGGAGTTAGCAGCACGCCGATAGGACTGGGAGTGACGTGTTGGAATGCGTGCACGGTGCGTGCGCGGCAGGGAGTGATTGACACCCTGCCCGGTGAATCCGCAGGGTCGGGTGAAACATTCTAATTTCCGGGAGTGAGTCGTCAGGGAGCTGCGCCACTTAGCATCAAGTTTGAAGTGCAACACGGGCTGGGTTTTTGAGTTGATTTCATAACACTCCTTAGGGGTTCGGAAGCCGAGTCGTTTACGAGGTCTGTTGTTGAGCTTTTGAGCGATTCTAGAGCAGTGGCGTTGGTTGATTCGGGCCATGCTCTGGCGCTTTGGTAGATACTGCCGGATGAGTCCGTTGGTGTTCTCGGAAGAGCCCCTTTCCCAAGAATGGTAGGGAGCGGCGAAGAAGAACTTCGAGCCGGTAGCAGCTTCGATCTCCTTGTAGCCGTGGAACTCGGTCCCGTTGTCAGCGGTGACGGTGTGGGTGGTGCGAGGAGCCGCCCGGATCAAGCGCAGAGCTCGGCGGTTGGTGGCTTCGACGGTGCGGGCCTCGAGCTTACCGATCATGACGTAGCCGGTCTTGCGATCGACGAGCGTAACGACACAGTGCTTGTCGGAGATGTTGCCGATCACGGTATCGGCTTCGAGGTGGCCGACACGGCTTCGGTTCTGTGCTCCAGCTGGGCGTTCAGATATGGGCCGTTTGCCGGCCAGCCGACCGCGGGAATCGTAGGCACCGTATCGTTTTCTGCGTTGCTTGGGCGAACAGCGCAGATGCTGATGAAGGTCTCCACCCTGTTTTCTGTCGCGCCAGATATGGCGGTAGATCGTCTCGTGGCTGATCGAGAGCTGGCGCTTACGCAGTAACCAGCCTGCGGCCTGCTCGGGGCTCCATTGTTGCTTGAGACACGCCTCCACCAATCGCCAATCCTCTGGACCGAAGCGCTCATTGCGGCGTGACCTACCGCGTCTCCAGCGAGCGTTGTCGTCGGCCAGGCCCGGTCGATAGACGCGGCCCTGACGATCCTTCGAGTTACGTCGCACCTCACGGCTGATTGTACTTCGATGTCGGCCCAGTGCTCGGGCGATCGCAGCTTGGTTGCATCCTTGTTTTCTGAGCGCAGAGAGCGCATATCGCTCACCAGAGGTGAGCTGGCGATACCTGTTCATGA
>Ga0209402_10004599_pt1 | contig 12495 bp, 12 predicted proteins | sample ArcticOcean_MG_C_3_FD_187437 | JGI IMG/M metagenome (GOLD analysis project Ga0209402, IMG submission 187437) | Marine microbial communities from western Arctic Ocean - ArcticOcean_MG_CB8_126 (SPAdes) (version 2) | ecosystem: Environmental > Aquatic > Marine > Oceanic | place: Arctic Ocean... | reverse complement strand
GTGAATATGCCCCTGCTCCTTGCACACACCGCCCGTCAAACCATCTTAGTTTGGGGTGGGTGAGGCTACCTTTAATTGGGGTATTCGAGCCTGCCTTAGACAAGGAGGGTTAAGTCGTAACAAGGTATCTGTAGGGGAACCTGCAGATGGATCACCTCCTAAGAACCTCTAGAACGCGGAGGGCAGGGTGCTTCGGCACCCTGCCTTCCCAAACTCTTTTTTTTTCACCTCTACCGCACCTTCTATCCTCGTGGGTCCAAGTTTCCCTCACGACTCAATTTGACCTTCGCTTTGTACCTTGATTGACATTCAATCGCAAATATTTCCGATGATATTCGCGAATTCGCTCGCCTCAACCTTGATTGCCTACCGCAGTTAGGGCAATACATGCGCGGAACTGGAAAGCGAACTGTATTGCTGGTGGCCGGACTTTTGACGATGAGTTTTCTCATCTCACTACCGGTCGCATCTGCTGAAGGAGAGGACTCGATTGCCTGGGGCGTCGAATACGAATGGGTGAACTTGAATGGAGATATTCAGGAATTGACCGGATTGCCATATGAAGATGTACTCACCGACATCGAGGAATCGGCAACTTATGCCGGATTCAATTTGGAAATCGTCAATGCATACAGTGGTATTTCATCTTTCTATGTGGAGCAGTGGGACGATTCAACAGTTTCTCAAATCACCGACAATAGCGGGGCCAGTCACAGCGTGACAACGCGAGTGACCGAAATCACTCTTAGACACGGGATGCTGTATGATGCAGCAGTCTTGATGGACTGGGATGACTCGATGGTGATGAGTAACCCATCTCTTGAGTTTGTTCTTTCGACAGATTACGAGACGATTGCGGTGATGGACCTCTTGTATACTGAATATGTCACATCAGACCTTCTGTTAGTCGGCTCAGACTTAACCGCGTCAGGAAACTTCGGAGTCGGTGCAGGAATGGGATTGTTCGTCGATGTGGCAGGAAATGGCGAATCCTTCGACATGGACCTCGACCTTTCCTACGACTTGGGGTGGCAGGCTAATTCAATCAATAGCGAATGGCGTTTGGAACACCCTAGCAATGTGCTCAATATGATGGACAATGGGAATGATTTCGAGTGGGAATGCACTTACTCTCAGTGTGGCAGTATCTCTGGCTCTTACGCCACTCAGTCCTCCTATTCGGTCTCGTTTACTGGACTACCTTTGGATGAGTTTGGACTTGAGGCTGACGCTCTTGACATACAACTTTCGGATAGCATCTCTGACTCTGGGACATTTGACTCCGATTTAGAAGATGGATTTAATTTTGAAATAGAATATGATTTCGGCGAACAACAGATTGTAACGATTGACGATGGCGGCACAACCGCGACTGTAACCGAGGTAATGATGGACCCTTATCCTCCCGGAATGTCGATGATGATGGGACATTCGTTCGGTAAAGCACTCGTGGGCAGCGGCGACCAGACTACAATTCCGTCAGCGATGGAATCTGCGTTCTCAGAATGGTCGAATGATGCAGGTGAGACATTCGAATTCGGCACCTTTGAGTGTGACAACGGGCAAGAGATTCCCGCTGATTATGTCAATGATGGTGACAACGATTGCGGTGATGGTTCGGATGAAGGTGTAGACGAATCTGAAGCGGTGAGTGAACTTGAGAGCAAATTCATGTCTATCTATGGAGCATTTGCTGATTCAAACTATCTCAAGAACATGGAGACTTTTTCTGACCGAGTAGAATACAAGTTGGAACAATATGAGGATATGGATATTGAACCTGTATATGTTGACGGCGATTACGCTGCCCTTTGGAGCAGCGAACACTCTCGATATGTCGGAATGCAAATTATCGGCATCACGGAGAGCGGCAACGAATACTCGGTACTCGGCCCAGAGACTGATTCTTACAACAATAATCCACCAGCCGAAATCAATCTTGAATATCTGGTCGGCTCAGCAGCCGATGAGGCTGAGGATGCGGCTGAAATTACAGTAACAATCGAGGAATTAGCGCCGGTCTCAAGGCATGATGTGTCGATGGTTGTCACAGCACTGGGTATACACGCGCCGCCAGAAATGGTGGCTGGGATGGATTCCGATGAAGGTACATCCAGTTCAATGAGTACTGGTACATTGGTTGCGATAGGTGCTGGTGTTCTCGTTCTGGTAATTGCGATGATAGCGACCCTTGTATTCGTGATGTCGCGAAGAAGGCCACCTTCAGATCCATACGGATTCAACGGTGGAGGCTATAGTGAACCAGCAGAGCCCATGGTGAATCAACAATTCGATTCTACCCCTTCAAATCAAGTTGCCATCCCATTGGGTGGACCTTCCAGCATGCCTAACTCTCTGCCTCCGGCTCAAGGCCCTTCGGCGGACATTCAAGGTACTTGGCAGCAGGATAACGAGGTATTGGAATGGCCAGCAGGTACCGGCAAGTGGTGGTACAGAGACCAAGCGACAGGTCAGTGGACCGTTTGGCAGTGAATGGCTAAACAGGTTTGACCGGTATGCCACGAACGATTTCTACGCCAGTCGTCAGGCTGGTGGTAGTGGTTGTATTGGCCGTGTTATGCCTTTCAAGTCCGTGGTTCAAAATTCAGGCGAAAGGCACTTTTTCAGAAGCGATCGAGCGAGAACCCACTCTTTGGGCGAATTACACAATTGATGGCCAGGAAGAAGTCATCGAACTGGAGATTTCCAATTCAACACCGCTGATTGTTTACTGGACTCAAAGAGAGACTATTACGGACTCAAATGGTTCAAATTCATCCGAGTCGCCAACAACAAATGTTTCGAAGCAGGACGAAGAGGTAGAGGATGATGGTTCACTAAATCTGAGCAGCGCAAGGAATATTGTAAAATCATTAGTGACTTTGTGTTGTCTCCTCGAACTTCTGTGCGTCATCAAACCCCAGAAATTGACTCGAGGTCTTGTCATCGGCTTCTGGTTTGCTGGTCTCTTTGCCCTCGCAGTATTGATTCCTATATCTGTAATTTCAGGTTCCTTAGGTGATGGTGGAGAGGGGGCGGATGAGGGGCAACCGGGTGACGGATTCGACACCGGGGAGGAAAGTGGAGCAGAACAGTTCGCTCACAACACATTTGAATCTAATCTGGATGTTCATTTATCTGCCATCGTTTGGTCTTTCGATTCAAGTGGCTATGACCTCGGCCTCGTCGAAGAGCAGCATCGCGATTCAGTTCGCCAATCACCTCCCGATGTTGGGGAACCCGGCGCGGATTCCTTTCTTCGATTCGCGGGAAAAATCGAAATCGTTGTGACGGATGGAGTTTGGATATGGCTAGCAATCCCAATATTTTGGGTTTTAATTACCATTATGGCGACGATGTCAACAAGGCTTCTTAGTGAGATGGATGGAACAAATCTAGAAGAAGGCCAAAATGAACAGCCAGGTCCAGAATGTTCCGAGAGTGAATAGACTAGCAAAGAAAATGTTCGCTCTTCGCAGGATTTTGTTGGGACCAAGAATCTGGTGAGCGTGGGCGATTCGTAGAATTACAAATAGCGAAGCGAGGGCTAGAAGAGTTTCGTCGACCAAGTCTAATGCCATCGCTGAGAGGCACGCGGCGAAGAAGATGAGTGGAGTCTCAAACAGCGTCTCAACGAGATAATCTGCCTGCGCCATTCTTCTAGGCCAGTTAGTACAATTCACATCAATGTAAGAGTAAATTTAGCGCTCTTCGTCCCTGCCGACAGTTTTTCCCCTAAAGGGGTGTGGACGCGGATATGACTCTAATCGAAACCGGTCTTGGATATTGGGAAATCATCGATGGATACGATTGGTGGATTCGACTAATCATCGGTATAGCCGCCTCAATTTGTGCAGGTTTGCTAGTCAAGGCATTCGCAAAAGGGCCAGTCCTGAAACTCATCTCAAAGAGTGACAACAAGTATGACGACACGATATTCGACCTCGCCACACCACTAATCAATGCAGGTGTGATTTTAGGAGGTTTCTGGCTCACTTTGATTTGGGTTTTTGAAGGAGATTCTTCCAAGAGCATGATACTTGCGACACTAATTGTAATGGTTCTCGTTTACATGATTGCTCGCTTCTGCTCTCAGACGGTTGACACCTTCGTTCCCGTCGGCGTCGAGGCCCTCAACGAACGGGGCGGTGTCGACTTAGGTGGTCTTGAATCGCTGCTTCTCTCTGGTCTAAAAATCGCTATCTGGTTAGGCGCTGCAATAATTATATTCGGGCAATTGAACATCGATATCACTGGAATTCTTGCCTCAGCCACAGTCATCTCACTGGTTGTGGGAATGGCCTTGAAAGAGACCGCATCCAACTTAGTTTCGGGGATGATGATGGTGATGGACAAGCCGTTTGAAGTGGGCGATAAAGTCACTGTCATGGGAGTCACTGGAAAGGTGGTCGATGTCGGAATCATGTCTACGAAAATCAAGACAGGTCAAGAGCATCAGGTGGTAATTCCAAACAAGAGCATCAGCGGCAAAGAGGTCATCAACTTCGCAAAAGGTGGTCCAGAAGATGCCCCCAAGAGGGTCAACCTACGGCTTAACATCGGTGTGGGTTACGATGAGGAGCCGGCGCATGTCAAGCAGATGATACTCGACGTTGTCCGTGAATGTGACTACATCGTTGACGAGCCGAAACCGACGGCACTGTTCCGAGACATGCTCGATTCTGCTCTGCTCTTCAGGGTCAACTGCTGGGTCCGGGACTACTCCGACGAATGGGTCGCTAGGGACTGGATACTCACTCGGGTGCTAGAACGCTGCATCGACGAGGACATCGACATCCCCTACCCTCACATGCAACTGAAGTACGACCCAGCATCAGTCGTCGAGCAGAAGGCGGCCGAGAGCGCAGCCGACAACGAGCAGCGAGCTGCTGACAAGGAACGCAAGAAGGCTGAGGCGCGCATCAAGGAGGAAGCAGATTCAGCAGCGAGGATGCAGGAGCGCACAGAGATTCGCGATCGTATTGCCGAACTCAATGCGGCTCTCCAAGAGGAATCGGAAGAAGAATCGTCCGAAGATGCGTCAGACCGACTTGAGATTTCTGAAGAAGAACTGGCAGAGGCGCGTGAAGTCCGACTAGCAATCCTCGCCGAAATCAAAGAGTTGGAGCATAAACTCGATGACGGCGGCGGCGACGACGATTGAAGCGACTGCTTCGGCGGCGAGGACTGAAACGACTGCTTCAGCGACGACGACTGAGGCTCAATCCCGACCCTCAAAGAAATTGAGCCGACCCAAATTCACTCTGTGAAACTTTGAGTCTCTAGGCCTCTGGTCGTTTGTAATCGAAGCGGTGGTTAACCCGGTGGCTAACTCATCTCTTCACTCAAGCCAGTGAGCGAGTTTCTCAACGATTCTCTGCCGGAAGGTCAGAAGTTGCAATTTAGGCCCATCCATGGAGATAGTTACGGTTGCACCGCGGGTGAAGTGCCATTCATCCCATCCATCTGGGACGCAGAATCCCCTGTGCATGTCTGAGTTGATGATGGTCGGTTTGTTGGTCCAGGCGAAGTAGGAGCCGTCGGTAGACCTCTCACCCCTAGGCAAATCACGAGCGCAGAATAGGTAGTGGTCCTCTATCATTTCCGGGTCAAATTTCATACCTTCAATGACACAAATGTGTCTGAACCAGGCACCCTGCCCCAAAAATGTCGAGAAAAGTAGCCCCGAAGAACGCTGCATCATGTCGATAGCCTCGTTGGTACCATCGCCATCACGCTTCAAGCGGTAGCGGCTCGGCTGGTATTGGTGGGTATTCGCTACTAACAGGTCGTTCAGCGCCGGGTCACAAGCGATTCTATTCCCACTCGTCGTGACGATGTTGGCCGATAACCGCGGCAACTCGTTGACAATCGCCTCGCCATCGAGCGCAGCCCTAACATCCGCGGCAAAAGTTTCCGGGTCGGAACCCATGAAGAAGCCGAACGAGCCATCGGGGTCGTCGGCCATCGGATGGCTGTTCACCCCCATCACGGGAGTGTCAGCATCGATGTTGTGAGCAATCGAAGTAAGAGTTCCATCTCCTCCGACTACAATCACCAAATCCCTGCCCACGAAGTCAGCCCGCTTGACAGATTCGCGCGGCACGAGGTCGTACGAAGTTCCCTTTTCTTCGGAGAGGGCGTCCAAGTCAGACTGCAAAGAAGCGATAGAGCGGTCGTGAATCGCCTCGAAATTTTTCTTGAAAACGACGAGCAGGTCGGCTGCCATGAGACTCCCTCCTGAGGATTCCTCGCTTTGCCGGTGGGGTTTTGCTCTTAAGAGCCGTTGCCGCGTCGGGTAGCCATGGGTGGAGATGACGAGCCTTCGAGGTTGCCTGCTGGGCAGTTTTTGACCAAGCGATTCCCCGTTCTCACCTACGGTCCGACACCGAAAGTTCCTCAAAATAACTGGGGCTTCCGAGTGTGGGGTTCAGGGCTTACCGAAGAGTTGACTTTTGATTGGGAGGAATTCAATTCCTTGGGTGCTCATGAGACGACGCGTGACTTCCATTGTGTGACAACTTGGTCAAGATACGACAACAAGTGGCAAGGGATTCCGATTGCGGCGTTTTGGGCTGCGGTTGAGCCGCATTTGAAGGAAAAGCCGGCGGCGGTGATGCTTCACTGCTACGGCGACTACACCACGAACCTGCTGCTCTCCGATTTTTTGGAAGGTGACAATCTGTTCGCCACGCATCATGATGGTGAACCACTCACGGCGCCCCATGGTGGGCCGATGCGGTTTGTCTGTCACCATCTGTATGCGTGGAAGTCCGCGAAATGGATTAACGGCATTGAGTTGCTGAGTGCTGATGAGCGTGGCTTTTGGGAAAAGCACGGATATCACAACCGTGGTGACCCTTGGGGTGAAGAACGTTACAGCTACCAAGAAGCGGCGCCGTAGCGCCGCTTACACTCTGGTTTGGAACACAATTCTTCGAGAGGGTCGATGTGAAGCCGCCCGAATCGAACGACATTTCGGGTTGGGTTGATTGTTTGCGGATGATAACTGTCATTAGGCTTCGATGGAGACGATGGCACATGAGAACGATTTGGGCTATGTTTTGCATTTCCTTTTTGTTGTTGCCCGGTTGCTTGGATGGGTCTCCAAATGTTGGTGACGCAGATGGGGTCATCAAAGATGTGGATGAGGCGATGTCATCGGATGAAATCGAGGCGCTCATCAACGACCCAGCAGCAACTGACCTCTTCACCCTCGCAGCGGCTGAGACTCAATTCAGAGCCGAAATTTATGGTAAGGAATTGAGAAATGGAGAGGTCGCTGATCTAACCTTTACAGTTAGCAAGGATGAGGTCAACCGGCTCGCAGAAACTGGAATAGAAATTCAGAGCGGAACGATTGGTATCGATTTTTCAGAAATTTCTGGCGATTCTCAAAACATCAACATTCGAGTTGGCAACCAATGGTTCCTAGCGCGTGACCTTGAGCCAGAATACATCGACCCATTCGTTGCATTGGCGGAAGCATCCGAAAACCAGTCGGAAGAGGATTCCGAACTCGACTTCATCCCCAACTTGGATGAGTTGAAACTTGATTTGGTCGGTTTCGACTGGGTTGTGACAATCGACGAAGTTTCCTTCCAGCAGGTCGCAACAACTTCGAACACCACCCACCAAATCATGGTCGAATTGGCAGAAATGCCGCCGCGAATCAAATCTGTAGAGATATTTTCTGTAGATGGAAACGAAGCGCAGTCCGTCACTTTGACTTGGGGTGAGGATGCGGCATTGGAAGTGAAGGACACTTACCCAAGAACCTCAGTAACTTTCGAGATGGACGAGGACCACTTCAGCAAATACTTGGATTCGGGTGAGGAAACATATGTTTGGGAGGGCAAATTCAACTCAGAACATGACGAGGAGGTTGCAATTGGCGACCTCGAACTCCGGGTAGGCGAGTCTGTCGAAGTCGACGGCGAGGATATCTTCCAGTTCAATCTCTCAATGGCTCTTGGTGAGGGTGAGGTGAACATCACAGACGACGATGGTTTCTGGTGGTACATCGGATACGACGACAATGATGCCGACGGGCTGGTTTCCTCATTTGATGAGTGGCGTGTAGAGACAAATGCCACCGGTGTATGGGGCTTCGAAGTTCGCTTCTACGACAACTGGGCTGACTCCTACCAAGGCGGTCCTCTCCCGGGCTTTGAGCTGGTCTTCCTACTTGGGGCGCTAACCTTCGCTGCCATCAGAAGAAAGACACTCCTTCCGTGAGAAAGTCAATAGTGCTGATGTCAGTTCTCATTTTGTGAGTGATGACGACGAGCCGGTAACTCCTGCCCCGCCGCTCGACGAGTCGGCTTACATTTCCGATGAGGATGACACCTTTGAGAAGGTCAAGCGTGGAATTCGGAAATTCGGCAAGGATTTGAAGAAAGGCGCCGGTGAGGTCGCAACCGAATCGAAGAAACTGGCTGTGAAATCGAAGGAAAAGTTCGACGAGGCGGGTGAGAAGCGTCGCAAGAAAAGGGCGCTGAAGGACCCTGTGAACTACCCATGGAGCACTCACACAGTGACTGAACTGAAGGAACAACTTCGCATCCTTGGTCTTGCAGTCTCTGGCAAGAAAGATGACCTAATCGAGCGAATCCAAAGCCACTACCGCGCAGAAATTCCGACTCAGGACGATGGCACTCCCGAATTGATTGGAACTTTAGATTCGATTGTGAATGAAGACATACCTCCGGCTCCTAAATTAGATGAGGAAGAAGTTATTCCACAAGCCGTACCAAAACCCGACCCAGAAGTCGAAGAAGTCGCTGCCGACACTCCACTTTATCAGGAAGTGGGTGGAGAACAGATGTTCGTTCACGACCCACCGCGGAATAAGAAGTCTCTTCGAAGCTGGAAAGCTGACAAAGTCAATTCAACCATCAGTTCTTTCTTCGGTGTCTTGTTGTTACTGTACACCTTATCAATTTTTGATTACGCGTTTGATGTTGGCTTGTTCGACGGGACAATGGAAATTCTCAATTCCTTGGCTGCCAAACGAGTTGTCCACCCATATGGTGGCATGGACGAAGGCCAAACTATGGCATTATCTGCATTATTGGTTATCCTATTCTTTTTCTCATCGCTGTTGTTTTTCTCCAGAAAACGCCCCATCAAAGCCGCATTGGTTGCAATGTTTGCGTTGCTGGCGAGTTTTTCAATCCGCATTTTCGCTGCAATTGAAGTTAATGCGTTCGAAGAAGTCGATATCATCGGGGTTCTCATTATTGATTTGGTAACCATCATTCCGTTCACCCTCGGTTGTTGGGTTCCGGCGATGACCCGTTCAGTTCTCTATTCGAATGATGATGTTACAGACTTCGTGACATTCCAGTCTGAACAAAACCTATCGGGTGAACCGGAATCTATTATTGATACAGGGTATGACGACTATGTAGGTGAGGACATGAGTACTTTTTCCGTTTCTCGACCCATTCCGCCGAAAAGAAGGCAAAAAGGGAGTTGGTCTGTCTATGAACTACTGTTCTTGACAATAACCCTCTTCATTTGGCCATTCACTATTGGCATGCATGTCGTCATGGCGCTCGGAATCACTGTCGAGAGGTTCAGTTACACCGGGGATTTGGATTCCCATGGAATGACCCTTCTAGTTCCCTTGTACTTTTTGTGCGGAATTTGCACATATGCAGTCATCAAGTTCGACAAGGAGGCGCGAGCTGGAACGGTATATGCCAAGGAGAAGTTGGCCTACCATCGTGACATGGATCAATACCTCGATTTGAAGAAGGCGTATTACGTAAAGAAAGCGGAAGAACTAGGGGCATCATTGTCCACAGATGAGCAGTCTTGAGCGAACCGAATACAAATGTTGCCGCCCAAACCATGTGGCGAAGGCATTGGAATTGGTAGAAGGGACGGCGGTAACGGCATGAGTCTGCAACGAACAGGAATCGAACCGGTTTCTGTCGCTCTCGATGAGATGGAAGCAGGCGGCGAAGCTGTCACCCTAATCCTCTCGATGCGACCCGAGGTCGGCTCCATTTCGGCGGACTTGGCTGCTCTTATCGAACGAGCAACGGCACTTGGAATCCCTTGTGAAGATGGCACACCCAACGACATTTGGCGTATGGCAGTAGGGACATCTCCCGGCTCATCACCACCAGAAGTGCTCGCACTGGTCGGCCGACAACCCGACGGCACCTTGGAAGAGGTGTTCGCTCGGGGGGGCCTTGTCTGGCTTCTCATCGGAGTTCGCTACGCGGTAAACATCGGCTACTCGATTCGAACCGCGGAAGTGAGTGGTGCGAGTGCAATTCTCATCGACAGCGATGTCAATCACAACGAACGACGCACCGCAATCCGCGCATCGATGCGCGCCCACCGTTTTCTGCCAACACTTTGGGTGGAATCTGCCGAGGCAATTCATGTCGCCAAAGCAGCGGGTTTTCGAATAATCGGCATCGAAGATGTCGGAGCAGTCGAGCCTTGGGATGCAGATTTGACGGGCAATATTCTTTGTATCGTGGGTGGCGAGCGGGATGGAATTCCACCCAAAGTAATCGAGGAGTGTGACCAATTGGTGAAACTGCCGATGACCGGTTTTGTACCCTCCTACAATTTGCAGGTGGCAACTTCAGTGGTAGCGCTTGAGGCACTTCGTCAGCGAAGAAATCACTGAACCAAAGGTTTCGACCTGGCACAAGCGAAGAAATCACAGAGGCACGGATTCGACAATCGGCATGTAGATGACCGCTCGCCAAGCGATGTCAACCTCCTCACCAGATTCCGTGATATCGTACAAAGTCACAATCTCTACGGTCACATCGTTGATGTAGGTCCCAACACCGGCTCCTCCGTTGCCCCACCGCTCAAAGATTTCCTCCTCAAACGCGTTTTCGGCAGTGTAGGGTTCGCCATCGTACTCGCCGTTGACTACCGCCCGCAGTACAATCTGGGGAGTCGGAGAATTACAGTCGGTTGAACTACCTTCATGCTCACCTCCGAAGCCCGAGCCACCTTCGACCCCCCCCAACTCGTAAATCGCGCTTACTTGGTCACAAAGTCCGAGCCCTGCCTCATCAGATTCCGCAAAGTGAACGGTTACTTCCACATACGCTACCGCCCAACCATCTGCCAATTTTAACTCTAAGGTCGCAGGATAAGTGGTCTGGTCCTCAATGAATGTGGTTTCAAATGAGTCCTCCATCTTCTCGTCAAATCTGACATGAAAAGATGACCGTGGGTCTGGTGGCGGTGGCGGCTCTTCAGCCAACATCGCTGTGACGAGTTTGTATCCACCGCCACCAGCAAGCAACAGAACGAACACAATGGCTACCGCCATCCATACACCTTTGTCGACGGCACTTGCTTTGACCAATATGGTACGAGCCAAGTTCGCAACGAATTCAGGTGGCTGAACTTGAGTGGGCTCTTCCGAATCATCTGGCGGAACCTCAGCGGGCTCTTCCGTCACACCCTCAGCCATCGTTCCGAGAAGTGGGTCGAGCGCAAGAACCCTATGCAAGGACTGAGTCGGCCCTGCAATGAGCGAAATTCCATTCTCCGAAAAGCCTCCCGAATCGGGCGTATGCAAAGCCCTCGGAATCACCTATGGTGAGATGACTCGGGGTAATTTTGCGACGCACGCCACCGTTTCAGCGGAGCACACCAACAAGGGCGGCGTCGCCCACGGAGCGCTCTTTTCTGCGTTGTTGGACACTGCACTTGGCGGCGCTCTGGTTTCCACACTCCGCAAGGAGGAGTGGTGTGCCACCGCCCAACTCAGCGTTTCATTTCTTGAGGCGGGACAGATTGGCTCTAAACTGACCGCGCGAGGTCGAATCGTCCGGCGTGGGAAGGGTGTGGCGCATTTGGCGGGCGAGGTTACCGACCAATCGGATGTGGTCTATGCGACTGCGACCGGGACCTGGGCGATATTCGCGGCGAAGCCAGCTAATTTCCCAAACAAATCTGAATGACATATCACTGCTCAGTCACCAAGGCGTACCCTCAAGAGGGGCCCTATGCGTGGGTGGGCCAATGGGTGACCGCGGCCAAGCCTCAATGTTTTGGTTTTTGATGGCGTTTGCCCAGATTTACCTCGGAATTTTCGCACTCGACCCTACTTACGAGTTTCTGAGGGTCTTGCTACAAGGCTCTGGATACGCATTTTTGGTTCCAGCAATTTACTTTCTATTGGTTAGAATCCGTGTTGATGAGTTTGCAAAATTTGACGGCAGTTACAATCAAAGTGAGAATTCAATGATCTATAGAAACGCCGAGGGAGTACTCAGTGAGTATCTACCACCTAAGGCCGGCGGTAACGGTTGGATGAAGTGGGCCATCGGTGGATGGTTCTTGTTTTTGATAGTCGGTGGCTTGCTCGTCTGAGGTGGTTTCAATGGCTCGGCGCAAGAAGTCGACGCCCTATGTTCCGGTCGACGATATCCTAGGTGGATACTACCAAATTTATCGCAGGCTGTTCTTCATGTTCGGGCTGGTCACAGTCTATTTTGTAGC
>Ga0209402_10004598_pt1 | contig 12497 bp, 10 predicted proteins | sample ArcticOcean_MG_C_3_FD_187437 | JGI IMG/M metagenome (GOLD analysis project Ga0209402, IMG submission 187437) | Marine microbial communities from western Arctic Ocean - ArcticOcean_MG_CB8_126 (SPAdes) (version 2) | ecosystem: Environmental > Aquatic > Marine > Oceanic | place: Arctic Ocean... | reverse complement strand
TCGCCACGGAACCCCCCTGCCCCCGCAGGATATCCTCCAGTTCGCCAGCTCGTTCGATCTGAAAATCAACGGTGGCCGAGTTATTCCTCCAATCGACCTCGGCCTTCAGCTGGATCGGCTGTCCCAGCACATCCTGCAGGGCACGCGTCAGCAGCTTCTCCACCAGGCCAATTTCTTCACGGAAGACTTCTTCGGACAATTCCGCCAGCGCCTCGGTGACTCGCCCGCCAATCTCGCTGCGCTGTTCCGCATCTGCCAGGTTTCGCCGATCCAGCTTGATCGAATCCTGCAGCGCATCTCGTCGGCCCCGAAGGCGGCTACAGCCAGACGAGAGTGCCTCGAATTCATCATTCGGATTAGTCGGCGTGGCAACTGGACCGTTCACTCGAGCTCCTCCTCGATCGCATCATCCTCGTCTCTGCCGTCATCATCCTGCTCAGTGGCCGCCTGCAGTTGTTCCAGTTGATCCTGCAGTTCCACCAGATGCTTGGCATATTTGTCGCAGAGGAGGGTGTTCTGATTTTGCTTTTCGGCCAGCAACGTCTCAAGTTCTTCTACATTGTCCGTGCCAAATTCCTGCTTGGATTCGGCTTTCAAGGTCTGCAGGGATTCGGCGAGTTGCTTGATTTCACCAGCCAGCGTATCTCGGGTCGATTTTAATGTGGCAAATTCACTGGTGAGATCTTCCAGCGTGGGTGTCCTGTCGTTGTCGTCACTACTCATTTCTCGAATACCTCATCGGCAAGCTGGTTAATTTCGTCTTGGACATCCTGCTCGTACTTGGGCAGATTATCATCCAGGAATTGTCGCAAGCCCGCGCCCGATTCCGTCCGGCGGGCTTTTAATTCGGCCAGTCCTCTTACAAAAGTTGATTCGCCAACGTCCTCTTCGTCCTCAAGTACGGCTGCATGAAACACCTTTTCAAAATGCAGGTGCGGCACCTCGACCCATGCCGGCATCCAACCCGCAGAGTCAATATCGACCCGCAAAACCGACGGGACGTGGTCTCGAGTCGCATCACCTCGACTCACGCGGGCAATATTACCCGGCGTAAACCAGCTGGTAGATTCCGCTTGCACCGTCTCCAGCCGCCGATGTATGTGGCCATTGATGACAGCGTCGATACCAGCCAGCGGCTGAGGTCGAATCCTGCCATGTTCCTCATATCCCGGCACCTTGAGATCATGGTGGGTCATCCAGAATACCAGCGAGTCCTGCTGGACGTATTCCGTGGGCATTTTCAGTCCCCAGGATGTACCACCAATCACCACCTTTCGACCCCCGATCTCACCCTGCCAGGGAGAGCCAGGCTCGAGCAACTGGATGGCACCCGACGCTGCCACCACGCTCAAAGAATCATCCATCGTCAACTGGTTTTCATGGACATCGTGATTGCCATAAATGGCCAACGGGCATTGCCCCGAGAGAATATCGATCAGGCGTGCCAGCAGGCGATTTGCATTGTCGCGAGGAAAGTGAAAGAGGTCTCCAAGGATGGCGGTTCGCAGTTCTTCCTGCTGCGCATAATCCATACACCAGGCCAGCTTATCCAAAACGACGTCGGGATAATCATCGCAGCGGAAGCCCGGCACACGGCTGGCAACATGTGGATCACCGATAAAGAGAATGCCCTTATGGGTCATGACTTTCTCCCTTCTCTACCAGTTCGAGCACTTCGGTTTCTGACCAGGGCCGTTCGCAGTGCGGGCAGACCGATTGCTCTCTGGCAAACTCGCGTATCCGCTGACGACACTCGTCCAGCTGGGTATCACTCGCTGCCAGCTGCGCCTTGACCTTTGCCAGCTGGCCTTGCTGTTTTGTGAGCTTGGCGATACGGCTGGCGATATCGGCCGTCTCCTCAAGCTGGGGCGGGTCCTGCAGAGATACCAACAGCTTCTGCTGCCGCTCCGCCTGCTGATGTTCATCGCCGATCCGATTGATACGCTCCAATGCGTGTTTCAATTCCACAGTCGGGAAAAGCTGCGGTGGTTCTTCCAGCAGCTCCAGCAGATTGGCCCGCGCCTGCAGTCGCTCTAGCTGGTTCTGTTTCTTACGCTGCTCCTGTGCAGATTTCACCAACAGCTGCTGCTGGCTGGTGTTCTGCTGGATTTGTTTGCGTTCCGTGGCAAGTGTCTGCAGTTCGTCCTGCATCCTGTCGAGCGGTTCAAAATCCTTGAGGTCCCCGGATTTCTCTTCGATCTCCTTGGTCAGACGTTTGCAGTCCTTGCGGGCGTCACTCAGTCTATGCTTGTGCAGCTCCTGCATGGCAAGCAGGTAATGGGCGTCGGACGCTGAAGCGAAGAAGGTGGCAATTTTGCTGCCGGGTTCATCGAGCAGGAAGATGGGATCTTTTTGCAGGCCCAGGTGGACGTCAAACAGGCCCTTCTTGTCCTGGGATCGGACTTTCGGCATGCGCAACAGCTGGTGCAGTTTAGCTGGCAGCTCACCCCGCCCAATGCGAGCAATCTCCTCGTCGTTGAGCAAGAACTTGGCACTGGTTTTCGTCCGCTGCCATTCAATCACGTCGCCCTCGATTGTCTCCACAATCACGTGGCAGCGTTTTTCTCCATGGCGGATCATGAAGTTACGTTTGGTATGTTCGCAGACGGCTCGCAGAGCTTCGACAATGGCGGACTTGCCACAGTTGTTTGGGCCGACCAGCACGTTCACGCCCTGATGCAATTCGAGCTCGGTTCGCTCATGCGACATGAAGTTGACGAGTGTGATCTTCTTGAGCATGACGGTTCGGGCTTCCTTCCCAGCTGCTCTGGTTGCGGCGACGCTCGCATATTCTTACAGAGATGCCCCGCCTGGTTCAACCAGGTGACACAATCTTCCCGCCGTCTAGAGACGACGGGCGCTTGATCGTAGATCCTGCCGACTCCGCGATTCAGCCTTACTGTCCTAGTGTCCAACGTGAAGTGTAAACTGCGTTAACTGTTGATAGAGGGCGACAACAGCTGACGTGGAAGACACATCATAGGGCTGCGGCTCTGATCATCTAAGATGTGTGAAACCTGTAAACAGGACAGCAGCCAGCGACTACCACCCTGGGGGAGAGAAAATGGTCACCCAATGCGTTTACTGCGGTGCCGAGTTAAGCGAATCGCCAGTGGCGTCCGATCAGGGTGGTGACAGTTTTTCTCCCTGTCCGCAATGCGGCAAATTGTCAGGCGGGTTAGAAACTACGTCGGCTACCGAAAGATTATCCAAAATGGCCAGAAGCTCGCCAGCGGATGTGGTCTTCACCGGACAGCCGTTCCAGGAGCCCTACCGGCTAGCCGTTGCCATTGCAGGCAGCTTGATGTTGCTGTTTTCGGCCTTCTGCCCATTACTTCAGCAGACGTATCGAATGGGAATCGCTTACGGCGGAAGTCTTGAAACCACTACCTCGTTGAACCTGTTTGTCATGCAACCAGGGGCGGCGACGGTACTCGTATTGATGGCCTTCCTCAGCATCGGCATGGCGGCCTACCGCCATTATGGGTTCATATGGATAACCGTGCTTGTATCACTGTTCATCCTTGGCGCTACCATTGTCGATATTGCCCAATATTCTCGAGACCTCTATCCAGGCTGGGGGTCCGCCGTTGCCGTCATTGCGATGGCCATGATGTTGCTGTCGACAAAAGACCGGCTGCCTGTCCGCCGATGATCGAAGTCGGCTTCAGCAACTTCAACTCCGCCTCTCCTGTTGTCCGACGCTGACGGCCAACTGCGTTAACTGTTGATAGAGGGGACGATGTAACCAAACCAGAACAATCCAGCTCAGGTGAAACCCTCGCGCCGAAAGCCAGGACAGGAAAACCACTTTCACACGGAGAAGAGGAAATGGCACATCAATGCGTTTTTTGCGGCGCCATGTTAAGCGAGTCAGCAAAGTGGACCGCCGCCGGCGACGGTCCCGTCAGCGTTTCTACCTGTCCTCGCTGCGGAAATTTTTCAGGCAGACCAGAAAGCACATCGGCTTCCGAGAGAGCACACAAAATGGCTCGCCTTTCGAAAGCGGTCAGGGTCGTCAGTGGCCAACCGTTCAAGGAGCCCTACCGGTTGAGCGTTGCAATGGCCGGCGTCCTGTTGCTGCTGTTCTGCACGTTTTGTCCTTTACTCCAATTGCAAGAAAACCAGTCGTTCGTTAACGGCGCTCGTATGCGTGTAACCAGCGCAGCGTCGATGAACCTGTTTGTACTGCACCCACCCGCCGCCGCACTACAAATAATGGTGGTCTTCCTGGCATTTGGACTGTCGTTCTGGCGTTACTACAGCGGTCTCTGGTTACCGGCACTTGCCTCCGTCTTTATTTACAGCGGTGCAATATTAACTATCGCCGAGCGCTGCCAACCACTCTATCCGGCCTGGGGAATTGCGGTGGTGATAATCGCATTGGTCCTAATCTTGATTACCACAAGAGACCGGCTGCCTCACCGCGGATGATCCGCTGGTCTGCGCCCAGGCTACGAAAACCACTTTCACACGGAAAAGACAACAATGGCACAATCATGCGGATTCTGCGGCTCGGCGATAAGTAACACAGAATCCAGCTCGATAACCCATGGAGGTGCTGCCACCCTGCTGGCCTGCCCGCAGTGTGGTAACTGGTCTGGTGCGACAGTATCCAACACGAGATCCGTCGACATGGCTCATTATCCATTTAGCGAACGCAGGCGACTGGCAGTCGCCAGTATCGGCGCCCTGCTGCTGATGATTTCTGCCTACTGCCCACTGCTGCTGCCGAACAGTTGGGAAAAGCAAGAGGTCTGGAACCTGTTTAGGCTGCAGCCGATGGCGGGATTCGCAATCGTGGCGGTGGCCCTTGTCAGCATTGTCATGGCAGTCTGGGGCTTTTACAGATTTCTCTGGATATCGATCGGCACAGGATTGATCACGATTGTTATGAGCATCGTCTCATACCGTTACCTCTTTCGTGACACCTTCCCGGCCTGGGGATGCCTTGTCGCCTTTCTAGGCCTGCTGCTGATGTCGCTTACGACAAGGGACCGGCTGCCCGATCTCGCATGATCTGCCCGGCTGCTCCCAGGCTACAGAGTTTTTGATAAGCTTCGTCGAGCGGAATACCGTGGTCCTTGCCCGGCGAGAAACCACAGTCAGGTGTCAGCATCAAGCGATCCGCCGCCACATACTCCAGCGCCTTTTCGACTCGCTGGACCACCGTCTCAGGCTGGTCAATTTCCTCAAATCGCACGTCGATGCAGCCCAGTCCAATTAACGTATGTTCGGGCATCTCCTTAAGGACGGCGACATCACCGGCCACGGGAATACTGAATTCCATCATCAGCTGGTCGACTTTCAGCTGCCGGATCGCATCCAGGATTGCTTCATAACCTCCCGCGGCACCCCACCCTTCGCGAGCCCAGTTGCGGCGACAAAGATGGACAGCCAATCGGACTCCGTCGACTCCCTCAACGATTGCGTTGATCCATTCCACTGCCTTGCGCATCTCGTCATCCGGATCAGCAAACGTGGCACGGACCTCGGGGTCGACTAGCACACAGAGATGCGGCTCGTCCAGCTGGATGATATCCACGCCGACATCCCGAATTGCCAGCAATTCCTCTCGTATGACCGGAACAAGCTGTTCGCAAAATGCCTCGCGAGTTGGATAGACTCCCTGAGAGTGTTCCGGCTCCCACATCCGCTGGCCAATCAAGTAAGGCGACGGCAGTGCCACCTTGGTGAGGCCATCCGTATTATCTTTCAGGAACTGGGCCTCGCGTGCCACGATTCCGCTATCCCTCGGCCTGAGTTCCCCGGTCACGACCTGGTGATAGCCAAACAACTCGCGCTCGATCCACTCAAAGCCATCCAGCAGGTCGGCGATCACATCTACATACGTCTCCCGTCGCCACTCGCCATCGGAGACGACATTGATACCTGCCTGCTGTTGCAAGTCGATAACAAAGCGGACAGCATCATCCGTCCGCTGCTGCAACTCTGCCGACAAGTTCGCTCCGGCAGCCGTCCGGGCAGCGAGCAGATCCTTGACGTACTGGGGGCGTGGCATGCTGCCAATCACTGCGGTGGGAAAGAGTGGATAGTCGTTGGACATGGTGAAGCTGGTTCTTGTGGGTAAAGTAGCAATAACACACCGGACTGAAGATGACGCATTATTTCATCCAGCCACCGCCACCGCCACTGGCTACCACGATCTGTCAGGCCTGGTCGCGTGCTCGGTACATTATCGGCTTGGAGCTGAGCGGTTATATTCATATCCAGACGACTCCCCGACACGGTAGCGGCATTTCATGAATCCGACTTTCGACAATCGCTTCACTCGAGAACTTCCAGCAGACCCGGAAGAAGCCAATTTCCTGCGACAGGTGATGGGTGCCTGTTATTCGCGAGTCACGCCAACCGCCATGCCGGCGCCCAAACTTGCCAGCTTCTCGCAGGACGTGCTCGACCTGCTTGGCCTCGACGTCGACCCGCACAGCTGCTCGGACTTTGCCGAGGTCTTTGGCGGCAATCGCCTGCTGGACGGCATGGACCCTTTTGCGATGTGTTATGGAGGTCACCAGTTCGGCAACTGGGCGGGCCAGCTTGGCGATGGCCGTGCCATCAATCTTGGCGAGCTTGTCAATCCACAAGGCGAACACTGGACGCTGCAGCTCAAAGGCTCCGGCCTGACACCCTATTCCCGCTCGGCCGACGGCCTGGCGGTGCTGCGATCATCTGTTCGTGAGTTTCTCTGCAGCGAAGCGATGTATCACCTCGGCGTTCCCACCACCCGGGCACTCAGCCTCGTGGTCACCGGCCAGGAGGTGAGACGCGACATGTTCTACGACGGCCACCCGAAAATGGAGCCGGGAGCCATTGTCTGCCGCGTCGCACCCTCTTTCCTGCGGTTTGGGAATTACCAGATCTTTGCCGCTCGCAATGACCCAGCCAACTTGCAGCGACTGCTCGACTTCACACTCCGCAACGACTTTTCAGAACTCGGTGAGCCAAGCCCCGCGACATACCTGCGATGGTTTGACGAAGTCTGCCAGCGGACCGCCGACATGATCGTGCACTGGACTCGAGTCGGCTTCGTCCACGGCGTGATGAACACCGACAACATGTCAATCCTCGGTCTGACGATCGACTATGGCCCTTATGGCTGGCTGGAGGATTACGATCCCGGCTGGACGCCCAACACTACGGATGCCCAGGGGCGTCGTTATTGCTTTGGTCAGCAACCGCAGATGGCACTCTGGAACCTCGCCCAGCTGGCCAACGCGCTGCTGCTGGTTGTCGACGACAAGGAAGCCCTGGAAGCATCCTTGCAGTCGTACACCAGCTCGTTCCAGGATGGCTGGAAGACCATGATGGCCAACAAGCTTGGTCTTGTCAGCTTTGAGGAAGCAACCGATGGCCCCTTGGTCCATGACCTGCTTGATTTATTGCAACAGGTCGAAACCGACATGACGATCTTTTTTCGTCTGCTGGCTGACCTGCCATCCGAGTCCTCACAAAGCGACAGCTCAGCATCGCTTATCGAACCCCTGCTGGAATCCTACTATCTGGAATCCCAACTGTCGGATGAGCACCAGCAGGCCACGATCGACTGGCTGCGGCGATACCAGCAGAGGCTCAAGCACGATGACAGATCCGACGATGATCGACGGGCAGCAATGAATGCCGTCAATCCAAAGTACGTACTGCGTAACTACCTGGCCCAGCTGGCAATCGACAAGGCCGAGGATGGCGACTACTCGCTGGTCGATGAACTGCTGGAATTACTGCGGCATCCTTACGACGAGCAGCCGGAAAGCCAGCAGTACTTTGCCAAGCGACCGGAATGGGCCCGTGACCGGCCAGGCTGTTCCATGCTCTCCTGTAGCTCGTAATCCTCGCCCGTACCTTAACGGTGCGTCAGCGTGCTCAGCGGCAGCGTGAATTCGTGAACGACATCGCCATCAATGGTGACAGCTTCGAGTTGGATAAACGGGTCCTCAGCTGTGGTATCGAACCGCATGCGAGCAAACGAACAGGTCTTGTTGTAACCCCACACCAGGCCGTCGGTCTGGACCACCTTGTGCGTGTGACGATTGGTCAACCTGGAGCTCTCGAACTCGTAAAGATCATAGCCCTTCGGGCGTGGTGTTATTCGCAAGTCGGTTCGGTGTCGATCTGCGGCGATCAGCAGGAGTCCGTTGATTTTATTGGCTTCGACGAATGAGAAGATCTCCTCTCGTTCTTCGGCGAATCCGTCCCAGGTGTCATTACTGCCCGGCTTGACGCCGACCGTCCAGGGAACTGGCGAGGCCAGCACCTTGAATGTCGCTGTGGAATTCTTGAGAGTCTCCAGCAGCCATTCCTTTTGTGCTGAACCGAGCATACTCGCTGTGCCACTGCGGCTTCGGTAAAAGCGGCCATCGAGCATGATGAAGTGGACGTCACCGATGGTGAAGTCGTGCCAGCAGCCGGGCTGGGTTTCACCACCACCATAAGCCGGGTTCACCCAGTTCTGCTGAAATGACTCCCAGACCTGCCGTTTCCACGCTGGCTTCTCAGTTTCCGGACCGGGAATACAGTCATTGAGGCCAAAATCATGGTCATCATATATGGCATACATGCTCGTGCCAGATACCAGGCGTTTCCACTCAGGACGTGATTGGCGGCGATAGTAGCAATACCGACGAGTCAGGTCATGTTTCGGATCATCGATATAGACATTGTCCCCCAGCATCAGGAAGGCCAGCGGCCGAGTCATGCGGATTGTGTCCCACATATACTCCCACTCGGGAACAAATCCCGCGCCACCACCAAAACCAACGTGGAACTTACAGGCCTCGCCTACTTTTGGGTAAGTCTGGAATCGAGTGTTCTCAGCTTTGGCCTTGATTCCGTCGACCAGCACCTCGTACTTGTAAACGCAATCGGGCTGCAACTGATTGACCTGCAGAACGGCGGTATAGTCGCTGGCAGCCGTTGTTGATGTCGTGCCCGTGACTGCTGCCGACTCAGCGGCACCGGCTTGGGTAACACGCACCACCACCTCAGACGAGTCTGCCGTGCGAACCCAGAAACTGGCAGTGGTGCTAGTCACCGACCCCAGCATGGGGCCATGGACAAGTTGCAGCCTGGTCTGGTCGAGGGACCACTGCTTGTATTGGTTCGTCTCGTAGAGTGCGGACAGCAGGTCGCGGGGGCCGGCTTTGAGCCGGCCGAAAGGCAAGCCCGCCTTAAGTGCTGCCTGGGACAAATCAACTGCTGCTTCGGTTTTTCCCTGTTTCAGTGCAGACAGCATCTGCACAAACTTCCTCTCCGACGTCGTCTGGTCCCCCTTTGCCAATTCTGCCGCCGCTTTCTCAAAGGCCCCCAGGGCAATATGGCGCACGGCATTTCGCTCTGGATCATGTTGGCCTGCAAGGGGAGTGGTCGAGGCCATTAGCAGGCTCGCCACGATCAGGTAAGTGAAGCGTTTCATTGATATTCGATCTATGGGGGGTGTATCGAACGATGCCGTCATTATTGGTTTGGTAAAGGGGAGCTACCCTTCTGCAGCGATTGTATGAAGTCGGGGCATTTCGTAGTATCACGAACGCTCGAGTGCCTTGGCAATTCCTCTCGAATGGAACGATCGGTTTGAGCTCGACCGCAAACACTCTCCCCCAGCTACCGGTTGCCCTGCAGCATGCCATGGCCGAGCTACGGCGTGGCGCCAGCGATATGCCGAAGTGCGGGCTGGCTGAAAAAATAGCCGTCGTAGGGGAGATTCGGGAACGGCTGGTGACCCATGCCACTGAGTGGATTGAGGTATCCTGTGCATTCAAAGAAGTGGTGACAGCTGCCCAGAGAAGCGAGGAGATTCTGGCAGGTCCCTCCACTACCGCTCGCTACCTGACCTTGCTGATCCGCTCACTGGCTTCCATCAAAAGGACTGGCAGACCCAGTGTGCCCGCCAGGATCACCACCCTCTCCGACGGCCGATTGCGGATACCGGTTTTTCCAGCCCAGGGCGTCTACGACTCGCTCTTGTTCAGTGGACTGCGGGCCGAGGCCTGGATGCAGCCAGATGTGACTCGCTCAACAATTCACGGTGACCGCCTGGCCGCCGTACTTGACCCACCCTCGCCAGCGCCGATTACGCTGGTCCTGGGAGCTGGTAATGTTTCGGCAATACCACTCACGGACAGCCTGACCAAGCTCTTTCATGAGGGACAGGTCGTGCTACTCAAAATGAACCCGGTGAACGAGGCGCTGACGCCAGTTTTCCGCAAAATGCTGGCTCCGATCATCGACCGCGGCTGGATGCAGATTGTGACGGGTGGGGCCGACATTGGGCAGGCTGCCATGCAGATCGATGACGTCTCCACGGTCCACATCACCGGATCGCACCATACGCACGACAAGATCGTCTGGGGAGCCAGCGATGATGAGCAAGAACAGCGCCAGGCCGCGGATACACCGCTACTGGAAAAACCGATCACCAGTGAACTGGGCAATGTAACTCCCTGGATCATCGTGCCGGGCAGCTATTCCAACAAGCAACTTAGGTTTCAAGCGACCAACGTGGCCGCTTCGATGACCAACAACGCGGGCTTCAACTGTCTGACAACCCGATTGATCATAAATCACAAGGGTTGGAGTCAACGGGAGGAATTCCTCGACGGCGTGGAAGCCTCGCTGGCCCGGACTCCGCAACGGTCTCCCTACTATCCCGGGACTGCTGCTCGCTTTGAACGATTTACCGGTGCCCCTCCCGAGGCGGCGGAGGACGGTTCCTTTCCATGGCTGCTGATGCGCGACGTCAATCCAGAAGAAAAACCGTTACTATTTCAGGACGAGTCCTTCTGCTCCGCTTGCGTCGAAATCCAACTGGAAGCAAACAGCCCGGAGGAGTTTCTCCAACGCGCTGCCGACTTCTGTAACACGCGGCTATTTGGAACCCTCTGCGCCACGATCACGATGCCCAACCCGTTCCGGCGGCAACAACAGCAGCTTGTTGAGGATGTTGTCAGCGGGTTGAACTACGGCACTGTTTGTATCAACCAGTGGCCTGGGCTCGTATTCGGATTGATGACGCCCCCCTGGGGTGCCGCTCCGGGCAGTAGTCTCAAGGATATCCAGAGTGGCTGTGGGGATGTCCATAACCTCTACTTCCTGGACAAGCACGAGAAGATTGTCTTGCGCGGTCCGCTATGTAACTTCCCCAAACCGATCTGGTTTCCATCCCACCGGCGAGCCGAGAAAATAGCCTTGAAGCTAATCCGTTTTTATGACCGACCGGCACTTCATCGACTGCCTGGTTTGTTTCTCCCGGCACTACTCGGTTAGAGTTGATCCTGCGACCGCCCGGTCACACTCACACTCACCACTCCATCTGCCGAAAGCGCTCGCCGATGCCCATGCTTTCAAGCAATCGCTGCTCAATACCGATCACCTGGCAGGTTCTGTTCAGCCTTTCGGCATGCTGCCTGCTGCTGGGATGCTCCGACGCCAGCAACGAAACGCCGAAAATGACTTCAGTCCCGCCGTCCGTCGAGATGCAGGTTAAGTTGGCTCCCAAGACACACGTGGTAAAGCTATCCGCATCGGTCCAGTACGAGTTACAGTCACGCTTGATCAACGCCGTTCCGGGCGACACGATTCAGCTTGAAGAAGGTATTTACCAGCTGAACGGGCAACTTGATGTCAGCTGCGACAATCTGACCATCCGGGGACGCGGCCACGATAAGACGATCCTTTCATTTCGCGGCCAGCAGGTCGGCAGCGAGGGACTGGTAGCCACCGGCAACTCGCTGGTGATTCAAGACCTGGCGGTTGAGGATGCTGCCGGCAATGCCATCAAGGTGCTTGGTGCTGAGGGAGTTATCTTTCGTGGAGTACGGACCGAGTGGACGGGCGGTCCCAGCCCCGACAATGGTGCTTACGGAATCTATCCCGTGCAGTGCTCCAATGTGCTGATCGAGGATTGTATCGCCATCGGTGCTTCGGATGCCGGGATCTACGTGGGCCAATCGTACGATGTGATTGTGCGGGGCTGTCGCGTTGAGCAGAACGTGGCCGGCATCGAGATCGAGAACACACACCGGGCGGATGTCTACGACAACGTGGCGACCAACAATACCGGCGGATTGCTGGTTTTTGATTTACCCGGACTACCCGTCACCAACGGTTCCAAGGTACGGGTCTTCAAGAACAAGATTTTCCAGAACAATACACCGAATTTCGCGCCCCCCGGAAATATCGTGGCCACCGTTCCCGCCGGCACCGGTTTGATGATCATGGCCATGGACGATGTCGAAGTTTTCGAGAATGAGATCTCGGACAACCAATCGACCGGCATCTCGATTGTCAGCTTCCTGATCACCGGGCGGCCCCCAAAAGACCCTGACTATGATCCCTACCCGGAAGGGATCTGGATCCATCACAACGTGTTCAGCGGCGGCGGTGACAAGCCCTCGGGCCAGCTGATGGAGTCCCTCGCCGCGGTACTGGGAACGCCCTTTCCCCAGATCTTCTACGATGGCATCACGCCGCCAGAAACGACA
>Ga0209402_10004591_pt1 | contig 12514 bp, 9 predicted proteins | sample ArcticOcean_MG_C_3_FD_187437 | JGI IMG/M metagenome (GOLD analysis project Ga0209402, IMG submission 187437) | Marine microbial communities from western Arctic Ocean - ArcticOcean_MG_CB8_126 (SPAdes) (version 2) | ecosystem: Environmental > Aquatic > Marine > Oceanic | place: Arctic Ocean... | reverse complement strand
GCCCGAAGTGCCGTGATGATCTGCTCCGGCGTGTGTCGTCTCCTGCTCATTGCTGACCTCCTCGCTGAATCTCCGACCAGCTCAGATCCTAACATCCGCTCTGGTCTCCTTTCAGGGGGTCACGCCAAGCTGCCACTCTGAGGGCAGATAGGACTGTAGTTGCTCGAACATGACGCTTACCTCGCTCGCGGGAACCGGAAAAATCCGAATCGCCCGCCTTCAGGGGGTGTTTTCAGTCGATTGTCTTCCGACCGGAACGGGTCCTTCTACCCACCAACTGTAAACCGGACTGTGTCTAGAACGGCGCCGTTGGCGTCTCGCACTTCGACGCGCCAATTGCCGGACCACTCCGGGGGAATGGCCTTGTTGCTCCACGTCCTCCACGGAGATCCGCCGACGCGCAGTTCGAGATCGGCTCTTTCGACATCGCCTTGGATCCAGACGTGGTGGAGGGTGGTCTCGCCAGCGGCGCCTTCGACGAGGCTCCAGGCATAAACCCTCTCCACGTCGGCCCGGAACGTCGTGGCTACGCCCGACGGCATCCGGTCGACGACGTTGGTCGCCACCGACAGTTCTGAGACAGTGAGGGCACTCTGCGCGGAGGCAGCGTGCGGAAGCATTAGCACCACTAGCGCGATTGCGATCACGGACGTCGTCAGTGTTTTCATGGCTGTTCCCTCGTAAAGGACCCGGCCGGGGCCGGAGGGTGGGTCGGTGAACGCGGTGCGCGTTGCATCGATTGCGCCGAGGCCGCAAGAAAACGAGCGGCGACGGTCCTGGCTTGTTGCCGCCATTTCAGAGGCACTAGCCGCGCTAATAGGGGAAGTAGGAACATTGTATGTCTCCGACACGGGAACCGGGGGACTCCTTTACTGGAGTCGGCCAGGCTTTCTGGGAGGCGCCCAGAGGGTGAATCCCGCCTAGGGGATCATCCCGTTCAGGATGAAATTCTGGGGGTCGATGGCTCTCCCACCGACCCAGATTTCGTAGTGCACGTGAGGGGCGGTGGCGGTTCCTGTCTCTCCCACCTGGGCAACAGGAGTGCCACGCTCGACTCGTTGGCCCTTCTCGACCAAGAACTTCGAGGCATGCGGATATCGGGTCAGATAACCGAAGCCGTGATCGACCTCAACCGTATTTCCGTAACCGATTTTCCAACCCACATACGACACGACACCTTCCGCGGTTGCTTGAATGGGCGTGCCTTCCTGAGCATGTAAATCGATCCCCTCGTGCGGGAGCGCTCGGTCGTAAATGGGATGCATCCGGGCGTAACTGAATCCGCTCGTAATCGGTCCATCCGTGGGACTGATCGACGGGGTGGATCGAAGCAGGTCATGATGAGCGCCTAGGCTGTCCATGGCCTCCGAGGGGCTCTCAGAGAGCAAGCGCGCACGGCGCTCCAGCGCGAGGATGTCGTAAGACGTCGCGAACGTCACTGCGGCCGTCTCGGGATCCTCCGCCCAGAGGTCGCTGGATGCGGGCGTGAGCATGCCCGGTCCGCCGACGCCCACCTCAAAAATTTCTTCATCAATGACGTCGAGGCCGGCCAGGAGCCGGAAGCTCTCGTCTTTCTCGATCAGAACGTCGATCGATCCCTCCATCTCAGCCACCCGCTCCTGAATTTGTCCGATCTCGGCGGAGAGTAGTAATTTCTGGCGTTGGAGCTTCAAGACGTCGAACCGGGCTGAGCCGTTGACGGCGACGAGCATGGAAAGGACGGTCACTGTGAGGATTCCGCCTGCTGCGATCGAGCCCAAATAATGCATGGCGCGACTCGACATGGCGTATTGACGTGTCCTTTTCTCATGGTCCGCCATGCACACGAAAGTCCATCGCTTACTTGCCATTAATAGTTCCTGGGCTGGTGACGGGGCGCCTCGGCCGTACTTCCGCCGCAGAATGCGCGTCGCGGACCTCGGTCATCGGGGGACGCTCGTGCACACCCGGATCCCGTCTGAGTCCAGCGGGTAGGGTGGTTACGGTTGGATGGTGCAGTTTTCTGGACATATTTGTTAATGCCATTCCAAGAGCGACCGTCACGTGCGTTTTCCTAGGTGGATCACCACAAGACACGTGCCGACCTCCGAAGGATTAGCATCATGTCCCACCTTGTGTATCTATCTCTTGTTATGACAGTGCGTTAGTGCCGATTACCTCAAAACGACATGAACATAAAAACAGGACGGATAGTGGCTAAAATGTGTCCAAAAACGGAAAAAATTGCCCAAGATACATGGGTCACCGTTCGACGGGCCTACCCTTGTGAGATCGGTCCAGGGCGGGAAATACTTGAATCAACCGATGCCGGAGGGAGCATGAAGGCTCTCCGCATGAAGACTCTCGGCCGGAAGACTCTCGGTGTGATCATGACGGCGGTTGCGATTACTCTTACGGCACCCGCGGACGGAGCGGCCCAGGCTGATTTGAGCGGAACGTGGGACGTCACGGTAACTACCCAACAAGGTGCACAGCCCCCGTTTACCATCGTCATCGTGCAAGACGGCCAAGATCTGATCGCGACCGGCGACGCAGAGGAAATGGGACGAATCGAGATGGCGGGTACACTCGACGGCTCCAGCGTCCGCTTTCAGTGGGACCTCTACATCGAAGGGAATGCGCTGCCGATGGTCTTCGTTGGCACGATCGCCGACGATGGCACGATTGCCGGCACGGCAGATTTCGGCGGTTTCAGCAGCGGCGACTGGTTCGCAAAACGAGCCGAGGGGTGACGTCGCTCGGGAAGCTCCCGCACCCTGGCGATGCGGATGTCACGGTCTTATGATAATCGATTGCTAGAAAAGTCGATTATCGAAACTCCCCGAATCGCTTGGATCCGCCCCCGAAGAGGGGCTCCGTCGGTTCACCGCTTGACTAGTGAGGAAGCCATGTCAACACGATCCTGCAGACTCCAAAGCCATCCGACTGGGTTCGCCCTATTGCTCGGCCTACTGCTGGTGGCGCCGACGCTCGGCTTCGGGCAAGAGCGCGAAAACCCCTACGGGGAGTGGCGTTACCAGAGCGGAGACGCATGGGGCACTCGCTTCTCGCCCGTCGATCAGATCGACGGGGCGAACTTCGCCGACCTCGAGGTCGCGTGGGAGTGGAGAGCGGACAACTTCGGCCCGATGGTCGACCAACAGTTCAAGTCCACGCCGACGTACATCGACGGGCTCCTTTATACCGTCGCCGGCCAGCGCCGCACGGTAGCGGCCATCGACCCGGCGACGGGAGAAACTGCGTGGACCTACCGTGAACCGAATACCGAGCGGTGGGAACGCTCGATGCGCCAGAACTACGGGAAGGGGGTTGCGTACGGAGAAGTCGACGGAAGAGGTGTGATTTTCTACATTTCTCCAGCGTTCTTCCTCCACGCTTTGGACGCCAAGACCGGTGAGCACATCCAGAACTTTGGCTCACGGGTGCCGATCGAGGGCTTTCCTTCGACCGGTGTGGTGGACTTGCTCGTTCCACTCATCGCGGATTGGGGGCCCTGGCTGGCCCACGACGGCGAATACGATCCTGCCCACGGCATTCCTAGAGAGCTCGGCTACATCACCTCCTCGTCGCCTCCCATCGTGGTGAACGGTGTGGTTGTGGTCGGAAACTCGGCAGAGCAAGGATACAATCAGACCCGGATCGAAAACGTGCCCGGCGACATCCTCGCTTTCGACGCCCGGAGCGGTGACTTCAAGTGGAAGTTTCACGTGATTCCACGGCCGGGCGAGTTCGGTCACGAAACGTGGCTCAACGACGCGTGGGAGTGGACCGGCGACGTCTCCTCGTGGGCGCCGATGTCCGCGGACGAAAATCTCGGGCTCGTGTACTTCCCCACCAACCCGCCGACGATCGACTATTTCGGCGGGTTCCGCCCCGGAGCAGGCCTTTTCGGGACGAGTGTGGTTGCCCTCGACGTTCAGACGGGCGAACGCAAATGGCACTTCCAGACGGTCCACAACGACCAGTGGAACTACGACCTACCCAACGTTCCGATTCTTGTCGATCTAGAAGTGGACGGGCGGCCGATTCCTGCTCTCGTCCAGACCTCGAAGACCGGCATCATCTACGCGTTCAACCGCGAGACTGGGGAACCGATTTGGCCGATCGAGGAGGTCCCTGTTTTCCAGACGGAAGTACCTGGAAACTGGACTTCACCCACACAGCCCCTTCCGACGAGACCCGAGCCGTCCGAGCCCCTCGGCCTCGATGAAGACGACCTCATCGACTGGACGCCCGAGCTGCGCGCAGAGGCGATGGCGCTGATCCAGAACTATCGGATCGGCGGACCGTTCATGCCCAGGCTGTTTACGGGCCACGACGCTGGCGTCATCGATAACATCCGGTGCGCTGGAGGGTTGAATATCACGAATCCGGCGACGATGGATCCGACGACGGGCATTCTGTACGTGCCTTCATCCCGCCGTTGTGGTGGCGGCCTGGTGCAACCCGGCGCAGACGTGGATGAGCCCGACAATCCAGCGACGACCGGCACGACCATCTCCGAGTGGGTCGCCGGTCCGGGTGGCGGACTGCCGCGCGTGCAGGGTCTGCCGGTATGGAAGCCGCCGTACAACAGGCTTTCCGCGTACGACATGAACACGGGCGAAAGGATCTACTGGATTCCGATCGGTGACACCGACCCGGCGATCCGGAACCATCCGGGGGCGCGGGGCGTCGACCTCTCGAACTCGGGTGGCGGTGGAAACTCCATCCAGATGGTGGCGGGTGATCTCCTGTATGCGACGGAGGGATCCAGCGGACCGCCGGTCCTCAACGCCTACAACAAGCTGACCGGGGAGCACGTGGGCGAGATTCTACTCCCCTCCCCCGGGCAGTACGGGATGATGAGCTTCCTACACCATGATTATCAGCACGTCGTGGTGCAGCTCGGCAGCCCGGGCCGTTTGGTTGCTCTGAGGCTGCCCGGTATGGAGACCGGAGCGGTAGCGCACTAACGGGCGCTAGCCATCCGCTTCAGAGGCTTCTGCTACTTCAGAGGTTTCTGCTAGACAGAACTGAAAGCCCCCGACGGCCAAGCCGTCGGGGGCTTTCTTCATGGTCTACCGCTCGTTCAGCCGGAATACGTACATCGCGTTGTGCCTGTTTCCGGGAGGGATCCGGATCTCGGGCGCCAGGAACCGGGAGACGTTCCAGGGGCTGCCACCGATGACGCCGGTGGGTATCGCGACGTACTGAACACCATCACCTTGGTTCCTTAGAATGCCCCAACTTCTTGGACCGCCGGGGCCTCAAAGCCTAACATAGGAAGTGGTACCACATCTGGGGGCACGTCAGTGTTCGTAATCGTCGACACCGATGCCGGCGAACACGTACCGACCTTGGGAAACCTCCGCGTTCTTCTCAGTTGTGCGGCCGATTTCTTCGGAGCGTGTGGCACCCTGTTGAGCGGAAGTCGGCGCCGCACTAGCCAACAGGAGGCAGACCGCAACGACCGAGCAACCGGGCATGGAAATGGTGGATAAAATCATCATTCCCAAGATAGGCGGTGGACTTGGGCCCCGACAATCAATTCCGGGACGTCCGGAGCCCAAGGGGAGGTCGTGACGCCTACCGTTTCCGGGCCAGGGTCGGACCGTCGCCGATCAGTACCGTAGCAGGTACTGCAGCTTAACGAAGACCGCACGGTTCGTCTGTCGAAAAGAATCTGATGTGAACAGTTGATCGTCGACGCCGTCGCCGTCGCGATCGCCGAAAATGAGATCTTCTTGCCGATAGTGGTCATCGTACCCGACGTAGAACACGGTGCCCGCGTTGATCCGGTAGTTGAGGAGCACGTTGAAATCGAAGGTTTCATCGAGGCTGTTGAATTCGACAATGTTCCGAAGCGCCAGGCGATTGCTGAACTGGACGTCCGTACGGGCCCGCAAGATCTTGACGTCGAAGACCTCCGAGTTGTCGCGGGGGTCCGTGAGCCGGCTGCCGTTCAGGTTGATGTTGGTCTGCAGTCGCGAGTGCGGCTTCAGCGTGGCATTGAGGTTCCAGGTGGTACCTTCGCCCAGGAACGGTGTGTCGCTGAACCGGATCTGGTCCCCCATCGAAAAACCCGCACCAAATTGGTAGGTCCGGCTGGTGTTCACTCGGCCCCGGATCGCGTATCGAGTTTGTTCGAAGTCGGTCCCGAGGAAGCGCTCCATGTTCTGGCTGAACGTCCCGCTCACGTTGATGTTCCGCGCAAATTGAAATTCCGTGGACAGTCCAAAATTTTCGTCCTGGAGAACCTCCTCGAAGTCGTAGTTCCGTCGGTAGGTCACGCGTGGACCCCAGTTGATGAGCCACGTTTCGGGCCAGAAGCGGTATCCGAGCGCGGTCGAACCCTGACGAGTGTCACGACGACGGACGAAGCCGACGTCGGTGTCGAGGTCGGGGGAAATTTCATAGAAGAAGACGTCCCAGTCGACGTGTCGTCCTCCTCGGACCCACCGAGCCGTGAGCATGTGGCCGTCCTTTTCTCTCTCGCCCGACTCCTGATGCAGCGTCTCCACGGCTCGAAACCGGAATACGGTCGTGGGATTGAGGCGGAAGTTCCCATCGAGGTCGAACATTCGACTGTGACTCTCCGCGAACTCTCGATCCGTGATCATGGCTCCAACGGTCGACTCTGCATACACCTCGTAAATCCCCCGACCGATGAACGTGTAGGCGTCCTTACCAAAAACCGGATCGCTGGGGTCTCCGACGTTGCCTGGAGCCCGATCGTTGGTAGCCAGCATACCCAACGAGAGCGGGCCGACTTTACCTGATAGCTTCGCTCCGACATCGGGGTCCACGATCGTACGCGTATGCACGAGGGTGACGGGAGCCTGAATCCGGAAGATCTCGGAGCCCTCCAGAAAGAACGGCCTGAGCTCACCGAAAAAGAGCGGAAACCGCTGGTTGACCTCGATTTGGGCGCGGTCCGACTCGATTTGTGAGAAGTCGGGGTTGATCGTGAAGTCGGCGGTGAGGTTCGACGTGATCCCGTACTTCAGGTTGACTCCAGCATCCGGATCTACGTCCTGATTCACGAAGCCGGGCACCGTCGGATCGATCTCGCCGTACCGAATCGCCGTGAACGTGGGCAGAATTTCGATGTTGCGGCTCGTCGAGAGATCGGTCATACCCTCCAAAACGCCCATTTGGCCGAGGAAACTCGACTGGTCACGGGACATAGGAGCCCAGACCTGGTTCTCGGCGTCCTTGCTCTTGACCTCCCGGACGATCTGAAATCCCCAACGGTGTGGCTGGCCTTCAGGAGGAGTGGGATAACGGATGCTCTTGAACGGAATAGCCATTTCGGCCGTAAAGCCGTCGTCTACGATTTGGCCAGCGGTCTCGAACAGGGCATCCCAACTCCGATCGGCGAAAGGGATCGGCCCTCGGCCCCCCACCCGTGAGACGATGCCGTCGCCCTGGACCCCGTAACCGTTCACGTCGAAATCGTAGCCCTGCTGCTGATCCATGAAGGTGTCGAAGTAGATCGTCATTAAATCGTCCGCCGCTGCCCGATCTCGATCCACCCGATTCGCGCGCATGATCGATGGGTCTTCGTAGTGCGCATGGAAGCCGAAGTAGATCTGGTCTTCATCGTAGGCGATGTAGATGTCGGTCTCTTCCGTGGCCGGGGCTCCATCGAGCGGCGACTGCTGCACCAGCTCCGTAATCCGCGTGGCGGTCCGCCACACCGCGTCGTCCAGCCGGCCGTCGATGTCGGGGGGGGTGTCCGTTCGGGTAGGGCTGATCCGTGGCCGTCCCGCGAGCGCGCCGAAATCGAAGTCGTCGGTGGCGACCTCGGAAGACGTGGGCTGGGCAGGGACCTGGGCGGCGATTCCCGCGGGGAAGGTGACGAGGGTGAGGCCAAGGGCAACCGCAACCATAGAGCCGAGCGCCGGACTTCGAATTTCACGAGGCGGACCCCAGAAGACTCCCTGCGATCGGCTTGATTTTGAGCAGATGTCCGGGGATCTCGTCACTTGATCATCTCTTTTGGAATCGGTGTTAGAAAAGCGGTCGGTGGTTAGCCGGGGGAGCATCATCCTAGCGAGGGAAGGCCCGATTCGTCCATGAAGGGCCCCCCTCCCGCGCGGGACTAGCCGTCTCGTCTCGGCTTCGCTACCCTACCGGACGTTCATGAATGTCCTCGAAACCTTCGACATCCTCGGCGCGGGGGACCTCGATTAGAACTCCGGTTGTCGCAGTGAGTGACCGTGAAGGAGCTACTCTCATCGAGTTGCTCGTAGTCGTCCTGATCCTTAGCATCCTCGCCGCCATCGTGCAGCCCCGAATTAGCGACGTCGTGCTCAAGGCCCATGCGGCGGACGTGATCAGCGACGTCCGCGTCGTTCAGGTGGCCGTTTTCAGTTACGAGGCGGACCTGCAATCCTGGCCGGTAGAGGCGGCAGTGGGAGTGGTGCCGCCCGGGCTCGAGGCGTACCTGCCCACGGGCTTCGAACTCGCTAAAGAGGACTACACACTTGACTTCGAAAACTGGGGTGGCTCGCCTTACCTGATCGGGATCACGGTGGTCACCCCGAACGCCCCACTCGGGCTCAGGACGATGGAGATGATGGCCGCACCCAAGTGGAGCGCAGGGAACAAGTACACGTTGGTGCTCCAGTAGGACGGAAGCAGAGGCTAATTCAGGGGAAACGAGACCTGAAATTTGGTGACTCCAACCGGGATCTATACGCCATGATTAGAAGCAAGAGGTCAGTATTCGCCATCGAGAGTGCTCTCAGATTCGACGATCCGAGCCGTTTCGCCGGAATTGTCAATCCGACCCGCTTGGCGGGATTCGCGGTTGGAATGTTGCTCCTGGTCCTCGGTTGCGCTCCTTCCGAGCCCGCTTCTCTGAATGAGCTGGCAAGTAGCGCGCTCTCTCAGATCGGTGGCGAGTTGGAGGTGCCCGGCCTGAAAGCCCCGGTCGAGATCCTGCGTGACGAGTGGGGAATCCCGCATATCTATGCCCAGAACGACGACGACCTGTTCATGGCGCAGGGCTATGTGATGGCTCAGGACCGCCTTTGGCAGATGGAGATGTGGCGGCGTTGGCACGAGGGACGCCTCTCTGAAATTTTTGGGCCGGAGGCCTTCGACTACGACAAGCGTACGCGCCAGATGATGTTCCGAGGACCCTGGGACGCATCGGAATGGACGAGCTACCATCCGGACGGTGAGCGCATCTTTACGGCTTATGCCAACGGGGTGAACGCTTTTATCGAGCAGAACCGGGACAACCTGCCCGTCGAGTTCCAGCTCACCGGAGTCGAGCCCGATCCGTGGACCGCACAGACGGTGGTCCTACGCTGGGCTCAGGTAGGGCTTTCGAGCGTTCGTGGGCACGCGATCAGTGAGATTCAGCTCGCCATGAACGTGGCCCAGTACGGCGCCGAGGAGGCGAATCGCCGCGCGGCTCCGGATCCGTGGGACGATCTCGAGATTCCGGAAGGCCTCGACGTGAGCATCATCACCCAGGAGGTCCTCGACGCCATGCGGGCCGGCGACGGAGATCCGTTCTCGGGTGGGAGGCTCCCCGATCTGGAAGTCTTGGAACAATATCGGCAGCTCACTCCCGCTGTACGGACGGCTCAAGTCTCGAATCCGCAGATCGCGACCGAAGGGAGCAACAATTGGGTCATGAGCGGCGAGCGTTCGCCGACGGGCATACCGATTGTCTCGAACGATCCGCATCGACGGATCGAGATGCCCGCCCTGCGGTACTTCGTGCACCTCAACGCGCCGGGCTGGAACGTGATGGGCGGGGGTGAGCCTCCGTTCGTCGGGGTGGACGCCGGACACAACGAACGTATGGCGTGGGGCTTCACCTTCGCCGGGACGGACATGGTCGATGTGTTCGTGGAAGAGGTGAATCCGGAGGATCCGAACTCGGTCCGCTGGCAAGACGGCTGGGAGCCGTTACGGGTCATTCAGGAAGAGATCCGAATCAAAGGTGAAGCAGCACGCACGATTGACGTCAAGTTCAGCCGTCACGGCCCGGTCATCTACGAGGATGCGGAGAACGGCGTGGCGTACGCCGTTCGATCCGTGGTCCAGGATCCGGGTACAGCCGCGTACAAGGGCAGCTTCAAAATGGCTCAGGCGGAGAGCTGCAACGACTTCTTCGAACGGGCGATGTATTGGATGATTCCCACGCACAGCCTGATCTGCGGGGACGTCGAGGGTAACATTGCGCTCCAGGTGACGGGGCTCACGCCGAACCGTGATGGCTGGAACGGGCGGTTACCGGTTCCGGGCAACGGCAACTACGAGTGGAAGGGCTTTCGGGATGATCTGCCGCGGGAGTTCAACCCCGCCCGGGGCTACATCGCTACGGCCAACAACAACGTGCACCCCCCGGGTTATGAAGGTCGTCCGGTGTTCTATCACTCGAGCCGCGGTGTGGAGACGTCACGGATCACACGGCTCCATCAGATTCTCGGGAGTGGTAGGCTGTTCTCCGTCGAGGATCACAAAGCGATTCAACACGACGCGTACTCGCTACGGGCCGAGGGCGACATCCCAACTTTCCAGGGCTGGCAATCCGACGTCCCAGAAATCGAGCGGGCGAGAGCTCTGATCGCCGACTGGGACGCACTGCTGACAAAAGAGAGCACGGCCGCGGCCATCTACGTGGAATGGACCCGGCTGGCTGACGACGAAGCACAGAGCGGTGAGACGCCGAGCGCCGAGCGCCAAGCGCTGGCCGCCGAGGGTTTGGGCAAGACGATCGCGGCCCTTACGCAGGATTGGGGGGCGGACTGGACCGAATGGACCTACGGAAGAGGCAACCCCAGCGCACTCCCACATATATTCATTCCGGACTTCGATCTTCCTACGGTGGAGCGTCCAGGTGGCTTCGGAACGATTAACGCGACCGGCGCCAACTTCCGCCGCATCATCGACCTTTCGAACCTGGACAATTCGGTCGCGACGAACGCTCCGGGCCAGAGCGCCCAACCCGGTAGCCCGTTCTACGGTGACTTGGCGGACCGCCTCGGCAGCGGGGAGTACTTCCCGTTCCTATTCACCCGTGATGCCGTAGAGGGTGTGGTCTCCCATCGGCTGATGTTGACGCCTGGAGGGTAGCTCGGGGGAGGGTAGCTCAAGGGGCGTCGCTCGGGCGGTAGGGGGCTCAGAAAACGGCGGCTTCCGCCCGCTCCTTCTCCAGTCGGAGTTGTGCTGCTCGGGCGCAGCCCTCCATGACCTGGAAGTAGCGCTGCACCCAATCTTCACCCAGCTCGTATGGGTGGGGACCGTCGCCTCGCCCCGCGAGCATCCGATTCCGGTTGATGGCGCTATCGAACTCCGAGTGGTTCGACAGGATCACGCTTGCCCCGGCCGCGTCCGCCCGTTCCGCCATGTGGCGCTGCGCGTTGATGTAACTCTGAAAGTTCTCGATACCTGGGTCCGGCGTGTTGTTCACGAAGTTGAACGCCGTACCACCCGAATACGCAACGTTCACCGGCCTACCGTTGTCGAAGACCGTGAAAGTGTAAGACAGCGTGCCCGGCGTGTGTCCAGGCGTCTCCCAGATGTTGACGGTCGTGTTGCCGAGCCTGAGCTCCATGCCGTCGGTCGCCACGATTCCACGCGTCGGGGCCATGGTTGCGTAGCGGTTCGGGTAGGTCTCGACGAGATCCCAGTCCGGGCCACCCATGACGACCTCGGCGCCGAAACGGTCCTGCAGGATCTGAGCCCCCCCGATGTGGTCACCGTGCGCGTGGGAAATGATGACGTATCGGATGTCCTCCGGATCGAGACCGAGGCGTCGCAGGCCGCCAATGATCAATTCCTCTGAGTTGTACGGATAAATCGTGTCGATGATGATGATGCCTTCACTCGTGGTGAGTGCCCACGAGGTGTGAACCTTCCCACCCACGAAGTAGAGGTTGTCGAAGACTTTGGCGGACGGTGCGTACCAGGCTTCACGCGCCGGAATGGTGGATGGATCTCGAACGTACCGTGGCAGATTGTCGCTCGTGTTGACCCCACCACTGGCCGGAAGCAGGCAAATCCGGTTCAGGGTTCCGAGGAACTCGGTACCCGCCGCGGTTTTGGCCGATCGAATGGCCGCCTCGATCTCCGCGTCGAAGTCCCTGGAAGCGGGGACGTTTTGCGCGGAGGCCTTGGTGGAGGGCGATCCGGCGGTGATCGCGAGCGCTGCGAGGAACCTCACGACGCGCGAATTCATGTTTTTGCTCCTGGACGTCGGGGACGGCTTTTCCGAGAGGTGTATCATACGGGCGGCCGAAGGGCTTGCAACCGCCGGTAGGGTTCGCCCCGTCCTGGGCAAGGATGGCAGAGTCATCGCGCCGCGGGGCGGGGGCGCGAGAAGGCCCGCTCAAAGACCGCCGAGGGAACGTCCTCCTCCCGCTTGTAGCGGGCGGCACCGGTTAGAAAGCCGGGCTCGACCGCTCGGAAGCGGTTGTGCTTTACCAACGCCTCGACCGGTTCCGACGGGAGATGCGGGGGTGGGGGCGGCACGTCGGGAAGTAGTCGCATCCTCGGGTCGAGGAAG
>Ga0209402_10004587_pt1 | contig 12524 bp, 14 predicted proteins | sample ArcticOcean_MG_C_3_FD_187437 | JGI IMG/M metagenome (GOLD analysis project Ga0209402, IMG submission 187437) | Marine microbial communities from western Arctic Ocean - ArcticOcean_MG_CB8_126 (SPAdes) (version 2) | ecosystem: Environmental > Aquatic > Marine > Oceanic | place: Arctic Ocean... | reverse complement strand
AGATATCTCAGGACATGCGTCTGAAAGTGCGTGAGTTGCTTGATCGGGGCGATACGAACGCTGAGGTCAAGGACTACTTCGTACTGCGTTACGGACCAGAAATTCTTGCGGCACCTGATGGCAGCGGGTTTAACCTGTTGGCATGGATAGTTCCGGTATTCATTGTGGTTGGCGGGGTTGGGATTGCGTTGTTCGCTATAAAAAACATGCGAAAATCAGGCATACGGGCACAAAAAAACGAGATCAACGTTGATGATAAGGATGGTCTATCTGAGTTTCTGGCACAGGTGGATCGTGATCTTGGTAGTTCGACAAAAATGATTTCCACAACAGCTGAAGTTTCAAAAAAACAGACAAAACCCGATAAAGAGGCGAACTCCTGATGGCTGATCTTGGAGTAATCGCCCTTCTTCTGGGAATGGTGCTGAGTATCTACTCGGTGGTCGGATCGATTGTTGGCGAAAAAAAGGGCATGGCCGAGCTGGTCGTCAGTGCCCGGCGTGCCATGTATATGACGCTGCTTTCTGCCGCGGTTGCATCGGGAGTATTGATCAACGCGTTTGTTCAGAACGACTTTTCGGTCAAGTACGTTGCCGATCATTCAAACACGCTCATGGATCGGGCGTTTGTGTGGGTAGCGTTTTACGCGGGTAACGAAGGGTCACTACTGTACATCCTGCTGATACTGACGATCCTTTCTGCGTTGTCTATCTGGTTTGCACCGAAACGACTGGCTCGCAGCATGCCGTGGACGATTGCCATACTGGCGGTCATTCAGCTGTTTTACTTCGGCGTGCTGTCGTTTTTTGCCAGTCCTTTTGAACTACTGGATACGATTCCTGTTGACGGTCGAGGAATCAACCCTCTTCTTACGCACCCGGGAATGTTCAGCCACCCTCCACTGCTTATGGGTGGGCTTATATCGATAACCATTCCGTTCGCGTTCGCTTCCGGCGCTTTGATTGCCGGTAGCTATGGTGATGATTGGATCGACGTTGCGAGGGTGTCTGCGATCCTCTCGTGGGGTGTTCTGGGCACTGGAATGCTGCTGGGCGCATGGTGGGCGTACACGATTCTTGGTTGGGGTGGCTACTGGGCGTGGGATCCGATCGAGAATGTGGCTCTCATGCCCTGGCTGGTACTAACGGCGTTTATCCATTCGATCATGGTGCAGAAGCGTCGTGGGATGTTCCGCATGTGGAACGTGGCATTGCTGAACATTGCGTTTGTGCTGGCTCAGCTTGGAATGTTCATCAACCGAGGCGGCCCCGTAGTGAGCGTGCACTCGTTCGCGGCTTCGACTCTGGGCGTTATTTTCATGGTGTTTATGTTCGTGAGCCTTATATTTGCGTTTGGGTTGTTCCTGTGGCGAATGCCGCGCTTGAAGTCGGACCGGGCGATGGAATCGTTCTTGTCTCGTGAGTCTGCGTTCCTCGTAAACAACTTCCTGTTTCTTGCAGTGATGGCCGTAACTCTGTGGGGAGTTTTATTCCCATTGTTCTCCGACCTGGCACGCGACGTATCGGTGAGCGTGGCTGCGCCATACTTCGATCGCGCCAACGGGCCGGTGTTGCTGGGAATCGTTGTGATGATGGGCATCGGGCCGTTACTGCCGTGGCGTAAGGCTTCGGCTCGTTCGCTCAAGCAATGGTTTGTGTGGCCCCTGTTAGCGGGAGTCGTAACCGTTGGGATCTTGCTGGCTGTTGGTGTTCAGAGGCCTATTGCGATACTGGCTTTCGGTGTGTTGGCGTTCGTGGCAACTTCGATTTCTGAAGAGTGGTGGCGAGGGACTGCGGCGCGTCACAGGTCGGGTGATAACTGGGTGATGGCGTGGTGGCGGCTTGTAAATGGCAATCGACCGCGGCATGGCGGTTACATTGTTCACCTTTCGATTCTCATGCTTGGACTGGGGATTATCGGGACAAACTTTTACCAGCAGCGCACTGACGGCGCGCTTGAGTTGGGTGAGAGTTTGGTGATCGACAACTACCGAATTGAATATGTTGATAATGGTGATTCGAGTCGGCCAGACCGGATTGCGCAGTGGGCCGAGATGACCGTGTATCGTATCGACGAGGACGACTACACAGTTGAGATCGATGCAGCTAGGGCCGAGGGGGCATCAGGCTTTACGCTGGCTGACAGCACTGCCAGACCGAATGACATATATTTAGGTCAAATCGAACCGTGGCATGGTTTTTATCCCGATTTCAACATGGCGTCTGTTCGTTCAGGAATCAGGTCCACCGTTCTAGAAGATCTATATGTGATCCCGCGTGACTTCCTTGCCGACGGCCGAGTTTCGCTCGCTGTGAGTATAAACCCGCTGGCGTGGTGGTTGTGGGCGTCGGGGCCGTTTTTCATTATTGGCACTATGATTGCCCTGTGGCCGCAGGCCTCGGTTGAGCGACGACGTACCAGAGAACCGGTTCAACATGAGCCTGTGATAGGGCATGAGCCAGGGAGTGGTGGAGGCAAAACCTGATGCCAATTATTCTGGGCACTTTGCTGGCGCTGGCTGCTGTTACGGTGATCGCTTATCCGTTTTTTGGGTCGAAACGATATCGGTTGATTTCAGAAAGCTTCGTAATCCACGAAAAACTTCGAGCGGAGCGTTTGCGTATTTATCGCAAAATAAGTGATATCGACGCTGATTACGAATCTGGAGATTTGACTGAGGCCGATTATCAGAAGCAGCGAAATGCACTTCGGATTTCAGCTGCAGAAATACTTAAAGAAGAATCTGGTTCGATGTCGGCTGGCACCGGACGCGACGAACAGCTTGAAAAAGAGATATCTCTCCTGAAAGAACAATCCGCCCAATCTCTTGAGGGCGGGGACAACTTGTGATGAACAACCACTTTAACAATATTAGTACTAACATCCGGCTATCGCTGCCTGCAAGGGTTTTGGCGCTCGCGCTGATCATTGCACTGCTCGTTACATCGCAGTTGCAATCAGCGGGGCTTCCAGTTGCCAGCGCACAGGCGCCGCCTAACGAAATAGTCGGCATCATCACTAACGGCACCGACGGCGGAGTTGTTCCTGAAAACATGGAAGTGCTTTTGATGTCGATCGATCTGGCAAGTAATCAGATCATTGAGCAAGAGTCCACAACTGTCGATGAGGACGGTATTTTCAGGTTCACCAATCTAGTCTCGGGTCCGGGCTTGAGCTACCGGGTTGTTGCGAACGCCGGCGATTACACACCATCAATTGATCTGGCGGGTGTCGAAAATTGGTCGAACGTGCGGATCAAAATCTACGACACAACGACTTCTCTCGAAGACATTAGTCTTGATTCGTATGTGTTGATGGTTCCCTCGATAGATGCCAGAGGCAGGCAGGCAGGCATTTTGACGGTCATAAACGTAAACAATACGGGTGACCGAATCTGGATGCCGGATAAGGAAGATCCAAACCTGACAGGTTTGGACTTGCTTCGATTCAATCTTCCGGAAGGTTTCACTGATCTTGCCGTCGAGTCGGAGTTGCCACCCGGGAATATTCTCCCGATCGGTACCGGGTTTGCAATGACGAACCCTATTCCCCCCGGTGCGTCAGCAATCCTGATCAGCTACATCATTTCGTACGAGGGTGATGCTTTAGATTTTATTTTGAAGCTGCCTTACGGGGCCGATCAAGTTCGAGTGCTGCTTCCTGAGGATGCTGGACTTGTTGAGGCTTCGCAGTTGGGTTCGGTTGAATCTGTTGTGGTTGCCGATAACGTGTTCAATTCCTTTGAAGGTAACAACTTCGCTGTTGACGACCAGCTCAGTGTCAGCTTCACTGGACTGCCGCAGCCTACTGCTCTGCAATCTCTCGCTGATTTCTTCGAAGGGCGCACCTACGTAATCATCATTATCTGGGTGGTTGGTATCGCATTTATGTCTATCCTCGGTTACGCCCTCTACTCGTCGCGAAAGAATTCCAACTTGAGTAGCGAAGATGATGAGTTCGCAAGCCGCGCCGACATCGTGGCGGAGATTGCTGCGCTCGATGAAGAGTTTGAGGCGAACAATCTCCGATCAGCACCTGGCGTCTCTGACCCACAGCTATTTTCCCGGTTCTTCAGAAGATTCGTCTTCAGCATCGATGAGGATGACTACAACGAGCAGCGCGATGAGTTGAAGCGCCTCGCGCTGGAATTCGAGGAAGATTCTTCGACTGATGATGATGGCGACGATGCAGCTGAAGACGAATCTTCTGAAGAACCGGGAAAATAGCTGTGGGTCAGAGACGCCAGGTGCTGATCGGAGTGGGTGTACCGGTTCTTCTTGTGCTGGCGCTGTTCGCATGGGGTGTCGCTCAAAACGACGGAGCGGCCGGCCGGCCGGGCATCAACGACAAGTTTGGTGATGTCGATCTTTCTGTCGAGCCATTTGCCGACTTCGAGCTAACGACGCTTGATGGAGATGTGATCTCGGTCGCTGACTTCAGAGGCAAGGTCGTAGTGGTCGATTTCTGGTCGTCGTGGTGCGCACCTTGCCGAGCTGAAGGGCCAGTTCTTGCTGAGACATATGACAAGTGGCAAGAACGCGGAGTGGAGTTCATCGGCGTTGCGATTTGGGACAGTGTTGGCCCTGTTGAAGATTTCATAGAGCGCAACGGGATCAACTACGTCAACGGGATCGATCCGTCGGGTCAGATTTCGGTCGACTTCGGGGTGAGTGGGATCCCAGAAAAGTTTTTCTTCAACACCGAGGGCGAAATCGTCAGGAAAATCATCGGTCCTAACACGAGCAAGATACTGGACAGTATTCTTACCGACATGACTAATGAGGCGCTGGGTATAACGACGCCGGGGTAGAGCGGTAACGCTCAGTTCATTCTCATTCCGCCGTCGACGTTCAAAGCTTGCCCTGTGATCGACAGGGCGCGGTCGGAAGCGAGGAAGGCAACAGCCTTGCCAATGTCTTCTGGTGACTGTTCCCTGCCCAGTGGTACTAGCTCTGAGATCGTTCGTTGAAAGACCTCTCGGGGTGTCATTCCTGCGTTTTGCTGGTCAGTCAATTTTCGCCATTCGGCGAGGTTCTCCCACAGTGGAGTCCAGATCATTCCGGGGCACACTGCGTTTACGTTGATGCCGTGCGGAGCAAGCTTGAATGCCCATGCCTGTGACACGTTGATTGCGGCGGCTTTCGAAGCTGCGTACGTTGCGAACCCGGCTCGACCGACTCGTCCAGCAATCGAGGCGATGTTCACGATCTTGCCGTAGCCGCGGTCGACCATGTATTTCTCGACTGACTGCGTTCCGTTCACAATTCCAAATACATTTACGTCGAACGTCGACTGCCAGTCCTCTACGGTTGCCGTCTTGCGGGTGATGAAGCCTTGTGATCCGGCAACACCGGCATTGTTCACCAGAATATCGAGCTGACCGTACTCCTCGAGGGCGGTTTCGACCATGTCGTCGGTAGACCATTGTTGAGTCACATCGGTTTCGCAAAAGTACGACTGGGTTCCACCGGCTTTGATTTCCGTAACCACGCTTCTGGCGGACTCTTCGTCCATGTCGGCAATGATCACATTCGCTCCACGACGCGCCAGTTCGAGCGCTATTCCTCGGCCCAGACCTTTGGCGCCACCAGTGATTACTGCTGTTTTACTTTCGAAATCCATAGAAACTTCTGCCTGTCAGGAAACTGGCCCCGACCTAGCGCATGTAGAACCCACCATCGACGTTGAGAGCCTGACCCGTGATGTTTTTCGCATCGTCTGAAACGAAGAATGCCACTGTGTCTGCGATATCTTCAGGGGTTTGCTCTTTTTGCATCGGGATCTTTTCGGCGACCATCGTGTCGAAAACCTGACGTGGAGTCATGCCTTCGTAGGCTGGGACATCATTGGCGTATCGACTGCCGACCTGTTCCCACATCGGAGTCCAGAGCAGACCGGGGCAGATGGCGTTCACAGTGATGTTGAAGCGAGCCAACTCGAGCGCTGTCGACTGGGTCAGGCTAATAACAGCCGACTTCGATGCCGAGTAGTGAGGCAGTGAGGGGCGCCCTTCCCTACCTGCGATTGACGAGAGATTCACGATTCGACCCGATCGTCGTTCGGTCATCTGGGCTCGGAAAACGTTGGTGACGTTTGCGACTCCAATCACGTTGACCTGGTAAGTCTGCTTCCAGTCTTCTTCGGTTGAATGCGACCGAGTTTGCCACCCGGGCGATCCCGCTATTCCAGCGTTATTCACTAGAAATTCAGCGGGGCCGAGAGAGTCGATAGTAGCCTGGGCCAGCCCTTCGCATGCAGCCACGTTGGTAACATCGGTCACGAAAATCGCTGAGTTGCCCGATATCTCTTTTACTTCGGCTGCGGTGGTTTCGGCAGCTTTCTCGTTGATATCGGCAATCATCACGGCAGCGCCTTTGCCGGCCAATTTCAGCGCGATCGCACGGCCGATGCCTGTTGCCCCGCCGGTAACTACTGCTACTTTGCCTTTAAAGTTCATTGTTAATCGTGCATGCCACTGCGTCGTTTACGATCGTAATCGGGTCGGGATTATACTTGGATGCCACCAGAATCAATGCCATCATGAGGCGTGTAATGTACAGGTTTGCTGCGAGAATGGAACCACATTTTGACTGTTAGTAGAAAACAGGCACTCGAGTATGGCTACAAATTACTCGAACGCCCGAGCTCGCACATCCGAGTTGAGTTGAGGCAGGATAAGTCTGGAGTGAGTGTCACGCACAAGGGGCGCGTGCTTACTCGCGTTTTCCTGAATCGAAGTGGCATGAATGCGGCCGTTGCCATGTCGGAAGCGATGGCGATCAAGCTTCCGGCACTCGGTGGTAGCAATAGCGGGCTGGTTTCGACGGGCCTGCTTTATCGTGTTTTAGCGCTGTCGCAGCTCGACTTTCGAAATACAGCATCTTATGAACTTGCTGGCACCCTGGTTGACGAAGCGATATCGATGCAAAGAGGGGGCGGTACGTCTTCGGGCGTATAGCCTCGCGATGCATTCCATATTCCATTTTTTGCTCGTTTTGCAGGGCAAATTTACAATAATCGCTCTACGTTCGAATTCTTCTGCGTCGGCCAGTGGAATTTCCTGAGGAATATTTTTGGTCACACCGCTGATTTCAACCGCAACAGTTGGGCACGAATTTGGCCCGTATGATGTGACCATCGAAGCCGAGCGAGCGAGCGCCTATGCCGACGCGGTCGGTGGTGGCGAATCGCCAGATTACGGCGACTCCCTGGCTCCGATTATGGTTGTGGCTGCGGCGCTTACCATGTTGATTGAAGATCTTGGTTTGTTTTCGGGCGGACTCCAGACGGTGCATGCCGGGCAGGAAGTTAGCTGGGTAAGGCAGATCAACATCGGCGAGCAGGTCGAAGCAACTGGCAGGCTGGCTGCTAACTCAATTCGACGAGGTAACCACTTCGCTACGGTGGCGGTTACTTACCGTGACTCTTCGGGAACTGAGGTTGGAACCTCTTCAACCACGATTATCGTGAGTGGGGAGGCTTCCTGATGAGTTCTGAGAGCACGCAGCGAGCGGTTGGGGACGCGCTCAAGGGATTCGAGCGAGAGATTACGCAAGATCGTGTCAATGCGTACGCTGAGGCGTCTGGCGATCACAATCCGATTCATCTGGATGAGTCGTATGCGTCGTCAACTCAGTTCGGTACGCGAATCGCCCACGGCATGCTCAGCCTGGCACTGGTAACTGAGATGCTCGCAACTGAATTCCCGAGTACGTGGCATGCAGGCGGCAAGATCAAGGTTAGGTTTAGCGCACCGGTGTTTCCGGGTGAAACAGTGGTCACGTACGGAGAGATAACCGCAATCGACGAGTCGGAAGATAAGTTGACTGCGACTTGTACCATAGGTTGCAAAAAAACCGATGGGACGGATGCCGTTGTCGGGCGAGCAACGGTGCCGTTGGAATAAGATGAACAACGGTCGCTGCAGTGTTGCGGTGGCCGAGTTATACGGATCAGAGAATGACTGGTACTTCCGAAGGCATAATTTCGATAGCCCTTGATGCGATGGGCGGTGATCACGGACCCGTGGTTATGGTTCCTGCTGCATTGAAGGCAATAGACAAAGGCGGAGTGGCCGTCGCACTTGTAGGCGACGAGGCCGCGCTTCAGGCCGAGCTCGACAAATACGAAGCGCCCGCAAAACAGCTGATTCAGGTTGTGCCATCTGACGGTGTCATTCAGGAAGATGAAAGTCCTGCGAGGGCATTTCGCTCAAAGCCAAATGCTTCTGTGTTCGTTTCAGCCGGTGCGGTGAAGATGGGCAAGGCTGCCGGGTTCGTCAGCATGGGCTCTACAGGTGCGTCGATTGCCGCCGCGACGGTTGTGTTCGGCACTCTCGACGGGATCGACCGTGGTGCACTGGGTGGCCCGGTCGTTGGATACTCGCCGAACACCGTCATTATTGATCTTGGGACCAATGTCGATACTCGCCCCGGGTTGCTGGTGGATTTCGCAGCACTCGGCAACGTTATGTCGAAGCTTATTTACAAGAACGAAAATCCTCGTGTTGCGCTTTTGAGTGTCGGATCGGAAAAGGGTAAGGGCAACGCGCTCGTCAAAGAGGCGACTGACCTTCTGGCTTCGACAGACCTAAATTTCATAGGAAACATTGAACCGAATGATCTGCCGTTCAACAAAGCTGAAGTCGTTCTTTGTGACGGATTCGTTGGTAACGTTATTCTCAAGCTCACAGAGGGCCTCGGTGACGCAATTGTTGGTCACGTGAAAGAAGTTCTCGGAGAGAGCGCAGAAAGCGAAAAGCTTTCAAGCGAAATATTCGAGCGGATGAATATTCTTGAAGCGTTCGGTGGTGGTCCACTTCTGGGCGTGAACGGTCTTGCTATCGTTGGGCACGGCGCTTCGGGAATCAATGCGGTGGCAAATGCGATCGGGACTGCGAAATTTGTAGTCGAGACAGGATTGATCGAGGCCCAACAGGGTGAACTCGATAGAATTCGTGCAGAAGTTAGTGAATAGTTGCCCTGTGCGGTGTGCCTTTTCTGGCCATTTCGCACGGCAACGTCAGGGGTAAATATTGAGCGGCAATACGCCAAGAAGTGCACTGGTAACCGGTGGTTCACGCGGGATTGGGCGAGCAACCGCTCTCCGACTCGCGGCAAACGGTCATCGCGTTGCGGTTAACTACAACACTCACCCCGAAGAGGCCGAAGCGGTCGTCGAGGAGATTCGTTCTGCCGGTGGTATTGCGAAAGCCGTGGGCGGGAACGTTTCCGACAAAGAGAGTGCCGTTGCGATGATCGACCAGGCTATCGAAGCTCATGGTCCAATCGAAATTCTTATCAACAATGCCGGTGTCATCAACGACTCGCTACTCATGCGAATGAAAGACGAGCAGTTCGAGTACACGATGAACGTGAACATGTACGGCACGTACTACTGCACCCACAAGGTGATTCCCGGAATGGTCAAAGGTCGCTGGGGTCGGATCGTCAACGTTTCCTCCGTGGTTGGCATGCGAGGGAATATCGGCCAGTCGAACTACTCGGCGTCGAAGGCTGCTGTGTTTGGATTTACGCAGTCGATAGCGAAGGAAGTTGCCACACGGGGCATTACGGCAAACGTCGTGGCCCCTGGTTATATCACCACAGCTACTTCGGCAGATATCTCCGATAAGCAGCGTGACACTGTGATGACCTGGATTCCGCAGGGACGATTTGGCGAGCCTGACGAAGTGGCTCCGACTATCGTGTTCCTGACTACTGATGAGGCCCAGTACATCACTGGCGACATTATCCGCGTCGATGGCGGGATGGCCATTTAGGCCTGAGTGCACATTTTGAGTACCTCAAACAACGATCTGTCCGGCAAAATCGCATTGGTTACGGGCGGCTCGCGCGGTATCGGTAAAGCGATTGCCATTGAACTCGGTGGGCGTGGTGCAACGGTAATCATCAACTATCTCAAGAATCACTCTGCTGCTCAGGCGACAGTTGATGAACTTGTAGCTGCCGGTGTTACAGCGGTTCGTATCAAAGCGCATATCGGTGATGAAGCTGCTGTTGAATCTCTTGTGAACAAGATCGAGGAAGAGTTCGGTCGCCTCGATATCCTCGTCAACAACGCCGCTTCTGGTGTGATGCGTCCTGCGGCAGAGCTTTCGGCGAAACACTGGGACTGGACGCTGAATATCAATGCTCGAGGCCCGTGGATGCTTGCGGTTGCTGCTTCACGGCTAATGCCTGAAGGTAGCCGAATCATCAATTTATCCAGCCCGGGTTCGACTCGGGTGCTGCCCGCCTACTTTGCGGTGGGAGTTTCAAAGGCTGCTATTGAGGCTGTGACTCGATATCTGGCTGTTGAGCTTGGTCCGAAGGGTATTGCTGTAAACACGGTTTCGGCTGGCTTTGTGATGACAGATGCGATCGATGCGTTCCCGGACGAGATCGGTGTGAAAGACATCGCTTCTCGGCCCACTCCTGCAGGGCGTGTGATCTTTCCCGAGGATGTAGCCAAAGTGGTTGCCATGATGTGCGGTGCTGACTCGGAGATGATCCGCGGCCAGGTGATCATGGTCGATGGAGGCGAGACGTTGCGGCACGGTTAATCGTCTCTCACGATGAACCGTGCTAGTGAACAGGTTTAGCTGACAGTTGCAGCTGTACCGTCCGCATCGAGGACAGTCTCAGAACTCAAGAATGCCTTGCGGACTAACGCGAGGCTCAAGTATTCACCGCTTTTGGGTTTCAACTGAGAAGCGCTTGTAACCACTCCCGCCGGCTTCGAGTCGCCCGTTAATTTCGTTCCCTCGTCAAGCGGAACCTGCGACTTCAGCACTTTCACGTTGCGTTGGACTTTGCCGTAGGCGTCAAGACGGGCGATTACTTCCTGACCAACGTAACAGCCCTTGTCCCAGTCAATCAGATGCAGAAGCCCTGCTTCGATCGGGTTGGCGTGTTCGCCGTACTCGCGGTCGGAGCCGGGTATTGCGTTGGATATACGGAATAGCTCGAAATTATGAGCATCGACGGCTGTCCCACCAGAGTTTTCGAACGCTGTGACAAGGCGGCTGAATATGGCGGTCTCGTAGATCACGTCGATCCATTCAATCCCGGGCCCTCTCGATGTGTCGGAAATCACGTAAACCGGATCGTCGCCGAAGTCGATCCTTGCAGTGGTATCGGGTTCGAGACCCGTGTTGAGTGCCGATTCGACTGTTCGACGAGCGTTTGGCCCAATCAGCGAGATGCGGGTGTGGGTCTCTGAAAGATCGTTGAGTTCTGCGTCCTCAATAATCGTGTAGTAGTCGATTGCCGAAACCATTCGCTCAGAGTTTGGCGAATCGGAGACCAGTAACAGCTGATTCTCAGCTATGTGGGCCATCAGAAATACGTCCACCACACGTCCGCGGTCAGAAGTTAGCGCGGTGCGTCGTGACTGCCCCTCGCCAACGCCCAGAAGGTCTTTGGTCGTCAGACGATGAAGCAAATCGACTGCATCGGGACCTGAGTGCTGGACGATTGTCGCTGCATCCCAGAGGAATATCCCGCAACCGTTTTCGAGCGCGTCTAGCTGTGATTGGTCAGCTTTGGTCGAAATTGGGGTCTGCAACTGTTTGTGGCTCTCGCAATGGCGTGCCGAAACATCCGGGTCGAGGCACCTAGACGGAGAACGAAGTACCGCAACCACAGGTTTTGGCTGCGTTGGGGTTGGCAAACTCGAAGCCCTTGCCGTTCAGCCCATCTGAGAAGTCGAGTACGGTTCCAGCGAGGAAAACAAACGCCTTTTTCGGGACGTAGACTTCGATTTCGTGTTGAATGATGACCTTATCGTCAGCATCCGGACCTTCAACAATGTCGAGCGTGTACGTCAAACCTGAACAACCGCCACCCTTAACCGCGACTTTAAGACCGAATTTCTCCATGCCTTTGTCGGCAGCAAATTTCGTTACTTTGCCTGCTGCTTTTTCGGTGATCTCGATGGTGTTGATTGGGACATAACGTTGTGGCGACATTGTCGTCATTGATTTTTTACCTGCTCGGGTAGTTACTCGGTCTACTAGCTCTACGCGCTCTATTCTCGCGTGAAAAAGACTTTTACGCAAAAAGCTCGCGTAAAGTCTTCGCCAAGCTTATTAGATGATTTTCGAACTACAATTGATGCTTCGTGTAAATTCCATAGCTTTTGAACGTAATGTGCGGACCGTCTGAATGACTGAAAATTCGAAATCACCTTGCATAGTCGTGCTGAACACGCGTGCCGCAAACGTGCATAGCGTTGAAAAGGCGCTGCGCAAAGTTGGTGCCGATCCACTCGTAACCAGTGATCCCGCTGATCTCGCGATGGCGGATGCGGCCGTTCTTCCGGGTGTTGGGGCAAGTGATTCCGTGATGAAGGCTCTTAATAACCTGGGATTAGCCGAGCCAGTGAAGGAATTCGCTGCATCGGGGAAACCACTTTTGTGCGTGTGTGTTGGGCTGCAGGTGCTTTTCGATGGTTCAGAAGAGGGCGAACTACCCGGACTTGGACTCGTTGCAGGCAATGTAGAACTTATCCCGACCGGCATG
>Ga0209402_10004581_pt1 | contig 12538 bp, 16 predicted proteins | sample ArcticOcean_MG_C_3_FD_187437 | JGI IMG/M metagenome (GOLD analysis project Ga0209402, IMG submission 187437) | Marine microbial communities from western Arctic Ocean - ArcticOcean_MG_CB8_126 (SPAdes) (version 2) | ecosystem: Environmental > Aquatic > Marine > Oceanic | place: Arctic Ocean... | reverse complement strand
ATGAGGACTACAACCCTCATTGAGAATCCATGCTTAGGGTGTGAATACTTCCGATGGTCGGTGGACATCATCTATGCCCCGCATTCCGAGCAGGCGCGCTTGGCAATGTTCGCGGTGCTGGACGAGATCGCCCGCCACGGCTGGGCGGTCACTATCGATAGCTTCCACGGCTCCGATGACCCGTTTGCTTGGACGGTTGCTGTCGATGACGAAGACGGTGACCAGATATACAGCGGGGTGGGTGACTCACTCCCTGCTGCTGTAGCTCTTGCAGCACTTGGGGCGCACCACGCACAGAAGGGTGAGTAGATGGCGAATGAACTCGATAGATTGCGCACCGAGGACCCAGAGACCTACGAGTATCTCTTTGGCAGCGGAGCCCCTGAGGGAGAGCTACGGGAGCGGCTACGGACGTTGTGGGAAAAGCACGACGCTCATCCGGTAGGCCATGACATGCAGCCCCGCTGGAGTGAAACGGGGCGAATCTCTGACTTACTGACCGATGTGGAGGCGCTGGTCAGGGAGGAAGTGGAATTGGACCGCCGTGCGCGGAGGCTTCGGCCGTGACCCAGCAGGCGGAGAGCGAAACGTGCGGGGTGCTGGTGCCCTCACGAAACGATCAGCCGGGGCTACTAGCGCACTTCCAGAAGCCGTGCGGCCTCGCCATCAGGAAGGTGGGTCCGGGAGAATGGGAGCACGCGGATGGGGAGGGGCACGGGGCCGGCGCATCCTGGACGCTGTGGGGGCAGTGGACGCCGCCACAGCCCTCCCCTTAGTCCAGCCCAGAGGAGCGTCCATGAACTAGTCCGCGGTGGACCGGTTCATGGAGAGGAAGGCCGCGGATGACGACAGGCTACAAGTTGATTCGAGTGCGGCGTGATCGCTGCGAGGCGTGGAGGCCTGGCTACTTCGACCCGCTGATCAGCCAGCGCATCCCGTACGCCAACCCTGCCACGGGCGACCCAATGACTGGGGTGCTGATGAACGTCGAGGAGACGGAGACGTGGTTCTCGCTGGTGTTCCACGAGGTAGAACGGGAGACGACGGATACCGTATAATGATCACGTTCTAGACGGCGGTCGGGTTGGGGGGCGTCATCCCCCAGCCCGCTCGCAGTCCAACCCGATGACGCCGGGTGAGTCAAGACCGCCTACTACGGCCTTCCTCATCCACCATGGGAAGGTCTTTTCCGTGTCCGAGCCTCGCGAACTGTGGGCCAAGGCCCCCGCGAACCTGATCACCGACACCGACATCACGCCTACCGCGAAGATCGTCTACCTCTGGCTAGACCTGCGCGCCGGCCAGCGCGGCTACTGGTACGGCGCCAGGGGTGTGATCAGCGAAGCCCTCGGTGTGAGCGTGCGAACGGTCAGCACCGCCATCGCATCACTGCAGGATCGGGGCTACATCACCGCCATCCGCAGCGGGCAAACTGACGGTGTGAACCGTTACACAATCGCCGCTCGGTCGGGCAACCAGTTGCCCATCCCAGATGGATCGGTCGGGCAACTTTCTGCCATCGGTCGGGCAACATCTCGCCCGACCGACGAAACGCACCCTATTAACCACAGACCCAACCACAGACCCATTAAGAGGCTCATGCACAAAACACAGACCGACTGGAATGCGTACGGGGAGCGGATGCAGGCCAAGATTGATGGGCTGCTCGGCTGATTCAAGGAAGGAACCACCGATGACTGAGACCAAAGCACAGCGGAGCATGAGGGCCTCGATGGATGTGCCTGAGAAGGATCGCGGGGTGTTCTACAAATGCGCCGCGGAACGTGAGGGAGTGTCGGCGGCGAGCATCAAAGCGGCCACGAGCATTCGCCGTTATGCGCCTGAGCTCGTTGGGCCAGTAGAACGCGGTGAGCTCTCGCTCAGGGAGGCGCTCGCCCGGATGGGCTCGGTAGGACTCGACACATCGCCGGCGGCTATCCAGCGGCGCTACGAGGACGTGCGGCGACTTACAGAGCAGGGCTTACGCAATGAGAGCATCGCAAAGCAACTTGGTATCGCCGTCTCGACAGTCAGAAGGTTTAGTACCGACCTCGGGATTCAGTCAGTCAATCGCCGCTATCAGAGCCGAACATTCGATGTGAGCACCGCGATCGATGGCCTGGTTATGGCTGCGATCGTGCCGACCGCGATCGTCGACTTGCTCGATGAGAGGTACGGCGAAATAGCCGATGATGCGCAAGCTGCTCGATGGATCGAATCGCTGGATGAATCGATCGAGGCATTGACGCGACTAGCACGAAGCATTGAAACGAGGGGTTCGTAATGGCAACGGCGAAAACGGTCACGCGCGCACCGAAACTGGCGCTAGTGAAGATCGGCGAGATGTTCGTAGACAAGCACGTTCAGGCAACGTATCGCCCGCAGTGGGCTGCGCAGTTGGCGGCGAACTTCAATGTCGAAGGGATGGGGTATCCCGTACTCAGTTGGCGCCCGGACGGCCGCTACCACATCGTTGACGGTCAGCACCGCATCGGAGCCCTACGGCTGGTCGGATTCTGTGATGACGATACCGTCGAGTGCGAGGTCTACGAGGGGATGTCCGGTCCCGAGGAGGCCGAACTATTCCTGGAGCGCAACACCAAGAAGGCGAAGACGGCGTACGAACGCTTCATCATCGCGTACGAGGCCGGCCGAGTTCCTGAGACGCTGGTCACCAAGGTTGTAACCGCGGAGGGGATGAGTATTGCACGCCACAAGACACCCGGCGGTATCCGGTGCGTGACGGCGCTGCTGCGGATTTATGAGGACCAGGGCGAAGATATCCTCGCGCAGACTATCCGCATCGTGCGTGACGCCTACGGGGACGCCGGTTTCGAGGGGCTGGTTATCCAAGGAGTCGCGCTTGTCTGCGAGCGGTACGGCGATGGGGTCGATGAGCGGCGCTTGGTCGATCGGCTGAGCGTCATTCAAGGCGGCGTCAACGGACTAATGGGCCTGGCTCGCCAACTGCGCATGGCGACGGGCAACTCCGCCATCAGGTGCATCGCGGCGCAGGCGGTCGAAACATACAACCGCGGACTCAAGGGCAATGGCCGCATCGATGGCTGGTGGAAAGCGACTGCGGCATGAGTTGCCCACACCAACCTGGCCCTGGAGCGTGCCACGATTGCGCAGCGGCCCGAGTCGAATCGAGATGGCCCTTACCGAGCGAGTCTAATGTCGATGTGTTCATCACTCGTCAGAAGGATCGGCCGGGCACGGACATCGCGCGCAGCACCGACCCCGAGACGAGCAAGGCCGCGGCCGAGGCCATCACCACGTCGGGAGTGCGCCGTACCCAGAAGCAGCGCATCTACGACGCAGCCATTGCCCACCCCGGCGTCAGCCGCCGCGATCTCGCCGGCTACACGAAGATGACGGAGTACCAGGTCAGCAAGCGTCTGAGCGATCTGGTGAACGAACACCTGCTCGCTTACGGCGCCGCGCGAGATGGTCAACAGACGGTGTATCCGACTTCGGCACAGCAGCGGGCGGCTCGTTCCAACCGTGGTCACGCTGGGCGGGGCGATGACGGCGCGCGCGAACTGGGAAGAGCGACGCAAGCGGCAGACGGTCCCGGTAGGCCGGCGAAGGTCTGGAGGCTGGTATGAGCTACCAACTGATCCAGGCATCAGCGTCAGCGATTCCTCTAGCCGACGAGAGCGTACAGACGTGCGTCACCAGCCCGCCCTACTGGGGACTGAGGGAGTACGCCGGCGAGTCCGGGGTGAGGTGGCGTGATGGCACGGTTCACCCGCTGGGCCTCGAACCCACGCCCGAGCTGTTCGTGGAGCACATGGTGGAGGTGTTCCGCGAGGTGAAGCGCGTGCTGCGGCCAGACGGGACGCTCTGGCTCAACCTCGGGGATTCGTACGCGAGCACGTTAGTCGGTTACGGCAACAGCGGAGGAAGCTACGAAGCCGAACGTGACTGGGGTGACGTAACCCGTCCCCGGCGCGATATCCCCACCGGCCTTAAGCCCAAGGATCTCGTCGGCATCCCGTGGCGGGTAGCGTTCGCGTTGCAGGCTGACGGCTGGTATCTGCGCTCAGACATCATCTGGGCGAAGCCGAACCCGATGCCGGAGTCAGTGACCGACCGCCCGACGAAGGCGCACGAGTACATCTTCCTGCTGTCCAAGAGCCCCCGGTACTACTTCGACGCTGACGCAGTGCGGGAGGCGAGCAAGAGGCCCGGAGAGTATCCGGGCGGTGATTATGCAGGCCGTGACATTGATGACGAGAACGTCAACCGCGGGTGGCTCAACAAGACCGGGGTGCCAGTCGCGCGCAACATCCGCACGGTATGGGACATCGCAACGCAGCCGTACTCGGGCGCGCACTTCGCGACGTTCCCTGAGGCCATCCCCGAGCGGTGCATCAAGGCAGGCTCAGCGTCTACGGCGTGCGGGGAGTGTGGCGCACCGTGGGAGCGGGTGACGGAGCGAGGTGAGACGCGGAACCGCACCACACAGAACGGCGATGGGAACGGTGAGTTGGGCAGTTACGGGAGGTTCGGCGACGCTCAATCCTCGACTACCGGCTGGCAGCCCACATGCGAGCACGACGACGGCACCGGCACCAGCCTCGTGCTCGATCCATTCAACGGCTCAGGCACGACCGGGAGAGTGGCGCAACGCCTCAGTCGGGATTACGTGGGGCTGGACACATCGAGGGAGTACCTGGAGATGGCCGTGGAGCGAGTCGATCCAATCCAAGCAGCTCACCGAGACGCGCGAGCGGGCACGAGCGACCAGCAAGTGATGAGCCTTTGAAGAACGACGAGACCAGGGAGGAATACGAGATGACTGATAACGGATACGCGAAGGCGCAGGCGGACTACGACGCGCAGATGCCACCAGAGTTCGATCTGGCACCGATCCCGACGCGCGTGCTGCGGGCGGTGGTGTATCTGACGTATGACGGCAGCGACGCCGAAGACGAGGACGATGAGGGAGTCGAGGGCGAGGCGTCGCCATGGATGATGGAGCAAGACATCCAGCGCGTGCTGAGCCCGAAGGACTGGCTCGGCGGGCTGAAGTTCAACCGGATGCATTATTCAGCGGACAATATCGAAGTGGTGGATGCCGAATGGATGAGCCCCGAGGCGGCAGTCAACTACGGGGTGCCTGTTGATGTGCTGGCCGCTGTAGACCGGGCGCTGGCATGAAGGACGCCGGCGGGAGCGTACCGTGCCCAAGCTTGCGGCATCGGGCGCTATCCAAACCCATCGGGAAAGTGCCAAGATTGCGCGGTACAGGCCGCACGTTGGAGGTTCATGGTTGACACTAAAAAAAGAGGGATGGCGTAATCGCATCACCGGGCACGGCGAGGTATCCCCCGAGTCACTGCTAGCCAATCCGCTCAACTGGCGCACCCACCCCAAGCAGCAACGCGACGCACTCGAGGCCGCAATCGATCGCGTCGGCTTCGTGCAGGGCGTGATTGTCAACACCACCACCGGGCACGTCGTCGATGGGCATCTACGGGTTGACCTCGCCATGCAGCGCGACGAACCGCTGATCGCGGTGGACTACGTCGCACTCAGCCCCGAGGACGAGGCGATCGTCCTGGCAACGCTCGATCCACTGTCCGCGCTCGCCGGCAGGGATCAGGCGGTACTCGATGACCTGCTGGCGATGACTGGCGACATCGAGGACGGCCCACTGGCGCAATTGCTCGGGTTCGCTGCCGAGGTGGGATTCCCTGAGATGCCGACAGGTGAGCGTGGGATTAGACAGATGACGTTCACCGTGACCGAGGACCAGCAGGCGATCATCGAAGGCGCGCTATCGGTGGCGAAGTCTGCCGGCGCACACGATCCGAGCGAGACGGGCAACGAGAACAGCAACGGGAACGCGCTGGCGTTCGTATGTGCCGGGTACGAGGCCGCGTGATGGCATCGGCTAAGGACCTCCACGTCGCGCCCATATCGTCCGCTGACGCCCGTAGGTTCGTCCGTGAGCATCACTACTCGGGCAAGGTGACGCAGAACAGCCAGCTACACCTCGGCGCGTTCCTCGACGGGCGGCTGGTGGGCGTGGCGCAGTTCGGGCCACCCTTGGATAAGGGGAAGGTGCTTGGGTTGGTGCGTGATACCCCGTGGAACGGGATGCTGGAATTGAACCGGCTGGTGATGATTGACGACACTCCACGGAACAGCGAGTCGAGGTTCTTGGCGGTGATGGCGCGACTGTTGCGGCAGCATGTGCCCGGTGTGCAGTGGGTGCTGTCATTCGCTGACGGGACGCAGTGCGGCGACGGCACTATCTATCGCGCGGCGGGGTTCGTGCTCACGGCAATCAAGGCGTCGCAGAACTTAGCGCGTCGCTCTGACGGTGTCGTGATCCACAAGATGACACTGGAAAGTAACCCGACTAGCGCGCGGGCGGAGTTGGGCGGGCGGAGCTATTACGATGTCACCGGCGGGCGCTACAATTTCGCCGCTTATGTTTCTGCCGTTGGTGGTTCGATCGTGCCGGGGTTCCAACTGCGATACATCTACTTCATCGACCCCACGGCACGCGCTCGGCTGACCGTGCCCGAGGTGCCGTTCAGCGACATCGAGCGACTAGGTGCCGGGATGTATCTCGGCCAACCACGCGCCGGAAGCATCGCAGTCGATGCGTCACCCGACCAGGGTGAAGAGGGCGGTGCAAGTCCGACCCCGGCGCTCCATACCGAAGCGAGGAAAGCATGACAGCCAAGAAAGCAGCACCGAAGAAGCGCAAGCAGCGCCCCGGCGTCAACGCATGGCGGCCCGCGTTCCTCACCGCGCTGGAGCGGACTGGCAACGTCGCCGCATCCTGCCACGCCTCGGGCACCTCGAGGCAGAACGCATACAAGGCCAAGCGTACCGATCGCGCGTTCGCCCTCGCATGGGAGGATGCGCTAGAGATCGCCGTGGAGCTGCTGGAGGCCGAGGCACGCCGGCGGGCGATGTCAGTCAGTGACACGCTGCTGATCTTCCTGCTCAAGGCGCACAAGCCGGGCATGTACCGCGAGAAGATGGACCTGCGCTTCTACTCAGCCGAGGCCGCGAAGATTGCAGACGAGTACGATCTCGATCCTGCTGACGTGCTCGAGGAAGCCCAGAGGATGCTCAAGGACGCATGACGTTAGCGCGCCCTGAGATCGTCACGATGAAGCTCGCGGCGAAGCGGCTGGCAGAACGTCGCGCAGCTCGAGCCACCCCGGACGGCGGACCCACTACAGACGAACAGCTCCACGCCTGGCTGCTCAAGTCCACCGGCTACTACGTCCCACGCGCAGCCGTCGTCGAGGGCCACCGCTCCCCGTTCGAGCTGATCGCGGATCTGTACTTCAACCGCATCACCGACGCCGTCGCCCTCGCCGGCAGGGAGACGGGCAAGACCACCGACACGGCACTGCTGCACCTCGCGAACGGACGCTGGAAGCCCAACCACGAGACGACGCACTTCGGTAGCACGGGCACGCAGGCCGGACGCTGTGACACCGAGTACGGCAAGGCGCTCCGCTCCCCGAGCTACGACGCAGCCCCACCGAGGCGCCGCGGGAAGCAGGGCGGAGGCAACGAGTACATCTCTGATGATGGGCACGTCGTCTGCGAGATCCTGCCCGGCACCGACACCCAGACCCAGGGCGGCCACCCGCACCTCGTCTCGTTCGATGAGGCGGAGCAGTCCAAGTATCAGCCGTTCGAGAACGCCAAAGGGATGCCGTCCGAGTACCGCCACGGCACAGAACGCGACGTGGGCCAGTTCCTCACGCTGTCCACGCGCCAGTACCGATCAGGGCGGATGCAAGCGATCCTCGACACCGCCCAAGCAGATGGGATACCGATCTATGAGTGGAACGTATTCGAGTCGATGGAGCCATGCGACGGCAAGAAGGGCCGGCACAAATGCAACGGGTGGGAGTGCCCGCTGGCGCTCTGGTGCATGGGCGGTGCCCCGCCTGACGGCTCAGAGGAAGCGGTAGAGGTACCGCACGAGTGCGAGGCAAAGGGACCGGCACACGGGCGCGCCGTACATGCTGATGGATATCGAAGCTACCAGCAGATCCTCACCGTCTTCGGGCGCAACAGCCGGGAGACGTGGGAAGCGCAGCACCTCTGTCTGAGGCCCGAATCATCGAGCCTGATCTACTCCACGTTCAACCGCGCCAACGCGCCCAGTCCCGAGGATGTCTCGTTCTACGTCCCCGGCGATGGCCGGCTGCTGCTCTCTTACGATTGGGGCTGGACAGATCCCACCATCTTGCAGTTCGTGCAGGAGGTGGACGGGCTACGGCCTGACGGCACGATGGGCCTCGCCTGGTACGTGTTCGATGAGATCGTGGATAACGAGCACGACGGGGTGTGGTACGCCGACCGGGTGATTGAGAAGATCTGCAATCTGCCCGACTACAACGGCCCGACGCCGAAGCACTGGGATCAGATGAAGCGAGGCCGCAGGCCGTGGCCGAAGATCTCAGGCTGGCCCGAGGTGTGGCCCGCCGTCGTCGCAGGTGACCCCTCAGCGGTACAGCTCCGCAACGCGCTCAGGGCGTCCGGCCTCGGCGCGCGATCCCCGAGGCGGGTGAAGCACGAGATCGCACAGGGCCAGCAGGTGCTCCGCGCGTTCATCGCCGCTGGTGGTGGACGGCGTCTGTACGTCGATCCCGTGGCCTGCCCCGTCACCGTCACTGCGCTCGAGCGGTACGGCGCCAAGCGGCTGCCTGATGGTAGCTACGGGGAGCTGCCAGATCAGGCGGCAGAGAACCACGTATATTCGCACCCGACGGACGCGCTAAGATACTTGGCATGGACGCAGCGCCGGCGATTCGGTGTGACGGTGGACAATTCACCAGATGAGGATGGGGATGATGAATAACCCACCAGCCATCGGCCTGATGAGCGGTGACCAGGTCGAGCGATTCGCTGCCGGCAGCGATACGCAGTGGGACGGCGTGCCCGGTACGTGGCGCTTGCTGAAAGTGTCGCGCGGCCACATCCCACGCCAGCGCCTCTACAGCTTCGGCCCGACGCTCACCAGTCGAGGCGATCGGTACGTGGTAGGGCTGTATGATATCGGCAAGCACGACGGGCGAGGGATGCAGGCTGAGGACTTGCCGCAGATCCCGCCCGAGGGAGTTGAGCGTGTCGCGATCTGTCAGGTGGTGCCAGCATGACAGCCGCCGACTGCTAGACTCAGGTGGGGTTCGTGGTGCTGCGCCGCCGCTCGAGCCCGTCGCAGCACCCTATCATCAAGGATGACGCATGGCCCTTCCCGCTGACTTCAGATCAGCCGTCAACCGCGCGAAGAATCGCTCCACCAAGCAGCGCATCGTCTCATCTACCGGAGACGGATCATTCCAGACCTTCGGTGATGACTTGCTCGGCCAGACACGAGGCACAGCGCTCAATCGCCGCAAGCAGCGCAACAACCACGACATCGCAGCACTCAACGCATCCGTCTTCTCAGCGATCCGCTGGCGCGAGCAGGCGATCGCTCGCCCTGCCGTCGTGCTGGAGCAGCGCATCGGCAGGGCGTGGACGGAACTAGGCCGCACAGACGAGCCCGGCATCCACCCCCTACTCGACGCGATCCGCTCGGTCAACGCCGGGCTCACGGCACGGCACGGCATGATGGGGATCGAGCGCGGCAAACTCACCAACGGATCACATATCTGGGTGAAGGTGCGCGCAGGCAACCGGCCCAACGGCGAGCCGGTCAGCTTCATCGTCTGGGACACTAGCCGAGTCACCATCTACCCCAAGGCAAATGCATGGTGGGAAGTATCCCACGCCAAGCGCCGCAACGATGACGGCAGCACCACCACCGTCTCAGGCGAGGACCTGATCCTGTTCCGCCACATCGTCGATCCCGCTACCCCGCTCTGGGGCATGACGCCGATCTCCGCGATCCGCATGGACACGGACACCGTGTTTGAGGCGCAGCGGCACAACCTCCGATATTTCGACAACGGCATCCCGGTCGGCCAGGTACTCGTCCCCTCAGACGGGGACAGCGAGATCGACCCGGTCGAGATCAACCGAATGCTTGAGCAGATGCGTACCGAGTGGCAGGGCACCGACAATGCCCACCGCTGGCACATCCTCGAACGAGGACTGAAGCCACTGCTGACGCCGGCGACGATGTCAGACATGCAGTTCGCCGAGCAGATGGCGTGGAGCGTGGAGCAGGTGGCGCGGGCGTTCGAGCTGAGCCCACTGACGCTCAAGGATCTTCGCCGTGCGACGTACTCCAACGCGGATCAGGCCGCCGCCGAGGACTGGACCACGATCCAGAACCAGCTCGACAACACGCTGGACGAACTGAACGAGTTCCTGGTCTGGCCCGACTTCGGTACTGATCTTCGGCTGCGGGGCGACTACGCCGACATCCCCGCACTACAGTCTGACTCCAAGGAGCAGGCCGAGACGGACAAGATCGAACACGACTTCGGCAAGGTGAGCACGAACGAACTGCGCGAACGCGACGGCCTCGAGCCGCTGCCCGGTGGCGACATCCCGCAGCCCGGCCCACGCGTCGAGGCCGTTGGCGCGCTGGTGCGTGCCGGCTTCGATCCAGCGGAGGCGCTACTGGCGCTGGGGTTGCCACCCATCACGCACATCGGCCTGCCGCCGGTCACCGTGCAGGCCGTCCGCGATCCGTCACCACCACCGCCCGAAGATGCGCCCGCACCGCCGCGGAGCCGAGCCATCGAGGAAACACCAAACACCGAGGACGCGCCGAAGTTGCTGAGCGCCGAGGTACGGCTCCGCACCGCATGGGGCAAGCGGCTCAGGGCAGAGATGCAGCGCATTCTCGACAGCATCACCGACGAGACGGAACGCGGGCGAGCAGTCGCGGACGTGGACGTAGAGGCGATGAACTGGGACTGGCAGGACCGCTACTTCGATGACGTCGCGAGCGAGCTGTCACAGGTACACGCCACCGTGCTCGCTGGTGAATCGTTCCTCACGACGCCACTGCTGGAGGCGCATCAGGTCGCCAACTCTTACGCCGCAGCCCGTAGCGCGGAACTGCTGAGCCTCGAAGGTTCGGTCTCCGTGGTGCGAACGACTCGACTGGCGATGCGCCGGCTGATCGGCACGGCGATGGAAAGCAACTGGACGGTACGCCAACTCAAGAACGCGATCCGTGATTCGTTCGAGTTCTCACCGAGCCGGTCAGAGATGATCGCCCGTACCGAGATCGCAGCCAGCCAGGGCAAGGGCGCGAACCAAGCAGCACGCACGCAGGGCCGCGACGAGAAGCGCTGGTTCACTGCGCGAGATGAGCGGGTGGACGGCGGAGACGCTTCCGGCCCGTGCATCGAGGCGCAGCGCGACGGCTGGATCAGCATCGAGCAATCATTCAACAATGGACGCGACACTGTACCCGCACACCCCCGATGTAGGTGCGACGTCGAGTACAGAACCAGCCGCTTGCAGCCATGACGACGCAGCATCAGACCGTGACGGCGCCTCGGTGCTGCGGTACGTGGCGCGGCCAGCCATGTCGCAAGCAATGGGCCGCGAGCGTGACGACGCCGTTCAAGTGGACGTGCCCGAGGTGTGGCACCCTCAACACCGCCTGATCCCAAGTCTTACAGTATTCGCCCATCGCGGTATTCGTGCCGTATACGGGTTGCGCATACGGAACGGGCTAGGTAAGATTCCCCTATCGACCAAGAGCACAGGAGCACCAAGATGACCGACACAAACCGCGAACTCACCGCCTCCATCTCCGACGCCTACGCCGCCCTCGCCGCCGCCGCCGCCCGCGACGCCAACGCCGCCCTCGCCGCCGCCCGCGCCGAGGACGCCCTCGCCGGTCGCGAACTCACCGCCTCCAACGCCCGCGAACTCACCGCCGCCAGCGCCGCCTACCAAGTCGCCCGCGACGCCGCCCGCGCCGTCTACGACGCCGCCAATGACCGCGCCGAGGCCGCCTACGCCGCATGGTCCGCCGCCGACCGCGCCCACCACTACGAAATGAAGCGACTCAAGATTCGGTTCGCCCTCGAAACGTATCCACTCGCAGCGAGCGAGCGAGCAAGCCTCGCCGTCGTCGGGTCGCTGACCGTGTACGCCGCCGCGCTCAACGACGCCGAGAAAGCACTAGCCATCGCCGAAGACGTCAACAACGGCTAACAAGCCGCCCGAGCCGGGGCGGACTCCCCGGCACCGCGACCAAGAGCACAGAGCACCGGAGCACACAAGATGACCGACACGACCAGCGACGCCCGCGACGCCCGCGCCGTCTACCGCGACGCCCGCGACGCCCTCTACGCCAGCGACGCCGCCTACCGCGCCGCCCTCGCCGCCTACCGCGCCGCCCTCGCCGCCTACCGCGCCGCCCTCGCCGCCCGCGACGCCCGCGACGCCCGCGCCGCCCTCGCCGTCTACCGCGACGCCCGCGACGCCCTCTACGCCAGCGACGCCGCCTACCGCGCCGCCCTCGCCGCCTACCGCGACGCCCTCGACGCCGAGGACGCCTACCGCGACGCCCGCGACGCCTTCCCCGCCTACCGCGACGCCCTCGACGCCTACGACGCCTTCCCCGCCT
>Ga0209402_10004575_pt1 | contig 12544 bp, 17 predicted proteins | sample ArcticOcean_MG_C_3_FD_187437 | JGI IMG/M metagenome (GOLD analysis project Ga0209402, IMG submission 187437) | Marine microbial communities from western Arctic Ocean - ArcticOcean_MG_CB8_126 (SPAdes) (version 2) | ecosystem: Environmental > Aquatic > Marine > Oceanic | place: Arctic Ocean... | reverse complement strand
GCCGTAGCAAGCCGCGTAAAGTGCGGGTTTGGTGCGCGAATGGAACTACATTTTGACTGTCAGTAGAAAACACGCGCTTGAGTATGGCTACAAATTGATCGAACGGCCGCGCTCTCACCTAAGGGTTGAGTTGAGGCAGGATAAGTCCGGAGTGAGCGTCACCCACAAGGGGCGTGTGCTTACTCGAGTCTTTCTGAATCGAAGTGGTATGAATGCGGCCGTTGCCATGTCGGAAGCGATGGCGATCAAGCTTCCGGCGCTCGGCGGTAGCAATAGCGGGCTGGTTTCGACAGGTCTGCTTTATCGCGTGCTAGCGCTGTCGCAGCTCGATTTTCGGAATCCGGCGTCTTACGAGCTCGCTGGCACGCTGGTCGACGAAGCTATATCGATGCAAAGAGGCGGCGGTACGTCTTCAGGAGTTTAGCTTGATCACGCATTCCATTTTTTGCTCGTTTTGCGGGGCAAATTTACAATAAGTGTTTTACGTTCAAGTTCTTCTGCGTCAGGCAGGGGAATTTCTTGAGGAATATTTTTGGTCACACCGCTGATTTCAACCGCGACAGTTGGGCACGAATTTGGCCCGTATGATGTGACCATCCCAGCCGACCGAGCGAACGCCTACGCCAATTCGATCGGTGGCGAGGAATCGCCCGATTACGGCGATTCACTGGCGCCGATTATGGTTGTGGCGGCAGCGCTTACCAGGTTGATCGATGATCTTGGCCTGTTTTCAGAAGGACTCCAGACGGTCCACGCCGGGCAGGAAGTCAGTTGGGTAAGGCAGATCAGGATCGGTGAGCAGGTCGAGGCAACTGCAAGGCTGGCGGCTAATTCCGTTCGAAGAGGCAACCACTTCGCGACGGTGGCGGTTACCTACCGTGACTCTACGGGCACTGAGGTTGGAACCTCTTCAACCACGATTATCGTGAGTGGGGAGACTTCCTAATGAGTTCCGGAGGCACACAGCGGGCGGTTGGCGATTCGCTTACCGGGTTCGAGAGAGAGATTACACAAGATCGTGTCGATGCGTACGCCGAGGCTTCTGGCGATCATAACCCGATTCATCTCGATGAGTCGTACGCTTCTACAACTCAGTTCGGCACGCGAATCGCCCACGGGATGCTCAGCCTTGCACTGGTAACCGAGATGCTCGCAATTGAATTCCCGAGCACGTGGCATTCGGGCGGCAAGCTCAAGGTTAGATTCAGCGCACCGGTGTTTCCGGGTGAAACAGTGGTCACGTATGGAGAGATAACTGCGATCGATGAGACAGAGGACGGCTTAAGCGCTACTTACACCATAGGATGCAAAAAACCCGATGGTACGGATGCCGTTGTCGGGCGAGCAACGGTACCGTTGGAATAAGATGAATAACGGTCATGGCAGTATTGCGGTGGCCGAGTTATACGGATCAGAGAATGACTGGTATTCCCGAAGGCATAATTCCAATAGCCCTTGATGCAATGGGCGGTGATCACGGACCCGTGGTTACGGTTCCTGCTGCATTGAAGGCAATAGGCTCAGGCGGAGTGGCCGTCGCACTTGTAGGCGACGAGACCGCGCTTCAGGCCGAGCTCGACAAATACGACACGCCCACAAAACAACTGGTGCAGATTGTGCCGTCTGACGGTGTTGTTCAGGAAGACGAAAGCCCTGCCAGGGCATTTCGCTCAAAACCGAATGCTTCTGTGTTCGTTTCAGCCGGTGCGGTTAAGATGGGCAATGCTGCCGGATTCGTCAGCATGGGCTCTACAGGCGCGTCGATCGCTGCTGCGACGGTTGTGTTCGGCACCCTCGAAGGGATTGACCGTGGTGCGCTGGGTGGCCCGGTCGTTGGATACTCGCCGAACACCGTCATTATTGATCTTGGGACCAATGTCGATACTCGCCCCGGGTTGCTGGTGGATTTCGCTGCACTCGGCAACGTTATGTCGAAGCTTATTTACAAGAACGAAAATCCGCGTGTTGCGCTTTTGAGTGTTGGATCGGAAAAGGGCAAGGGCAACGCGCTCGTCAAAGAGGCGACTGATCTTCTGGCTTCTACTGACCTAAATTTCATCGGAAACATAGAACCGAATGATCTACCGTTCAACAAAGCTGAAGTTGTTCTTTGTGACGGATTCGTTGGTAACGTTATTCTCAAGCTCACAGAAGGTCTCGGTGACGCAATTGTTGGTCACCTGAAAGAAGTCCTCGGAGAGAGCGCAGAAAGCGAAAAGCTTTCAAGTGAAATTTTCGAGCGGATGAATATTCTTGAAGCGTTCGGTGGTGGTCCACTTCTGGGCGTGAACGGTCTTGCTATCGTTGGGCACGGCGCTTCGGGAGTCAATGCGGTGGCAAATGCGATCGGGACTGCGAAATTTGTAGTCGAGACAGGATTGATCGAGGCCCAACAGGGTGAACTCGATAGAATTCGTGCAGAAGTTAGTGAATAGTTGCCCTGTGCAGTGTGCCTTTTCTGGTCATTTCGCACGGCAACGTCAGGGGTAAATATTGAGCGGCAACACGCCAAGAAGTGCACTGGTAACGGGTGGTTCACGCGGGATCGGACGAGCAACTGCTCTCCGACTGGCGGCTAACGGTCATCGCGTTGCGGTTAACTACAACACTCACCCCGAAGAGGCCGAAGCGGTCGTCGAGGAGATTCGTTCCGCCGGTGGTATTGCGACAGCCGTAGGCGGTAATGTTTCCGACAAAGAGAGTGCCGTTACGATGATCGATCAGGCTATCGAAGCGCATGGTCCGATCGAAATTCTTATCAACAATGCCGGTGTCATCAACGACTCGTTACTGATGCGAATGAAAGATGAGCAGTTCGAGTACACGATGAACGTGAACATGTACGGCACGTACTACTGCACCCACAAGGTGATTCCCGGCATGGTCAAAGGTCGCTGGGGTCGGATAGTTAACGTTTCCTCCGTGGTTGGCATGCGAGGTAATATCGGCCAGTCAAACTACTCAGCGTCGAAGGCTGCTGTGTTTGGATTTACGCAGTCGATAGCTAAGGAAGTTGCTACACGGGGCATTACGGCCAACGTCGTGGCTCCTGGTTACATCACGACAGCGACTTCGGCAGATATCTCCGATAAGCAACGGGACACTGTGATGACATGGATTCCGCAGGGACGATTTGGTGAGCCTGACGAAGTAGCTCCGACTATCGTGTTCCTCACTACTGATGAAGCCCAGTACATCACTGGCGATATTATCCGAGTCGATGGCGGGATGGCCATTTAGGTCTGGTTGCACAATTTGAGTAACTCAAGCAACGATCTGTCCGGAAAAATCGCACTGGTTACGGGCGGATCGCGCGGTATCGGTAAAGCCATTGCCTTTGAAATCGGCAAGCGCGGCGCAACGGTAATCATCAACTACCTCAAGAATCACTCTGCCGCGCAGGCGACGATTGATGAACTCGAAGCTGCCGGGATTACGGCAACTCGGATCAAGGCTCATGTCGGCGACGAAGCTGCTGTTGAATCTCTTGTGAACAAGATCGAGGAAGAGTTCGGTCGCCTCGATATCCTCGTCAACAACGCTGCTTCTGGTGTGATGCGTCCTGCGGCGGAGCTCTCGGCGAAGCATTGGGACTGGACGCTGAATATCAATGCTCGAGGACCGTGGATGCTCGCCGTTGCTGCTTCACGGCTGATGCCGGAAGGTAGCCGAATTATTAATCTCTCCAGCCCCGGTTCTAATCGAGTGTTGCCTGCCTACTTTGCGGTGGGGGTTTCAAAGGCCGCTCTTGAGGCTGTGACTCGATATCTCGCCGTTGAGCTTGGGCCGAAGGGTATTGCTGTAAACACCGTCTCAGCTGGCTTCGTGATGACCGATGCGATCGATGCGTTCCCGGACGAGCTCGGTGTGAAAGACATCGCTTCTCGGCCTACTCCTGCGGGGCGTGTGATCGTTCCCGAGGATGTATCCAAGGTTGTTGCCATGATGTGCGGTGCTGACTCGGAGATGATCCGTGGGCAGGTGATCATGGTCGACGGCGGTGAGACGCTGCGACATCAGTAGGGCTTGATACTTACCGACAAACATCCGTCATCCTGAACTCGATTCAGGATGACGGGGGTAGGAGTGTCCGGGCGTCGGGGTGCCGTATCCGAATTTAGCTGACGGTTGCTGTGGTACCGTCCGCGTCGAGTACGGTGGCAGAACCCAAGAATGCCTTGCGGACTAACGCGAGGCTCAGGTATTCGCCGTTCTGAGGTTTCAACTGTGAAGCGCTTGTAACCACTCCCGCAGGCTTCGAGTCACTCGTCAGCTTCGTGCCTTCTTCAAGCGGAGCTGCCGATTTCAGCACTTTCACGTTGCGTTGGACTTTGTCGTAGGCGTCAAGACGGGCGATCACTTCCTGCCCAACGTAGCAACCTTTGTCCCAGTCGATCAGATGCAGAAGCCCTGCTTCGATCGGGTTGGCGTGTTCGCCATACTCGCGGTCGGAGCCGGGGATTGCGTTGCATATACGGAATAGCTCGAAATTATGAGTATCGACGGCTATCCCACCAGCGTTTTCGAACGCACTGACGAGGCGGCTGAATACAGCGGTACCGTAGATCACATCGATCCATTCAATTCCGGGCCCCCGTGAGGTATCGGAAATCACGTAAACAGGGGCGTCTTCGAAGTCGATCTGTACAACTGTGTTGGGTTCGAGAGCCGTGTTGAGTGCCGATTCGACTGTTCGACGAGCATTGGGTCCAATCAGCGAGATGCGGGTGTGGGACTCTGAGAGATCGGTGAGTTCAGCATCTTCGATAATCGTGTAGTAGTCGATTGCAGAGACCACTCGCTCGGAGTTTGGGGAATCGGAGACCAGTAACAGCTGATTCTCGGCGATGTTTGCCACCAGGAATACGTCCACTACACGGCCACGGTCAGAAGTGAGTGCGGTGCGCCGGGATTGCCCCTCACCAACGCTCAGTAGACCTTTCGTGGTGAGGCGATGAAGCAGATCAAGTGCATCGGGTCCTGAGTGTTGAACGATCGTCGCTGAATCCCAAAGGTATATCCCGCAACCATTTTCGAGCGCGTCTAGCTGCGATTGGTCAGCGTTAGTCGAAATTGGGGCCTGCAACTGTTCGTGGTTCTCGCAATGGCGTGCCGAAGCATCTGGTTGAGGCACCTAGACGGAGAACGAAGTACCGCAACCACAGGTCTTGGCTGCATTGGGGTTAGCAAACTCGAAGCCTTTGCCGTTCAGCCCATCTGAAAAATCAAGTACGGTCCCGGCGAGGAATACGAACGCCTTTTTAGGGACGTAGACTTCGATTTCGTGTTGAATGATGACCTTATCGTCAGCATCCGGACCTTCAACAATGTCGAGCGTGTACGTCAAACCTGAACAACCGCCACCTTTAACAGCGACTTTAAGGCCGAATTTCTCCATGCCTTTGTCGGCAGCAAATTTCGTTACTTTGCCTGCTGCTTTTTCGGTGATCTCGATGGTGTTGATCGGGACAGAACGTTGTGGCGACATTGTCGTCATTGATTTTTTACCTGCTCGGGTAGTTACTCGGTCTGCTAACTCTACGTACTCTATTCTCGCGTGAAAAGGACTTTTACGCAAAAAACTCGCGTAAAGTCTTCACCAAGCTTATTAGATGATTTTCGAACTACAATTGATGCTTCGTGTTAATTCGATAGCTTTTGAACCTAATGTGCGGATCGCCTGAATGACTGAGAACTCGAAATCACCTCGGATAGTTGTGCTGAACACGCGTGCCGCAAACGTGCACAGCGTTGAAAAGGCGTTGCGCAAAGTTGGTGCCGACCCGCTCGTGACCAGTGATCCCGCTGATCTTGCGACGGCTGATGCAGCCGTTCTTCCCGGTGTTGGTGCCAGCGATGCCGTAATGACGGCTCTTAACAATTTGGGATTCGCCGAGCCAGTGAAGGAATTTACAGCGTCGGGGAAACCGCTTTTGTGCGTGTGTGTGGGGCTTCAGGTGCTTTTCGATAGTTCAGAAGAGGGTGAGCTGCCTGGCCTTGGACTCGTAGCGGGTAATGTCGAACTTATCCCGACCGGGATGAAGGACGAGCTTGGATTGAGCATGAAGGTTCCGCACATGGGCTGGAATGAAGTGCAGTTCACTGGTGAAGATGCCGATCGGAATCCTATGTTCAAAGACATACCTCAAGGATCGCACTTTTATTTTGTTCACTCGTACCGGTGCGTACCCGACGATCGGGCCGAAGTGGCTGCCACTGCGGACTACGGAGTGGAAGTTTGTGCTGCCGTTACAAGGGGCAACGTAGTGGGAACCCAGTTCCACCCTGAAAAGAGCGGCGAAGTGGGTCTACAGATTTACAAGAATTTCCTTGATCTGGCTTCTGCCAGTTCAAGTTAGAAAAGCGAAGCAACTAAGTATCTCGAATGGATATCCTGCCAGCAATTGACCTGAGAGGCGGACGTTGTGTTCGGCTAACTCAGGGTGACTACGACCGAGAGACCGTGTTCGATGATGACCCGGCTGCTGTTGCAAAGCGCTGGGTCGATCAGGGTGCGCGTCGGATGCACGTCGTCGACCTCGATGGAGCGAGAGACGGAGTTCGTGGCAATGCGGACGCGGTTTCGGCGATAGTCGAAGCAATCGACATTCCGATACAACTCGGAGGCGGTGTGCGAGATGCTGCCGAGGCACGTCGACTGATCGACATGGGGATCGATCGAGTGATCATCGGCACAGCCGCAATCGAAGCTCCGGACGAGGTTCAGGCGGCTGTCGAGGACGTTGGTGCAGACCACGTTATTGTCGGAGTCGATGCAAAAGACGGGATGGTGCAGACTCGGGGCTGGCTTGCGCAGTCGGAAGTAACGGCTATCGACCTTGCGCGACAGATGGTCAAACGCGGTGTTCGGCGGTTTATTTACACGGATACAAGTCTTGATGGCACATTGACCCACCCAAACTTTGCTGCAGTTGCCGAACTTAGGGACAACCTGCGATATCCTATTATTGTGGCTGGTGGGATCTCATCCATCAAAGACCTCGTCGGATTGGCGGAGTTGGGGGTGGAGGGTGCCATTTCAGGCATGGCCATTTATTCCGGTGCGCTGGACTTGAAGCGCGCCATCGAAACGATTGATGCAATGACGACGGCAAACAACTGATTTGCCAACGGCACGATTTACTGAACGGAAAAGACGCGAATGCCAACGAAAAAATCAGTAGACAAAATCGAAGCTCTACTGCACCCGTCGATCGAGGAAACATACGATCCTCAGTCGATGATTGCTCTGGTGCCGATTCACAATGACCAGAAGGTCGCTGATGTAGGTTCGGGCCCCGGCTGGCTTTCGATCCCACTTGCCAAGTACCTGTATGCGGGTACCTGCTACGCCATCGATACTCAAAAAGAGATGTTGGAACACGTCAAGACTCAAGGCGAACTGGCAAAACTCGGGAACATCGAAACCATTGTTTCTAAAGAGAACGAAATTCCCCTTGATGATGTGTTTCTCGACGGAGTGGTGTTGTCCAATGTCTTGAACGAGGCAAAACGACCGAAGAGCCTCATCAAAGAGGCCGCCCGTCTCGTAAAAAAGGCGGGGTGGATTTCGATTGTTGAGTGGCTTCCAATAGAAGGTAAGCCTGAGGTTGGTCCGGCTGCGTCGAAGCGTCTGAACCAGCAGGAATTGCGAGAAGCAGTTGAAGCTCTTGGGTTCACTACTCTGACGTCTCGACAGCTAACCCCTCACCGATACATCATTGTTGGTCGTAAGTAGACCGGAGATATCACGATGTTGACGCGACGCGTCATTCCATGTCTGGACGTCGATAACGGTCGCGTGGTCAAGGGTGTCAGCTTTTTAAACATTCGAGATGCGGGCGATCCGGCAGAGCTTGCGGCGTTCTACAACTCCGAGGGCGCCGACGAGCTTGTGTTCCTCGATATAACCGCGTCGTCTGATGCCCGTAACACCATGATCGACGTGGTCGAGAAGGTGTCGTCGAAGGTGTTCATACCTCTCACCGTTGGCGGGGGAATTCGCTCGGTGGACAACATGCGCCAGATGCTCGAGGCCGGAGCGGACAAGGTTGCGGTGAACAGTGCTGCGGTCGCCAATCCTCAGTTGATTGAGGACTGTGCGAAGGAGTTCGGTTCGCAATGCGTTGTGTTGGCGATGGACGTGAAGAGAGTCGACAACCCGGTTGTTGCCAATTTCGAAGAGTATGGCGAAGTTCCGGCTGAAGCTATTTTCCAGATCGTGACTCATGGCGGTCGCCGCCCTACTGCCCTCGATGCTGTGAAGTGGGCGCGCCTTGCTACCGAGACCGGGGCGGGCGAGCTTCTGGTGACGAGCATGGATGCCGATGGCCAGAAGACTGGCTACGACAATGAGTTGCTTTCGGTTATTTCCGATTCGGTAACAGTTCCCGTTATCGCCAGTGGTGGTGCCGGAGAACTCGATCATTTTTACGACGCTTTGACTTTGGGCAAGTCCGATGCTGTTCTCGCTGCGTCACTTTTTCACTTCGGCGAACTACGAGTTTCCGAGGTCAAGTCGCACCTTTCCGAACGCGGCATCCCAGTGCGGGAGGTCTAGTAGTTGGCGGTAACTTTGAGATCCGGGCAGCCTGATCTGCCGGAAGCGATAGCGTTCGACTGTTACGACACTCTTTTCTTAAATTCACATGATGGCTGGAAGGTCAGCTTTGCGGATATTATTGAAGAGCAAAACCTGCCTCTGACTCCGGATGAATTCTGGACTCACTGGCGCAAGTACGAGATGAACTTTCGAAAGATCCGTACTGATCTTGGTAGGCCATACGACAGTCCGCCGTTTAAGTCGTATCGACAGGCCTGGACCGAGTGTTTTCAACAGGTGTTTGATGATCTGAATCTTGATGCTGATGCAAACGCAGCCGGGGATCGTGCGGCTTTGCACATGACTGATCGACCGGTATTTCCAGAAACCGTTGAGGCGCTTAATCTGCTCAAGGGGCGGGTAAAGCTTGGCGTGTTCTCCAATGCCGACGATGAAGGTTTGCTGCCGTTACTTGCGAGTGAAGGTCTTGAGTTCGACTTTGTTGCCAGTTCTCAAGCAGCACAGGTGTATAAACCGGCCCTGGCTGCGTTCGAGTACCTGTACGCGGGGCTGGAGACTGACCCAAAGAAGATCTGGTACGTGGGCGACAAGCTGTTTGACGATGTACTCGGTGGATATCGATCGGGTGCGACAACCGTGTGGATGAACCGAAACGGTGAAGAGGTTGATCGCGAACCGGAACCCGACATCGAAATTACCGATCTTCGGGAGATTTCCGAAATACTCAGACATATCGGTGGTTAGGTTTCGGATAGTTCACTCTTAAGTCATCTGTCGTACCATCATTTACTGGCAGGTACTGGCCGAAGTTCGTTTTTAGATAACCCAAGCTACCTTCCGTTACAAATGCACGAGGAAGTTCGAAATGATTCAGTTCGATGATCGCGGGCTGCTAGCAGCAATTGTTCAAGACGCCGATTCCGGTCGGGTTTTGATGCACGCGTACATGAACGAAGAAGCGTTGAAGCGCACGCTCGAAGGGCCAGATGCGTGGTTTTACTCCCGCAGTCGGCAGGAACTCTGGCACAAGGGCGAGACGTCTGGGAATTTCCTGAAGGTCACCGAAGTTCAGCAGGACTGTGACGGTGACGCAATCGTGGTTAAAGTGAACCCGGTTGGTCCGGCATGTCACACGGGAGCGGAGTCATGCTTCGACACGGCCGTGCTTGATTCATCGTTGCTCGAAGCTGACGGTTCGTCTGCACGGCTTGGGCCTGGAGTTCTTCAGGAGCTTCTCGACGTGATTAACCAGCGGGTTGCAGATAAACCCGAGGGTTCGTATACCGTTGAACTGATTGAGGAAGGTCCTGGTCGGATAGCCCAGAAGGTTGTCGAAGAGGCTGGTGAGACCGCTATTGCTTCGGTTAGCCAGACCGCGGATGACGTTGCGAACGAGATGGGTGATCTGCTTTACCACTGCATGGTGCTGCTGGCTTCGCTCAAAATGCCAGCTGACATGGTCTGGGAAGTACTGGCCGAACGCCGCGGTTAGCCGCTGGACGTTGGGGGTGGTGAGTCGGTTGGCGGGACTGGTTCTTGATGAACCGTTACTGCCGCGTTAATCGGCTCGAACGGATCTGACGACATCTGAGAGGCTTCGTCGCTCGGAGTGGCTCGCTCTTCATCTATCGCAATCGCATACTCGATAGCGGTTATCGCCACTTCTATCATTCCTTCGTCAGGCTGACGAGTGGTCAAGTCCTGAAGAAGGATATTTGGTGCGTTGAACAACCGTACCCAGATATTTCCTTGATGTGTGCCGGCATAGCGAATGAACTCGTAGCTTATGCCGGCGATGATCGGAACCAGAATAATTCGAGACACTACGAGGAACCAGAATGGGTCACGTGGGAAGAACATAAACATTATGATCGATACGAGAACGACTGTCATCAAAAACGAGGTTCCGCAACGGGGGTGAGCCGGTGGGAAGCGCCGCACTGATTCGACGGTTAGGGGTTCATGCGCCTCATGGGCATGCACGACCATGTGCTCGGCACCGTGGTAGCCGAAGACCCTCTTGATGTCGTTCATCTTGCCGATGATCCAGACATAGGCGATAAACAGTCCGAGTCGAATTCCACCCTCGACCAGGTTTGCATAGAAATTATTGGCGCCAGCGTTTTCAACTAGCCGTGAAACAAACACCGGTATCAGGAAGAAAATCACGATACCCAGCACGAGAGAAACGCCGAGCAATGTTGCCATCGCTACGTTTGAAAGCTGGGCGTCATCCTCAGCGGCACTGTCGTCGATCGCAGCTTCATTGGCTGAGATCGTGAGTGACTTCATGCCAATAAGTAGTGTTTCGAGCAGAACGAGCACGCCCCGAATCATAGCGATGTTTCGAAGTGAGGAGTTTGCCCAGTTTTCGAGTGGGATGGAGCGCCGAATAATCAGGCCGTCGGGTCGGCGAACCGCGAGTGCAGCGCGACGCTGTCCTCGAATCATCACGCCTTCGATGACTGCCTGTCCGCCATATAGAACTGGACGTTTTTGCAAATGCTGTACCGTGGCGCCGTTGAACTAAAAAAGGGGCGCCGGTAGGCGCCTCTTTTTGTTTAGCTCTTGTCGGTGGAGCCGCCCCCGCCAAGGTTGTATCGGCGCATCATGCGCTCCACACGACCCTCGGTGTCGACGATTCTTTGCTCACCAGTCCAGAAAGGATGGCACTGACTGCAAATTTCAGTCCGTAGACTTTCGCTTGTTGAACCGACGTCCCAAGTGTTTCCACATGCACATGTGACTGTGGCATTCTCGTGGTATGCCGGGTGTATCTTGGCTTTCATATCTTATTTTCGCCTGACTAGGAAGCCGAAGGATCGACGTTTACTCGCTTGGTGTTCTTGCGAGCGTAGTCGAACCTGACTTGACCTTCAACTAGTGAGTAGATGGTGTGATCGCGGCCAATGCCGACATTCTGACCGGTGTGGAATTTGGTACCGCGTTGCCTAACGATGATCGCTCCTGCGGATACAGTTTCCCCGGCGAATGCCTTGACGCCCAGACGCTTGCCTGCGCTATCGCGACCGTTGCGGGATGTCCCGCCACCTTTTTTATGTGCCATTTAGATGTTCCAGACTTCTGAGGAGATGCAGGATTGGCTATTTCGCCGAAATCGTCTTGATAGTTACCGACGTAAAGTTCTGTCGGTGACCGCGCTTTACGCGCTGACGTGTCTTGTTCTTGTATCGCAGAGAAATGACCTTATCGAACTTTCCGTGTTCTGCGATCTCACCAATGACCGTAGCGCCTTCAACTGAAGGAGCGCCGATCGTGAGTTTGCCGGCTACTGATGTCATCAGCACACGGTCAAATATGAAGTCGGATCCGACTTCTGCATCGAGGGTTTCGACAGCCACCGAGTCGCCTTCGCGAACTCGGTACTGCTTACCACCTGTGTTAATAATTGCGTAATCTGTTGTCATACTTATCTCATCCGTTCATTGCCCAACCTGACTATTCTAAGTACGAGTCATCCGTACGGTCAATTTCAATTTACCCAGTTTTGGCTTACATTTGGGCTTAATCTAGTTTCATGCACGTAAGAATCGAATTCTGAGAGCACCCGACGGGAGTCGCACTATGACATCAGACAGTTCAATGCTCGATGGGACCATAGCCAGTATTAACGATGCAGTACGTAGTCTTAAGCTCGATGACGATATGCGCCTCGTTCTTGTGGAACCTTGGCGAGAAATACAGGTTGGACTGCATGTGCGCATGGACGATGGCAAGGTTCAAGTATTCCGTGGTTACCGATCGCAGCACAATGCCGCGAGGGGTCCGTACAAAGGCGGAATCAGGTATCACCCGAATGCGGATCTTGAGCACGTACGTGCCCTGGGCATGCTGATGACGTGGAAGACGGCCCTCGCTGATGTGCCGTTTGGTGGTGCTAAGGGTGGTGTAGCGGTAAATCCGCGCGAGCTATCAAGACATGAACTCAATCGCCTGACCAGGCGTTACACGATGAGCATG
>Ga0209402_10004564_pt1 | contig 12555 bp, 10 predicted proteins | sample ArcticOcean_MG_C_3_FD_187437 | JGI IMG/M metagenome (GOLD analysis project Ga0209402, IMG submission 187437) | Marine microbial communities from western Arctic Ocean - ArcticOcean_MG_CB8_126 (SPAdes) (version 2) | ecosystem: Environmental > Aquatic > Marine > Oceanic | place: Arctic Ocean... | reverse complement strand
GAAGACCTCTGTCTCGTGGTTACTCAAAGCCGTGGTCGAAACCGACCAAGGCGCTGAGGCTTACCATCTCGAGCGGGAAGTTCAGATTTTCACTTCTGTCTAGCGGTTTGGCCGCAGTTTAGTCAGGTCTGTTGCCAGCGGCTTTACTCGGCCGTTTGATCGTCTGATGTAGGCTGATTGTCGCTGGCTTTACCGCTCCACCATCGGCTGAGCCGCTGGCTAATCTCTTGCTCGGCTCCTTCTTCACTAGGATGATAATACCGCCGTCCTTTCAAAGATGGCGGCAGGTACTCTTGTTCCTCAAAATGGCCTTCATAATTGTGGGAGTACTTGTAATCCTTGCCGTAACCCATGTCCTTCATCATCCCCGTAACAGCGTTGCGCAGGTGTATTGGCACCGGCTCGTTGGCTTGTTCTCGCACGTCCTGCATCGCCTGGTTCAGGGCGGCATAAGCTGAGTTACTCTTGGGAGCACAGGCTAGATAGACCGTGGCTTCCGCCAGCGGTATTCGCCCCTCTGGCAACCCCAAGAAATGCACTGCCTGTTGGGCCGCTACAGCCAACGGCAGAGCCTGCGGGTCTGCCAGCCCAATATCCTCTGATGCCAGAATCACCAGGCGACGGGCGATAAACATTGGGTCTTCTCCCGACTCGATCATCCGGGCCAACCAATACAGCGCCCCATCCGGCGACGACCCGCGCACCGACTTTATGAACGCCGAGACGGTGTCATAGTGGCTCTCCCCGGCTTTGTCGTACATGGGAGAGCGTCTTTGCAGTGCGTCGGCGATGGTCTCAATCGTAATGACCCGGTTGCCGTCCACATCTGGAGTGCTGGTGTAGGCCGCCGTTTCCAGGGCGTTCAGCGCGATGCGGGCGTCGCCATTGGCGATATTCACCAGATGGTCAGCCGCATCTTCTGCCAGGGTTGCGTGCATCGGCCCCAGCCCCATGGTTTGGTCGGCCAAGGCACGGTTTACTATCGCCTTCATCTGGTCGGCATCGAGGCTTTGCAGAGTAAATACTCGACACCGCGACAGCAGAGGGGCGATGACTTCAAATGACGGGTTCTCAGTGGTAGCGCCGATAAACGTGATGGTCCCATCTTCGACGTGGGGAAGAATCACGTCCTGCTGGGCCTTGTTGAAGCGATGTATCTCATCCACGAACAAGATAGTGGACTGCCGGTGCATGCCTTTTCGGTCCTTGGCTTCGGCGACGATACGGCGCAGGTCGGCCACTCCGGAAGTAACGGCGCTGACCGGTTGGAAATCAGCCTGTGTGGAGGTTGCCACCAACCGGGCCAGAGTGGTCTTGCCGGTGCCTGGTGGCCCCCAGAGGATGATGGACGGCAAGCGCCCTGCAGCGATGGATTTCAGCAGCACCCGATCCGGGTCAACGATCTGGTCCTGACCCACAAAATCAGCAAAAATGAGTGGACGCATCCGCTCTGCGAGAGGGGCGTCGCTCTCCGCTTGTACCTTGCGGTCGTAATCGAACAATGACTCTGAGCTCATGGGCGTTCACCTAACAGTCCACTTAATAATTCATCTAACTTCGGGCGACGAATTACTGGAATCTGGGCATGACATCTTTAGCGAATAGGCGCATAGAACTCTCGACCTCTGCGTGGGGCAACATGCCGCCGATGTTGAACCAGCACATGAATTCATCAGGCCCATACATCTCTTTGAACCTCTCAAGCTTGGCGGAAACCTGATCCGGAGTACCAACGGCGGCAAACTCGTCGATCACAATTTGAGAGGTCAGGCTGACCGCGCGGCTGGCACCCTGGCTGGCACCCCGAGCACGGCCAATCTCCCGCAACGTAGCCAGGTAGTTGTCGATGGTCTTCTCGAATCCCTTTACCGCTTCTTCCTCGGTGGCCGCCACGTGCATCGGCACATTGATGTTGACCTTCAGCTTGGCAGAATCATGGCCGTTGGCTGCCAACTCTTTCCGGTATGATTCCAAGCCGGTCAGAGCGCCCTGGGTGGTGACAATGGTCGGTGCCACCAGTATGTTGTGGCCCAAAGAACCGACGATGCCAAAAGTATCAGCGCTGTTGGCCGCCAAGTAGACCGGTGGATGGGGCTGCTGTATTGGCAGTGGCGTGATGCTTTGTCCGTGGCTCTGGTAGTACTTGCCCTGGTAGGTGAAATCTTCGTCTGCCCACAAGCCCAGCACGACTTCGAGCCCTTCCAGAAATCTTTGCCGCCCCTCTTCCTGATTGATGCCATAGCCCTGGTAATGGGTGGGCATGGAGCCGCGGCCGACACCAAAGATGGCGCGTCCGTTGGACAACACGTCCAGTGTCGCCACATCTTCCGCCAGCCGCACTGGTTGGTGTAGGGGCAGCAGATTAATGGCGTTGCCGATGCGGATACGCTTGGTAGCCTGAGCGATGGCTGCCGCTATCATCAACGGAGCGGACATCACCGAAAAACGTGGGTTGAAGTGCAGTTCTGCCAGCCAGGCAGCGTCATAACCAAGTTCATCGGCCAATCGGCATTGGGCAATGGTGTCCTGGATGCGGGCGGCGGGAGTTTGGTCTACCGCGCACGGGAGCTGGTAGAAAACGCCGAACTCCATGAAAGTCTCCTATAGGTAAAACGAGGTTGAATCACCGCAGCCCAACGGGCAACGGCCCGGCTATTCTAATACAAACTTCGCAGTTTGGGGTTGAGCGTTAGTCAGTTGGGCAATTTTCAGACGATTGGTCTGGCTAACGCCGTTCACCAAATGTCACCCTGAGCGTAGCGAAGGATCTGCCAAAATTGGGCTTGGAAGATCCTTCGTCGTACCTCCTCAGGATGACAGGGCAAGCGAGAAGGGGTTTATTGATAGGGGAGATTAAAGCGGAATGTTTCCGTGCTTCTTAGCGGGTAGACTTTCGCGCTTATTTTGCAGCATCTCCAAGGCTTTGATGATGCGAACACGAGTGTCTGCTGGGTCGATTACATCATCCAGGAACCCACGGCTGGCGGCGATGTACGGAGTGGTGAACTGTTCCTGATATTCCTTGATGAGTTCCTGCCGCCGCTTGTCCTGGTCCTCAGCCTCAGAAATCTCGCGGCGGTAGATTATATTCACCGCACCTTCTGCACCCATCACGGCAATCTCTGCCGATGGCCAGGCCAAGTTAATGTCTGACCGCAGGTGCTTGCTGCTCATCACTATGTAGGCACCGCCATAGGACTTGCGTATAACCACCGCAACCTTGGGCACCGTAGCCTCGGCATAGGCGAAGATCAGCTTGGCACCGTGGCGAATGATGCCGCCGTATTCTTGTTCGATTCCGGGCATGAACCCTGGAACATCCACCAGCGTCACGATGGGTATGTTGAAACAGTCACAGAACCGGATAAACCGCGCCGCCTTGGCCGAGGCGTCAATGTCCAAGACACCAGCAAGAAACTCCGGCTGGTTCCCGACGATTCCGACGGACCGCCCGTTCATCCGGGCAAACCCCACCACCACGTTCCGGGCAAAGTTCTGGTGGACCTCCATGAACTCTTCATTATCAATGACCTTGTAGATGATCTCCCGCATGTCGTAGGGACGGTTGGCGTCGTCCGGGACCAAGTAACGGAGGTCTGGCTCGCGTCGGCTGGCCGGGTCGTCGGTCGGCTCCTGGGGTGCGTCCTCCACGTTGTTACTGGGCAAAAAGCTCAGCAGGTGGCGCACCTCATTGATGCATTCCTCTTCGGTCTCATAAACAAATTGGGCCACTCCACTAAGGGTGGCGTGGGTTGCCGCACCGCCCAGGTCTTCGTGGGTCACCTCTTCGCCGGTAACCGCCTTGATTACGTCGGGTCCGGTGATATACATCTGCCCGGTGCCCTTGACCATAAATACAAAGTCGGTGATCGCCGGTGAGTAAACTGCTCCGCCAGCGGAGGGACCAACAATCACGGATATCTGGGGTATGACCCCGGAATACATGGTGTTGCGCAGGAATATGTCTCCGTACGCGCCCAAGCTGGTTACACCCTCTTGGATGCGCGCGCCGCCCGAGTCGTTCAGCCCGACCACGGGGCAACCCGACTTAACTGCCAGATCCAACATCTTGCAGATCTTGAGGCTGACGGCTTCTGACAATGAGCCGCCCATCACTGTGAAGTCTTGGGCAAAGGCAAAGACCTGCCGACCCTCCACCTTGCCGTACCCGGTGACCACGGCATCGCCCAGCACCTTATTGTCTGCCAGACCAAAGTCGGTGGCGCGGTGGGTGACGAACGGGTCCAGTTCTTCAAAAGTCCCTTCGTCCATCAGCAGGTTCAACCGCTCCCGGGCGGTCAGCTTGCCCCTGCTGTGTTGCTGGTCTATCCGAGTCTGGCCGCCACCCAACTGCGACTCTTGCCGCATGGCGTCCAGTAGTTCTATCTTTTCGTCGATCTGCCGTTTTTCTGCGGTCACAGCCCCTCCCGCCAAGTGTCAAAATAGACCGATATAGGTCCTTTTGTTATCCGTTATCAGGCGGCCAATCTGGGGAGATTTAGCCACATATTATGTCTTCTAGAATCAGGTCAATCGTAGCAGACGCCCCAAACGAGGAGCAAGGAGTCTGGGCACGCGCCAGAGTGATAAAATGGGGCTGTCTTAGACTACTGATTCCCCTGCACACGCACCGGAGTTTCCAATTCATGCCCCAGGTACAAACACCCCTCACCAGGCTGACCGTGGCCAACGGCGAAACCCTAACTTGGGGCGTACGTACCTATGTGATGGGCATAATCAACCTGACGCCAGACTCGTTCTCCGGAGACGGACTTGGCGGCGATGTTGCCTCGGCTGTGGAGCAAGCCCTTCGTTTTCAGGAAGACGGCGCAGACATACTAGACATTGGCGCCGAGTCCACCAGGCCCGGCTTTGAGCAGGTATCAGCGGAAGAAGAACTCAAGCGACTGATGCCGGCCCTTGAAGCCATTGCCAGCAGGGTGAAGCTGCCGGTTAGCGTGGACACCTACAAGGCAGCGGTGGCCATACAAGCCGTTGACGCCGGGGCCGTGATTATCAACGACATTTGGGGGCTAAAAGCCGAACTGGAGCTGGCCCAGGTCGCCGCCGACACCGGGGCGGGACTAGTCCTGATGCACAACCAAAAGGGCACTGAGTACGCGAATTTGCTGCCTGACCTGGTTTCAAGTCTGACGGCCAGTGTTGGTATCGCGCTCCAAGCCGGTGTGCCCAAAGAAAGTATAATCGTGGATCCTGGGTTCGGCTTTGGAAAGAACCCGGACCAAAACCTCGAAGTCCTTAATCGGCTGAAGCTACTTCAAGAAATCGGCTGTCCTATTTTGACTGGCACTTCCCGCAAATCCACTTTGGGGTTGCTTTTGGGCCTGCCTGCCGACCAGCGGGTTGAGGGGACGGCAGCCACGGTTGCATTGTCTATCGCCGGTGGCGCAGACATCGTCCGGGTGCACGACGTTAGAGAGATGGTCCGGGTCTGCCGGGTCACCGACGCCGTGGTGCGCGGCTGGCGACCCGACGGCTGGAACTCCAGCAAAGGGACCGCATCTTGAGCCCGATGGCGGGTTATCTGGGGTTTGGCACCAACCTGGGAGACCGGAAAAAGAACCTGGCCCAAGCGGTAAACAGTCTGAATGAACGGCCAGATTTTACCGTGGTTCGGACCTCTAGCATCTATGAGACCGCACCGTGGGGTATGACCGACCAGCCCAACTTCCTTAACATGGTCGCCGAGATCAACACTTTTCTTTCCCCCCAGGAGTTGCTGGAGCGGGTTAAAAAGCTGGAACAAGACATGGGGAGGGAAGACAGCCCTCGATTTGGCCCTCGGCTGATTGACGTGGATATCCTATTGTTAGGCGACCTGGGCGATTTAATAGTGGACGAGCCAGACCTGCAAGTGCCCCATGCCAGCCTGCACCTCAGGGCGTTCGTGCTGGTTCCTCTGGGCGAGCTGACGCCCGAATCCGTCCACCCTGTTTTGGGTAAAACCATTGCGGAGTTGACCGGTGGAGTCGACGGGTTGGACGGAGTAACTGCCCTAAACTAAACCTATACAGACAGTTTTGTGCCTGGACGGGTCTAGCAGTCGACGCGCCAGGTTGACAATCGCGCCCTTCTGACGCATGATTTTCAATCGGGAGAGTCTAACTTTCTCACATAACACGCGAATTATTAAACGTCGAAAAACATCTGCGCTGCCGGTACTCAACCGCAACGCCAGTTAGAAGAACGAGGAGACGGTCATGGCGGATAAGCAACTAACATTTGATGAAGAAGCCCGCACCAGTTTAATGCGCGGCGTTGACGAGCTTAAGCGGGTGGTGGGTATAACCCTGGGCCCCAGCGGCCGCAACGTGCTGCTCAGCCGCATGTTTGGTCTGCCCATAGTCTGCAGCGACGGCGTCACCGTGGCCAAAGAGGTTGAACTGGAAGAGCCCTACGCGAACCTGGGTGCTCAGCTGGTCAAAGAAGCTGCCTCCAAGACCAATGACGCAGTTGGAGACGGCACCACAACTTCTGTGGTCCTGGCTCAATCGATCGTCCGCAACGGATTCATGAACGTGGCCTCCGGCGCCAATGGCATCGGCATACGCGACGGCGTGGACATGGCCGTGGCCGCTGTGGTCGCTGAATTGAAAACCATGGCCATCCCTGTGGAAGACAAGGCCCGGATCGCCAGAGTGGCAGCCCTCTCCGCTCACGAAGAACCCATCGCCGCGTTGTTGGCCGATGCGCTAGATAAGGTGGGCCGCGACGGCGTGGTCACCATTGAAGAGTCCAAGTCATTGGACGATGACCTAGAATTTGTGGAAGGCGTCCGCGTTGATCGTGGCTACCTATCCCCCCACTTCGTTAATGACACCCAACGCATGGAAGTTGCCATCGACAGCCCCATGTTCCTGATCACCGACCAGAAGATCAGCACTCCCAACGAAGTTATTGGCATCATGGAAAAGATGCTGCAATCCCAGAACCGCTCCTTGGTTATCATCGCTGAAGACGTTGAAGGGGAAGCCCTTTCAACTCTGGTGGTCAACAAGATGCGCGGCACGTTGGAATGCCTGGCCATCAAGGCCCCCGGTTTTGGCGAGCGCCGCAAGGCACTTCTGGAAGACATCGCCATTGTCACCGGCGGCACCGTGATCAGCAATGACCGCGGCATGAAGATTGAAGACGCCGAGATCGAACACCTGGGCAAGGCCCGACGGATTGTCGCCACCAAAGACGAGTCCACCATCATTGAGGGACGTGGCGACGACCAGGGCATCAAGGAACGCCTGGAACAACTCCGGGTTCAGATTGAAGAAACCAGCTCCGATTATGACCGCGAAAAGCTGCAGGAACGCATGGCCGCCTTGGTTGGCGGTGTTGCGGTACTGAAGATTGGCGGCGCAACCGAGCCGGAGATTAACGAGCGAAAGTCCAGGGCAGAAGATGCCCTCTCCGCAACCAGGGCAGCTATTGAAGAGGGAATTGTGGCCGGAGGCGGCGTAGCGCTGGTTCGCGCCGGACATGTGTTGGTCGACCTGGAAAAGACTCTGGAAGGCGACCAGGCCTTGGGCGTCCGTATGGTCCATCAAGCTCTCAGCGCCCCCCTAATGCTTATTTCCGATAACGCCGGTCACGAGGGTCAAGTTGTTCTAGAAGCCGTCCGCAACGGCAAGGACGACTGGGGCTTCGACGCAGACAAGGGCGAATACTGCAACCTGATCGAGGCCGGTATCGTCGACCCGGTAAAGGTCACCCGGTCCGCACTTGAGAATGCTGGTAGCATCGCTGGCATGATGATGACCACTCAGGCCATCATCACGGAGATTCCCGTGTTTGTGCCGCTGCCTGCAGATATCCAAGACTTCATGCACGACTAACCAAGTCGTACATCCCTAACGAGGCAACAATTGGCCCGGTCCAGTCACCCATCGAAAAGAAGTGGCCGGCCGGGCCTAAATTTTGCCCAAACCTGATTTTGAACCCGCCGAGTTTAAACCCATTAGTTTTAAACTCAACAGAAGGGACTGGATAAGAAAATGCCAGGCACCCCGCTAGACCTCGATTCCATCGGCCACATGATTGAAAGTACTCCGCCACTGTTGGAGCACTTCTTGTCCCTTGAAGCCCAACTTCAACCCAACGGCTTCGACATGACCGTTCAAGAAGTCGCCAAGTTGTCCAACCCCGGCGCTGTTGGCGTGGCTGACGCCGACCGGGTCTTGTCAGATACCGAGACCATGGAATTCGGCTCTGACGGCTGGCTGCAATTGGAGCCAGGTCCCTACCTAATCACCTTCAACGAGGTTGTAAATCTGCCGTTGGATGTGATGGCGTTGGGTCGGCCCCGCTCGAGCCTGCTCCGCAGTGGCGTGTCAATCCACACAGCAGTGTGGGACGCTGGCTACCACGGACGTTCCCAAGCCCTGCTGGTTGTCTACCATCCCGGCGGCTACCGGGTACAACGAGACGCTCGACTGATGCAGCTAGTCTTCTTTCAAATGGAGACCGCCGCCAGCAAAGGCTACCAAGGCCGCTTCCAATCAGAAAACATCTAAGGGCACAGCCCTGTTTCCATTCCCTACCAGTCCCGCTGTTCTTACCTTGCCTTAACCCAACGGATTACCTACCTCGCCCTAACCCCGTTTCCATTCCTTATCGCGTTTCTCAACACGCTGCTATTCTCGCCATCATTCCGAAGTGCCATCCCCTCCCGCTGTCATTCTGAGGAGGCCGCAGCCGACGAAGAATCTCATTGCCCGAATTCAACCGCCTGCGCAGTAACAAGCCCCTCCCCTTGCGCAACCCCCTCTCGGCCGTGTCGGTATTTTCATAGTGATAGACTGAATCAATAATCATGCAAGACCTGAAATCCCACATCAAAACCTACGCCATCGAGTGCGGCTTCGACCTGGTGCGAATCACCGGGGCCGAAGTATTTGCCGAAGATCGTGACGTCGCCCTGGCCCGTATTAAAGCTGGTCAGATGGACGGACTTTCTTGGTACACAGAATCCCGGGTGCGGCGCGGCACCAACCCACAAGAGCTGCTGCCTGGCGCTCGCTCCATCATCTGCCTGGGCCTCAGTTACCTGAACCCTGTTGAACCCACAGAGCCAGTAAAAACTGCTACCAACCCCGGTACCAACCAAGGAAAAGTCGCCCGTTACGCCAGGGTCAAGGACTACCACCGCGCCATGAAACGGCGAATGAAGGCCTTTGTCCGAGGCCTCGAAGAAACCCTGAAAACCAGCGTGGGCGCAAAGTGGTACGTGGATGACGGGCCAATGCTGGACCGTGCGGCCGCGGCCCGGTCTGGCTTGGGCTGGTTTGGCAAAAGCACCAACATCCTCACGCAAACCCACGGCTCTTGGCTGCTGTTGGGACAGATTGTCACCGACCTGGAGTTGGAGCCAGACACCCCGTTGAAGAAGACCTGCGGATCATGCGTCCGCTGTATCGAAGACTGCCCCACCGGCGCAATTATCGCGCCCTACGTGGTGGATAACGCCCGCTGCATCTCCTACCAGACCATTGAGAACCGAGGAGCGATTCCGCTGGAGATGCGTCCGCTGATTGGGGATTGGGTCTTTGGGTGCGATATCTGCCAGGACGTGTGTCCGGTGAATCTCAAATCGGGAATTCCCCTTCAGCCGATCCAAAAAGCAGATGCAGTGGGAGCTTCTGGTCAGGTGGACTTGGTGGAATTGCTGACGCTGACCGAAGAAGAGTTCCGCAGTCGGTTCCAGGGCACATCGGTAATGCGTGCCAAGCGCATTGGGCTACAGAAGAACGCCTGCGTAGCACTGGGAAATCAGAAAACGGAAGCCGGGGTTCCGGCCCCAAAAACCGCGGTGACGGCTTTAATAGCGGCAATGAAAAATGACGAGCCGCTCATAAGAGGTCACGCTGCTTGGGCGTTGGGTCAGATTGCCACATCCGATGCCGTGAGTTCACTGGAGCAATCACTCGGGTCTGAGACCGATGAATACGTCCGTGAGGAAATCCAGGCGGCCCTCAAACAAGCGGGGCTGAGAACGGCTCCCACGAGCAACTAATCCCTAAGCGGGTTGAGTTGGCTGGGCCTGCTCTGGCTGGGCGCCATTGTTCTTGCGTCCACCAGAGCGCCGACGCCGCTGGTTATTGGCCGAGGGCGTGAAGTCGGCGGGAACGTAACCCTTGCCAAAGTGGAGCTTCTTCATCTCTTCTTCAATCAATGTGAAGTCGTTCTTCGGCAGCAGATGCAGATTGCCTTGGAAGGCCATGTACCAGTCTTCCGGGTTCCAGCGCTTCACATATTCCAAGCGCGGAGCCAGTATGTTGGCGTCGATGAACTGGTCGTCATCCAGAATAACGCCCGGTTCCAGCTTTATGTGGAAGGGGAAGCCGGTGCTGCCTTCATTGACCCAGATGGGTTCTTCGTCCTCGTAGAAAGAAGACATGGCGGTCGCAGTGGCGGCAAAGCGCCTCAGGTGGGAGATATAAAGCAGAACCCGGTCACCCTCGGTAATCCGCTGTACTTTGCGTCGGTGTTGGGCTTTTAAACCAAGAAGAGTGAACCCGCGATTTTGCGTGATGCGGAAGTTCTCTTCGTTATTTATCATCATCCAGAAATTACTGGGCATAAGCACCTCAAAGTGGCCGGACGCTGGTCAACTGGTCAATATGAGCCGTGGAAGCGTCAGGTCACCATTCTACCATGATAATAACTATCATTTCTTCTCTATACGGCCTCTGAACTGCAGCATTAATGGATCCTGACTTGGGAAACAATCTTGGGAGACAACCCAAGACAGTGTTGTGCTGTATGAGGTGGTGTTGTAATATCAGGCGGGCCTTAACACACCTGCCCAGTACACGCAGTGAGAGAGGATTTAGAAATGACCACAGGACAGCGGGATATCGCCATCGTCGGAGTCGCCGAATCAGACATCATGGGCAATGTCCCGAACAAATCTTCTTTGCAACACCATGCGGAAGCCGGGCACAATGCCCTAGCCGACGCCGGTCTCTCGAAGAGCGACGTTGACGGTCTGCTGACCGCCGGTGGTTCAACCCTGGTGACCGCAGAGTACATGGGCATCCAGCCGACATTTACCGACAGCACCACGGTCGGCGGGTCATCATTTGTGATTCACGTGGCCCACGCCATGGCCGCCGTCCGCGCCGGGTACTGCGAGGTCGCATTGATCACCCACGGACAGGCTGGTCGTTCTGCCAGGGCACGCTTCCCTGCGGACGGCAACCTGCCTTTTAGCCAATATGAAGCCCCCTATGGGATCATTGGCGCACCAATCAACTATTCCCTGGCCTGCTCACGGTACATGCACCAATACGGGGAAGAACGCACCCGCCAGGGCATGGCTGAGATTGCCGTAGCCACTCGCAAATGGGCCAACCTCAACCCCATGGCCCAGATGCACGACACAACAATGAGCTTTGACGAGTACCACGACTCCCGTTGGGTGTCTTACCCGTTCCACCTGTTTGACTGTTGTCTGGTCACCGACTCCGGTGCGGCAATCATCGTCACCACCGCAGAGCGGGCCAAGAGCCTGCCCAAGAAGCCGGTCTGGGTGCTGGGAGCCGGAGAAGGACACGATCACAACATCGTCAGCCAGATGCCGGACTACACTTCAACCTGGGCCAGGAAGTCTGGACCGTTGGCCATGCAGCGGGCTGGCATCACTCATGATGACCTGGACCTGACCATGATCTATGATTCCTTCACCTACACGGTAATGGTTACGCTGGAGAGCCTGGGCTTCTGCGCGCCGGGCGAGTCGGCAGACTTTGTGGCCAACCAGCGGACCGCTCCCGGTGGCGACTTCTCTTTGAACACCAACGGCGGCGGCCTCTCCTACACCCACCCTGGAATGTACGGCAGCTTCCTATTGGTTGAAGCGGTACGCCAACTGCGGGGCGAGGCTGGAGCCCGGCAGGTGAAGAGCAAGAAAGACCCGAGCCAAGACCCCAAGATTTCCTTGGTCAACGGCACCGGCGGTTCCCTGTCTTCAACCGGTACAGTCATACTCGCAACAGACTAAGCAACAACAAATGTACTGCAGCACACGCTGAATAGACGTTACATACGTGTGTGCCCCGGTACACTCTGCAGCCATTCAAAAACCCTTCCAGCCACATACTGGAAGGGTTTATTTGTATTAATTTAAAATTAATACAAATAAACTGCATTTCTCCGCTTATGTTTAGTGAATTGTCCTTCTACCGGCTGTGCTAGTGTGACTATATATTTATGGGTTGGCGCTATAGACGCCCTCTCATCATCTGTCACGCCGATGGCGAAAGGATATTATCTTCATGGACCGCACTATTTCTTCTTTTCTTCAGCACCTCATAGTCGAAAAAGGCTTCTCCCGCAATACTTCGGACGCCTACCGCAACGACCTAGGCCAATTCTTGGACTTCCTCCAAAACCAACCCAACGGTCATTCCGACGGCAATGGCAACGGTAATTCCAATGGAAACTCCACCCAAGTCTGGGCAACTGTAGATATCAACATCCTCAACAAATACATTGAGGACTTACGCGTACGCAAGGCCTACCGCGACACAACCACCGCCAGAA
>Ga0209402_10004561_pt1 | contig 12564 bp, 29 predicted proteins | sample ArcticOcean_MG_C_3_FD_187437 | JGI IMG/M metagenome (GOLD analysis project Ga0209402, IMG submission 187437) | Marine microbial communities from western Arctic Ocean - ArcticOcean_MG_CB8_126 (SPAdes) (version 2) | ecosystem: Environmental > Aquatic > Marine > Oceanic | place: Arctic Ocean... | reverse complement strand
CAATAATCACAGAATCAAACGCGCCTACTGTGAATAATTCATTTAAAGTATTCACGACATCATTTAGACCACCACTAACCGCGACGCCGGCAATCGTTACATTGGCATTGTCTAAATTAATGAAATAATCCAAATCACCCTGCCCTGAAACAATGTGAATAGTTCCGTCTGAATGTGCAATTGCTTTAATAGTGTTAACGCCGTAATTGTAGCCGTTGTCTAGCATAATGCTCGTTGACGTATCATCGAGTTTAAAGTCAACTATAGTCCCCGTTAAATCTACACCATTACCCGTAACACCCGTTACGTTTGCATTTTCTGTAATGTAATTAACAGCCTCTTGAGCGTTTGCAAATGCCGCACCCTCTCTGGTCAAAAATTCAGTGTAGGGCGTGTTTGTTATTTCTTGTTTCTCTACACCAGTTTGTCCGGTCTCAATATCGTTTACAATATCAATGTTGTTTGCGTTAGTTGAATTGATTCTCGCACTTAAGCATGCGTTCCAATAAACCGGAAGCGTGGTACCTTCAAACTGTACACAGTTACCCTGTTCGTTTCTTATTACTCTTATACTCATTGTTTAATTACTCCAATAACTGAACCATAATTTACAACTGAGCCAGCTGAGCTTAGTTTTATTTGTATAGCACCAGGATTGTCCTTGGTGTTAATATCGCCAATATAAATAAGGTCTGGCTTAAGCGTAAACCTATAACCAACACCGCTACCGCTATCTAATCGACCGAGTATTGTGGGCAGTGTGTATTCGCCCTCGCCACCACCTAGACTGTATCTAATATGCAACTGTGCGTTGTTAATATTAGGTGTGACCTCGTAGTCGTTTCTGATCATCAAGGTAGTCCCGAGTTCGGTCTCTGTAAAATCTAGCTCCCCCGTTGCGTTATCCATCAACTCAGCTATTCCAGAAGGTGCGTATGTTTTGTTCGTAAACGCGCCCAAACCGTCATTGGGTAATGTTGTCCAAGTGTCAGCTAATAGGACTAGAGGGGTTGTTGATGTTGATGTGTCATTGTAATCAATAAATCCGCTAGTATTTTCTATTAACTCGTTTATTGTTTCCCGTACATTTTTATGTGTGACCTGCTTATTAGGCGAGGCCGCTAATGTTGAAATAGTCATAATTTCCCTTACTAAAATGAATGGGCTGGAAAATAAGCAGGCTAGCCCATATCACCTGCTTAGATTTTTAATCTACCCAGCCCTCGCCATCTATCCAACCTAAGTTGTCGTACCAATCGGAATCGCTTTCGCAAACTTCAACCCAACTACCTGTGCCCGTCGTCAACGTTCCGTTTATAGCCGTTGCTGAATTGTCTTTAATGATTGTGCTATTATCATTTATCGGCATATCTAGCACTAATGTACCCGTATTTCTATCGCCCTCGATAAAGAACTTAACATCACCCATAATACCGATATCTGGATGGCTACCATCTAAATTACTAGCTATTACAATGCCCGCTGCTGGCTCTCTTGCCGTACCTGTTGCCCTGTTAATTGTATTGATAACGTCATAAACATCAGTAACAGTATTATATTTAGATATCGTATTATCACCAGTGCTAGCATCATATTTAATCGACCAGTTGCCGATTCCTAGCTCGGGTGCGCTTGATGTTAAAATACTGATGCTAGTACCGCCTTTAGTTAGACGAATAGCGCCACTTGGCAAAGTGTTAATTCTCAACTCCGTCAAACTTACGTTATTTAGTGCTGACTGCTGAAAAATAGTTGTGTCTAACGCGACACTTGTATCGTTATAAAACAATATCTCAAAACTTGCATCAACAGCGTCAGGATTCCAACGTCTTGTTGTTGTAATCATTCCATCACCAGCAAAGCTAAAGAAATATCTACAGCTTTTTGATATCCCGTTAATTATTGATGCTGTGATTTTTTTCGCTGTTATTGTTTTTGCTGTAATTGAATTAGCCACAATAGCCATGATTTGCCCTTAAATTTGAGCGGGTTTGGGCGGGAAAAAAACGAGTGCGCACTCTAGCAGTCCCGCAAACTGCCTAGGGCTATTTTATCACGTTTGGAAAGTATTACAAAATTAGGCTGTCGGAAGGTTTTTAATGCCTGCTTTTAATGTGTTGATAATCTTAAGCTCTCTATGAAATAACTTAGATTTAATTGAAAATGAAGCTAGTATTACGCCACTCACCATTGATGCTATGTTTTGATTAGTTTCTACTGATACGATTAAAACCATTATCCCCCCACAAATGCCAACCATAAATAGCCCGTAATATTCTGAGTTCATCTGCTTAGTGCTGGCCAATTGCCATGTATAAAAGCAAAAAACTACTGTGGATATCAAAGCGGCTATCATTAGTGGAATAAGCATTATTTCTTTCTCGAAAATAGTTTAATTATGATTTCTATAAGCTCAGATTTAGGCATTTTAACCACGCCTAATACGAATCTAAACAGCCAAAAGCCGAACGCTGAGAATGTAAAGCAGATTGAACCAGCCACCCAAGCATCGTTAAAATAACTAAATGCTATGTAATAAGATGGGGCTGAAGTGATCAAAGCGAATAAAATATACTTAACAGCAATATGTTTTTCAACTGACGCGTTGCCAAATATCAGGCCACTCGCACTACCTAAAAGGCTAATCATAACCGGCTTAAACCATTGAACCATCACATCTAAGTAGATTAATTTCTCATTCACGCTTTTTAAACTCTATTATGACTTCACGAAACAATCTAATTAAATTCAGATCGAATCCGCAAATAATTAACAATGTGATAATTATCAAAAAGCAGGTTATCACTAGAGCTATTATTTCTAAATCCACCCTGATTCCCCTTTGCTAGCCCTGCAATAATCAAAAGTATTGTACTGTAATAAGGATATTGATACAAATTGAACCAGCCAATAACCAATGACCATGATGCGCTTGAGCGGCAATTTATAAGGGTCATACAATATGAACTGAGAATGAAGCTAACTAGGTAATAAGATATTAGAATAGAAATTGATAGCTTTATGATTGGGCTTTTGGTGAATTTCAAATGAATGGCGTAAATCAAAATGACTATCGTGCAATAAAGATACTGCTCTAAATGAAGGAAACGCACAAGGCCGACAATTATTGTAAAGCTACATATTAAAAAGGCGTCTTTTAACAAACCTCTTGTGTAGCCAATTACAATAAATGACAGTGCTAGTGCGTAATCCATTATTTTTTAACTTGAGCGTATTTATCTGTCTCGTCTGGATGCTGTGTTGATGTTCCTGGAGTCGAGCTGCCTGTAGAAGTTGATCCGCCTTGATTTGGGTCTTGTGTAGTAGATGTCATGTTAATACCTTTTTACTAACTTGCGCGATATTGCACCGCACAATATTAACATAAAATTACAATCTTACAAATTACTCCTGCACTACATCGCAAACATCATTTAATCGGTCAAAGTTGAATGAATAAATGTCAAAGCCTCCGTTGCTACTATCGAACCAATGTTGAATTACCAAATAACGATCTGAATTATATAGAAACGTCTCTACAGGTTTGGGTTTATCAACTAGAAAAGTATCAATCTGATTATAACAGCCTTGATTTCTCACTTTAGACCCGCCCTCATCGGCATTAGCTGTGCAGCTGCTTATTACTGCTGCTGATATTAATAGTGATGCACTTAATACTAGTGTTTCTATTGCTCGTTTCATCGTATTTTCCTTTATATTTATTTATTATGCGTTGCGCCCGTTCTGAGCACTTAAAGGTTTTCGTTAGTGATTGTTTCAACTTCAATTACTTCTACTGCTTTTGTGCCTAATGCGATTATTTGGAATTTGTGTGGCCGCTCTTTGTGTAGTTTTAATAGTGCTTGGATTGAGCATTGCCACTTTTCCGCCATGCTTTTTACTGTTGTTCCCAGCTCTTTTGCTTGCTCGCTTGCTTTCATATTGACACCAAAAAAGCCCCGAAGGGCTAGTGATTAAAATTCTAAACTTTGTAATTTATCTTTCACACAAACAAAGTAGTTGTTTTCATATTCGCCGTTTCCATTTTCTTCACTCCAGGTTTTATCTTCAAAGTCAATTGCGCATTCTGCTAAAGTTTCAGCTTCGTGCTGTTCTACTGCTTTACCAAAAGCGCCGTCTGCGTATTCAATAATGTCAGCTACCATGCTTTCTAAATCAGTACCTTGATATTCTTCGCGTGCTTGGTCAAAAACTGCTTCGTATAATTTAAATGCGTTCATAATCTTTACTCTCTATTTCGTTGCGCTGTATTGCTCAACTCATGTAACTAGTATAATGATTATTATGATTAGTGCAACTATAGTTTCACTTTTATATTAATTAACTTCAATTATTTTTAAAACTACGTTACCACCTGCGGTTTTGCAGCCCTTTTTAATTGTTAATCTAATAATTTGTTCATCATCAACCCAAAAATCAGCATGTGTTAGCGCATCAAATACCGACTTGCAAAAATTATCTATGTCGTATTTACGCAAAGTTGGTGGGTTTAGCGTTAAATGCACATGTACAGGCCCTTCTATATTTTCACCTGTTAAGCCTAGTTTTGCCAGTTCATCTAATGCTTTTACCCTGTATTCTCTGCCTCGTTTGGTTAGTATTAACCTATTATTAATTGGCTTCATCCATGCATTAACCGAGGGAGGCCATGGCATCTTAAAATTATAACTCATATTGTAATCAATCCCTTTTGTAATAATTTATACTGTGTTTCAAATAATGCTCTTTGCTGATCCTCATAGTCCACTTGTGAGCTATCAAGTAATAAATGGCAATGATAACAACCATACACCCCGAATATGTCAGGGCTTTTTAACCCGGTGCCTTTAAACGGCGTATTTAGATGGCAAAAAACTACTGTCTCACCATCTTGGCAACTCGGACTAACTCGCAATGAGCAGTCCTCGTTTTCTGCTGATTGTCTAATTTTATTAGATTTACGCATGCTTAACCGCTGTGTTATATGCGCTTTCTAATGTCTCTGGAAGCTGCTCAATATCAACGCCATTTTCTAGCATCATAGTTAAGTGTTCGTTATCTTCTAGCCCTGCCCAAATTTTAACGTAATCACCTGTTTTATAGCCGTTTCGCTGTCTAAATTTAGTTAACTCTTGTTTACCCATGTAATAATAAAAAACGTCTTGAAGCGGTCTCTGAAAAGTGTAGTGGCAAACCGCTGTTATCCATTCAAACGTACCGCTTGGATTATTATCACCTATAGCATACATCAAGCCATTAATTGGATTGTAGCTTGGCGATATAATCACACAACCAACCTTAGGCATGTACTTATTGTTTGACTCTTGATTAAACCAGCTCATAGAAAAGGCAAAAACATCAACCAACTCCATAAATGCTTGTTTTTCATCAATAACTTGCTCGCCCGCCCACGTTTTAACAAGCCCTAACCAGTCCATCATTTCAACTAATTCAGCATTGATCGCAAATTTAGGATTGTATTCTCCGTTGTGCGTAATACCAGCATCCACTTTCTTCTGTACTTCTAGTAATTCTTTTAGTGTGTATTCCATTACTTATCCCCTGTGAATGAAATTCCGAGGATTTTACCCGCTTTGATTGCAGAAAAAACATTATGAGGCAATGATCTTGTTGAGTCTGGATTACTGAAAGCGTACTCACTTAAATCATCAATTGCTTTCTCTTCTGCTGTTCTTGTGTCGATCGGTAAGATGTTCACTTCCTGCCCAGTCATAAAATATAAAGCATTTACGCCGCTTGTTTTATTATTAAGCAGAGTTAAGACCTTGGCCTCTGCAATATGACAAACAGATATAACCTCTAACTTCTCTTCTCGACTTAATACCATCATGCCAATTTCCGGCGGAATATTATTGTCATACATCTCTTGTGTATAAATCATTTCTTTACTCTCGCTACTTCCGTTAATCTCATCAATGTATTTTTGCTTATCTTCTTTTGTGCGCTCAAAGTATACATTTACCCATTTTTCAGCATAAGCAGCAGCATCAGCAGCAGCATAAGCAGCATAAGCAGCAGTATAAGCAGCATAAGCAGCAGTATAAGCAGCATAAGCAGCAGCATAAGCAGCATAAGCAGCAGCATAAGCATAAGCAGCAGCATCATAATTTTCTTTTAGCTCTTTCGCGCTTACTGAGTCTTTATTATCCAACCACTTCATTACTACTAAAATATATTTATTCATTTATCATCACTCTCAATTGTTGAACTTTTGCATAATATCAGCGCTATACAAAACTATGCTGCGATTAAAAAACTTGTTGATCCGATTATTATTTGTGCTGCTGTTAGACTCATTTTATTTACTCTCTGTAGTTAATTTAATAAAACGCTCTGAGATTAAGAACAATAGGCAATATCATTTAGTTAAACTCAAAGCGCTTTAGTAAATAGCCTCGCCCCGCCTGGTGTTCGGTTTGAAGCTATTTGCACACCAGGAAAGTGATTTATTCTCCTGTTTGTTTTGTATCGTTGTACTCGATATTTTGCACCCACAAAGCCTCAATTAAGAGGCTAGGGGTTCGTTTATTTAGAATAACCCGCGAATGCCTGATGGGCATGAGAGTAGATTAAATCGTTATTAGAGAGCATAAACCAAACCCTTGACCTTATGGCTAGTCAGTGCCTTTTTTATACTGCTCAATATAAGCGTCTATCATTTGTCGCTCATTCTTAAAATACTTTGCTATTGTGTCTCGATGCTTGCCAGTGCCCTCTATAAATACTTTAACTGAGCAAGTCACGCCGTTTTGTTTTAAGTAGCTTGATAAGCTCATTTTACTTCCTAGTGATATTATTTTATTGATTTTAGTGTGTTTTGAGCAATGCAAATTCTATTCATTTCACCCATATCAATATTTTTAAAGTTTTGATAATTATGTGATTCATCCTTATTTGCTTTCTTATAAAGACTTGAAACAAAATCAACATCCCAGCAAATAGATCTAAATCTATCTATTGGAATAATTTTCACACCAAACAAGCTCTCTATTATTTTTTTAATCATGCCCTTCACCTTTTATGACTTTAGTTAGCTTTTTAATTTCTCTATTTTTAGCAAGTTTTATCAATAAAACAGAGTCGAGATTAAATTCATCACATATAATTCTAAGAGAGTATTCAAGGCCAAACCTTTGATTGGCCAACTTTACACACTCACCAACAAGCTTTTTATTGCTTGCTGATAAATTACTACCCGCCAACTTAGGCAGCCTTTCTTAAGAATCTTGCTGTGCAAATGCTTTCAGCTTCACCTTCGATTCTATAATAAATAACATCATCAGAATTAAACTTATGAGAATTAACATTAACTTCTCTTACGACGCACTTAAGATTCTTACCGTAGTTATTAAAAATAACAGATTCACCCTTGCTGAATTTTGGAACGTTAGAATTTTGGTAATCGCTTAAGTAGCTCATAATATTTAATCTCTCTGTTTGCTTGATTGCTAACTCTTGAAACTAATTATAATGACATTTCACGGTAAAGCAACACTTATTCAACATTTATTCAGCATTTAATATTTAAAGCATTATTTCTCAAAGTCTCGTTTATAGACTCAAGCCTCAAACCTTCCACTTGCATATAATGCGCTTCAACCTGTCTCAGGTAATCGCAAAATATTTTTGTTGTCATCAAAGAGGTAATATAAACCGTCTTCATAAACTTAATTTTGGCTTCATAATTCCAGCGATAAAATCCCACATCATTTATAACTTCTACGGCATCGCCAGCCTCAAAGCCTGCAACTGTATCTAATGCGCTTAATTCTTTTAACAGATCAATGCCAAATGTCATCTTGCAAAATGCTTTTACTTCTTTTTGACAATCCCCAGTATGTTCTGAAATTTGCTTATAATAGATTGCTGCCAGGGAATTCATTGCTTTTGATCTCATTGCACCTTTATCAAATGAAATCGTTATATAAGCTTCTTTATCACTGTCTTGGCAGTAATCTAAAGCAGTAAAATACTTTTTCAACCATGCATCTACCGATTTTGTTGATTTACTTAATACGTGCTTAATTGCCTTCATTATTTTTAAGCTCTCTTAATCTCAATATTTCTTCACGCGCGTTCTGTAGTGACCAAATAGCCTCTTCAATATCTGTTAGCTCGTCTTTGTGGCCTCTGTCGTTAACAAATAGCTTTTTAGATGCGTGTTCAATCGCAGGATCAATAACAATATCAGTAGCTCTTTTTGCTCTTTCTACATCATACCAATCAAAGTATTTTTTATGGCTGAATGTATTTAGTAGGTGATATTTTGACGGCCTTTCTTCGCTTTTGATTGCTTCGCTTTTCGCTTCTGCTTTATCCTTTAGAAATTCAGCTTCAAGATGATCTGAAAAAATATCCTGATAACCGCATTTTATACACTTGCCTATTGTTGACCGAATCAATCTTCCCCCTTCCACCCCTCCAGAATATGAAACTACACCTAATTGGCCTAGGCATTTTTTGCAACTTCGATCCTTAATTATTTTTATATCGCTCATAGTGCTAAACCCTTCAGCGCATAATCAAACCGTTTTTTAAGTGATAAATTTTTACCACAATCCAAATCTTGCTTTTCAATCTTTTGAGGCTTTCTAACTCCCCATAACTTGACATCTAACTCTTTTTTTCCTGACTTTTCCAAAACACCACCACTTGAGTTTAATTTTATCTCTCCAGAATATGCAATACATGGCCTTTCACCCTTGTAAATTACATCTATTTCAACTTTCATTTCTTTACTAATCGACTTAAAAACAGTGATAGTTTTCTCTTTCTGTAACACTTTAATCCACCATGCAATTCTTGACGGGGTTAAATTAAGAAAGTTAGCAATATCTCTTTTTGTATAAAAAACATGCTCTTTATCAATAAAATCTAATATCTCTTTTTTGTACGATCTTTTTGGTGCGCAATTTGGCTCTCCAAGCTGACCTGTATGCTCCCATCTTACTGGAGGATGCCGATCGAAAGAAAGTTTGCTATAAACTATTTTGTTTACAAAACCCTCTTTTTTAAGCTGCCTTAACATTGCTAGCGTTACACTATACGGGCTTCCGAATTCTTGGCTTATTTCTTTTGCAGAATATTCTAAGCTTGTACGCCTCATTAGGTTATTGGCTTGTAATTTTACGCTCACTTTGTTTACTCTCTTGTTATGCGCCCAAAAGAGCGCGTTAGTTAATTAAAATGGTATTGATTAGAATGGGACATCTGGATCAAAATTATCAAATCCGCTATGGCTTGGAACTGTTCGCCCTGTCGCTGGTTGAGGTGCTGTCTTTTGGTGTTGGCCTTTCGGTTGCCCTTGCTGATAACCTGGCGGCGTTTGCATAGGCTGTTGCTGTTGTACAGGTTGCTGCTGTGGTGCGCCGCTTTGCTCGCCCATGCTAAATACATTTTCTAGCTCTGCATAAACTAACTTAATAGATAGATATTCTTTGCCTTCATATTCGCGCTTCTCAATAATTAAATCTTTAGCCGAGCAAGTTACTACACTATTCTCAACTAAGTTAGTTCGATAAAACTCAATCTGAGGCTGAGACTTTGAGAAAATAGCTACAGCATAAGTAGTCCACTGCTCTTCTCCTTTAATCTTAACTTTCTTATTTAGATTAAATGAAAAGCCTGTGTATTCATTTGCTGCAAATTCACGCGCCGGTTTTTTTAATCTGCCAGTTATTGTTAATGCCATTGTTCTTATTCCTATTTAATTAAATTGCTGAATTTTTTTGTAAATGCTTCGTTAAATATTGCCGCTTCCATATCGTTTTGACAGAAAAACACATGTAAATCTTCACGAGTTAAGTCATCAGAATCAAGATCTTCATAGCTTAAATAATCTTTTATCGCTTCTTGCTGATCATCGCTTAACTTTTCTTTAAACTGAATAAATACATAATATTCTTCTACTTGGTATACGCTCATTTCTTCTTACTCTCTATTAAATTATTTTTATGCAAAAATATGGAATAAATATGTGCCAATTCCATTGCCGATAATTGCAAGGGCAACACCTAGCCATAAAGATTTTTGATCTACTTTCATTTCTTCTTACCCTCTGCTAGTTTATTTTACGCGTTTCTTTTCAAATGCTTTTGCTATGCTAATTCTGTGCATTATTAATTTTGAAGGGCGGCCAGTGTATTTATTTTTATTAAAGTCATTAATACCTTGCGTAGCTTGATCTGCTGCAATGTGTTCATGAACACCCTCTTTTAGGCTTCCTTTGTATATTTGGTCATAAACATAATCTGAACTATTCATTTCTTCTTACCCTCTGCTAGTTGCTCAAGCGCCATAAATACCAGTTTTGGTGCTTTTAATTTGCCGTTTCTGTAGCGTTTTATTGTTGATATATTCATACCTAAATAATCCGCCACTTCTTGATTTGAGAGGCCGCATTGTTTTTGCAGCCTCCAAAACTCAATATAATTCTTTTGCTGAGACTCTTTTGACATCTTCACCCTTCCAGCTTTTCATAATTGTATTTAGAGTCATGTTGTACGCCGTAAATCTATAATCACTAGTGTTATAATTTCCAGCTAATAGCTTGGATCGTAACTTGATAGCACCTAAAAGCATAGGATCTGAGTACTCGCCCGTATAAAGAGCCTTAATAAATGATCTGACAAACTCATAACCCGCTCCCAGATTGACAGCAGTCACAATTGCAACTCTCACAGGGCCTATTGATATTCCTCCAACATTTGTCGGCGTTAAATCTAAAAGCCAATCAAGCTCTTTTCGATACTTATCACATAAAGACACCATTTCACTATGAGATACCTTTCTCTTTCTAACCTTGAACCCAAATTCAAGCCCTCTAACGACTGACTGCTGAGTTGGCGTTATATTAATACCGCTAATCTGAGCTGAATCCATAACACTTCTGCCTTTACCGCAGTCAATTGCCATTATATTTTTCTGTATCTTTTCCACTCCATAAAAAACAGGCATTTTGCAAGACACCCCAGTCTCTACAATTGCTGTCAGCCTATGCTGGCCATCTGCTAAAGTGCCGTCCTCATAAAGAGCAACACCTTGATGTGTTAGCGCCCAGTCTCCAGCAATCATTGAGCGCATAATCATATTAAGTTGAGCTTCATTTATTTTCCGATTTGAGTTATTAGCTTGCAAAAATACTTCAGCCAAAATAGGGGTAATAGTCTTTATTTCTACTCTCATTTTTCTAAATCTCTTAGTAAGTGCGCCTTCGTTTGATTGCGCTGATAGGGGTATAATGGCGCATTACGCGCCTAGGGTCAACTCTTATTTTACATTTATCTAATATTTCTCCAAATAACAGCAATACCCCAGATAACCAGCGCACCAATCAAAGCAGCAGTTAATATTATTAATATACTGAGTTAGATTAAAGCTAGATTTATTACTAGCTCCTGGATTGTGTTAGTCATTCAAACGCTCTCTGTATTCATTATGTAATTTCAAGCTTTCTTAAGCCGCCAGGATTGCAAATTTTAATTGGTTCGCTGAATCAATATCCTTTACCGCTAAAACTGCTTGTAACTGATATTTGAGGGCTATTATGTGAAGCTCTAAATCTGTTTTGCTATTCATTATTCAATACCTTGACACTCACCCAAACAACACCCTCGACTTCGCATTCGTCACACTCCTCAAACTCTGTACAGTCTTCGTTTGTCGGCACTACTCCATCACCATTGCACTCTCTGCAAAATTCTTGTATTTTCATTATTTAGCTCCTTTCATTAATTCAAAATCATCAATAGTTTGTACATAAATTATAGATATCATTTCATCTTTTCGAGGGTTTCCCGCCCTTGTTAACGTTGTGCCGCTTGCTATTAAAAATATCTCATCACCATGACCAAACTGAGTACCGAACGAAAGCTTATTAATTACAATAGAAGTAAATTTATCTTTTATTTTATAGCCTCTCATTAACCCAGTTTCACTAATAATACTATTGGCTCTACAGGCTGCCGCTTTATTAGTTAACTCAGCTCTTTGTTTATCTATTTGTTCAATTTCTTCTTTGTATTCTTGTTTATTCATTATTTAACTCCCTTCATTAATCGAGAAATAGGTCTTTCTAACACTACATAAACTATTGCTAGCGGCCATAATATACTTACACCTAATGTTATTATTTTTATTTTACCGCTCATTTTTTTGTTACTATAAACTCCCGTATAAAATGCAATAAACATTAATAATCCTACTAAATATGTATCCATTATTTATCTCCCTTCATTGCCGCCTTAAATCCTTCAGCTAAAAATGGATCGTTTATCATGTTTTCTTTGCATTTTACTTTTAGCGCTATTATGTATGATTCCAGATTGCTCATTATTTATTACTCTCTCTATGTTGTGTGTGTAAATTAATCATCTTCAGTACCATGTACTAAATCGTATGCCTCGCTAGAATCTAACTCTGCTAACTCTGGGCTTATTGAGTTTATAGCGTCCCAAGCTAGCCTTTTCATTTTGTGCATTTCGTTAAAGCGTCTCATTTCCGTTAGTGTCTCTAAAACTTCTTGAGTTCGCTTGTCATCGAGAG
>Ga0209402_10004560_pt1 | contig 12565 bp, 10 predicted proteins | sample ArcticOcean_MG_C_3_FD_187437 | JGI IMG/M metagenome (GOLD analysis project Ga0209402, IMG submission 187437) | Marine microbial communities from western Arctic Ocean - ArcticOcean_MG_CB8_126 (SPAdes) (version 2) | ecosystem: Environmental > Aquatic > Marine > Oceanic | place: Arctic Ocean... | reverse complement strand
TAATCATCCAACCTCCATGCAGCGGAGTAGCAGTACTTGCAGCTAAAGTTCCAACTGCAGAAAGACCAATACAACCAACTAAAACTACAAAATAAGCTAAGAATAAATCATTATCAAATTGATTCTCAAATATTACAATATAAAGAATAAAAATTATACTACTCAAAACCCATAGAAGTGCTAATGAGCCAAACATCCGTCCCAAAAATAATTGATATCGTGAAATTGGAGATAACTTAAGAATATCTAACGTGCCTCTTTCTACTTCTCGTGTAGAAATATGTGTAATCAAACCCAAACCTGTCAACAAGATAGAAGCCCAAAGAATTCCTGAACCTGTGATTAATGAATTCGTAACTATAGAAAATTTAAAAGACATTAAAATCATAAAAGAAAGCATACATGATGCAACGATGCCTTGTAATGATCTGAACTCTATTTTCAATTCCTTTTTGATAATGATAATTATCGGATTCATTTGATTTCACCTCTAACTAGCTCCACTAATCTGTCCGCATAGGTGACTTTATCGTGAGTAACAAGTAGAATACTACAATCATTATCTTTAGCCTTCAGTAATAAATTAGATATAATCTCAATACCTTCAGAATCAAGGCCAGTAAATGGTTCATCTAAAAGCAACGTAGTTGGTGAATGTGAAATAGCCATAGCAAAACCTAATCTCTGAATCATACCTCTTGAATAGTTTCCAGATAAATCATCACTAAAAGAAACTAAACCGACCTGACCCAGGAAATCTCGTGATCTTGAATCTGCATCATCTATTGAGTTTAATTCAAGCCATAACTTTAGGTTTTCAGCCCCAGTTAATTCTGGATAAAACGGTGGATTATGAGCCAAATAACCTGTGCGCGAACGAACTTCCTCTGGATATTTTTCCAAATCAAAACCATCAACTTCAGCTAAAATATAACTATCTGGAAAATCTAAAGTATTGATACTGCGAAGTAACGTAGTTTTACCACTACCATTATTTCCTATTAATGTCACTATCTCTCCTGAATTTATTTCTAAATCAATCCCTCTCAAAATTTTCCTAGAACCAAATGATTTAAAGAAAGAATTTAGCCTAATCATTTATTGAAAATTCGCGAGAATATTTTTCTGCTGCAGCTGCCGGATCATCTGAAAGATAAATTCCTCTTCCGACTATTATGTAATCAGCTCCTGCCTTGAGAGTTTCACGAGAACTGCCGCCTTGAGCACCGACCCCTGGTGATATTATCTTCAAATTACCTACTAATTTTCTTATCTTGGCTACATCTTCAGGCCTTGTAGCTGGTGCAATTACTCCTGTAACTCCTACCTCCAAGGCTAACTCACAAAATCTTTCGATATCGAAAAATTCACCTCCTTGACGATGAGACATAGTTATTACCACGTAAATTTCTTTAGAATCAGCTACCTCTTTAATTGCCCTAAGTGATTCAGGACCTGGGAAGGCATGTGCTATTATTCCTGACGCTCCAGCCTCAAAAACGGCCTCCGAAATGAGTCGATTTGTATTAGGAATATCAGCAACTTTAAAATCACAGATTACTGGACAAAACTTAGATATTTCAGTAACAACGCCTAATCCTGCTGATAAAACTAAAGGATAATTTATCTTTATTTTAGCAACAAAAGGAGAAACTAATTTAGCAATCTCTAAAGCTCGAGCTGGATCTGTTTCATCCAGAGCGAGTACCAGCCGTGAGGACATTAAATCTCTAGCTTCCCGGTTAGAACCGAAATTGCATATTTTAATTCTGCAACTGCTGCTACTGCTTCTCTTCTTACTTGGAAAAGATCCTGAGGTTCCATTTCTTTACCCAAATTAGACTCTACAAATATCATCTTTTCAAGACTGCGTTCAATAGTGTCTACTATTATCTGACTTCGTGCAGAACGTCGTAAACCTTCTTCATCAAACTTAACTTCATCGGCCATAGCTTTAGCTCACCACTAGAGTGGGATATAACCATTTGGCTAAAGTTGAAAATTTAGAATAAAGATTATTCTAAGCTAAATCTTCACGGGTAAACATTGAAATTCCGACAGGATCTCTTGGGAGAGGGCCTTTCTTTTCAGCTACAACGGTTTTTATTCCTGCTTTAGAAACTAATTCAATTAGTCTTTGCGTAATAATTCCGTCCATAACTAAGGTATTTACTCCATTACTCTTGTGCTTTTCAAGAACTTCTTGAAGACCACCAATTGAAACTTCATCTGCCATCTCTTCATCTATTAATAATCGTGCATTTTTACTTCCTTGAAGTTGATCCAATTGCTTAATGAAAACAGGACTGGCTACTGCCGGTTCTGCTGCTTCCGCTGCAGGTTCTGCTGCAGGTTCCACTGCCGATTTAGCCGCTGCTTTAGGGGCTGGACTTGATTTAGAATTAATCTTAGCTGGTCCTTTGGAGCTGTGCTTTGGAGCTGCTTTCTTAGAATTTCCAGATCCTGGCCTAGCCCATTTATTTTGTTCCATAAATAATTCTGCAGTTACTTTGTCTCTCAAAGACTTCATTATTTGTTTATGTGTCAAATACTCAACTTCTGTGTTTTCTGGAGCTCGAGCTATGAAATCTAATTCAGCAACTTGTAAAAGCTCTTGAATTATCATCTGTCCGCCTCTGTCGCCATCAACAAAAGCAGTTACCGTTCTTTCCTTACTAAGTCCTACGACTTCTTTTGGAATGTTAGTGCCTTCGACAGCTATTGAATTCTTTATTCCATGTTTTAATAAATTCAAAACATCACCACGGCCTTCAACGACTATAACTGCATCACTAGTTTCAACATTAGGACCTGCTGGCAATTTGCCTTTATATCTGACAATTTCTTCTACTTGAAGAGCCTGACGAACTGTATCAGTTATTGTTGAACCTGCAGTTCGGGAGCTCTTGATTAAGTCAATCAATAAAGTGCGTGCACGATCAATAATTGTTTCACGCTTAGTAGAACGACTGTCTTCTAATGCTGTAATTTTAACTGTTGCCTTACAAGGGCCTACTCGCTCTACTGTTTCTAAAGCTGCTGCAAAAACTGAAGTTTCTACTTGGTCCATACTCGAAGAGATTACTATCTCTCCTGTGGACTTTCCTTTGTCACTTCGTATTTCTACTTCTACACGGCCCATACGTCCGCTTTTCTGAAGATCACGAAGATCTAATTCATCGCCTAATAATCCTTCTGTCTGACCGAAAACGGCCCCTACTACATCTGATTTATTTACTACACCATTCGCTCTAATTGAAGCTCGAATAACGTATTTACTACTTGTTGGGTCTATATTCATATTACCATCTCTTTTGTGTTTAACCTTTGAACCAAGGGCGGGTTAATTCTGTTCATAATGCCTATGTATAAATCCAAAGGCAGATTTGTGAATTGGTTACCGTCAATGACCCTAAGGCCTACGTTCTGCTGAGGTAGACCGTTATTAAAACTAGCGGTGATGTTTTATGCATGCCTATTCGTGCTAAATTAGTGCATTCAGTTACATTGATAGCTCAACCGCGTAATAAACACCCTATGTTGAAAACCAGTGCTCTTAAGTTAGGAGATTATGAAATTAAAAATAGAGGAACTTTTGGATTATTATGGTTTACAGATTTTGGGGAAAAATTCTGGGAAGCATGTACAACCGTTGACGAAGGCGCAAAGATAAGACTCAGAGAAAGTGGCTTTGATGAAATGAATTGGAGTATTTCTTTTCGCTTTGCAGGTTTCAAAGCTAGACTTAGTGCAATAAAATACAAAGGATTTTTTGGAAGTCCAAAAAATTCGTTAATCGAACTTAAAATTGGTACTGAAAATCCTAATGATTTGAGAATGTTCTTACAAGCTCTATGCTCTAAATTTGAGACTCCACCTTGGATTCTAAATAACTGGAAAAAAACCGAAACTACCATCGGAATGAGTAAAGATGATATTATCAAATCCTGGTCTGATGCTATGGGTCGCGAGATTACTGAAGAAGAGACTAAGGTCAAAGGATGGGGAAGTTCACTTTTCGCATCTAAGCCTAGTACTGAAGTAAAAATAGAAGAAGACGATATCGAAATTTTTGAAGATCAAGATGGGGTCGAAATAAAAATGAAAATACATGGAGCTTTGGAAGTAGAAGGAAATGAATATGCTATCATGTCTTATGTTGACAATATAAGCTCCGAATTTGAAATTATGATGATTAATCGTGGACGAGGGGATAAGGTATCCTATTCTAATGTCGAAAATGATGAATTATACGAACAATTAAGTGAAGCTGCAGCCCAACATTTGGAAGCAAATAGTGCAATATAATCTCTCTAATTTTTTAAAACCGGCGCCAACATTTATAATTCAAGGGCCGGTAGATCAGCTCGGAAGATCGCCGCCTTCGCAAGGCGGAGGCCGCGGGTTCAAATCCCGCCCGGTCCACCAAAGGAGAAAAACATGAGTTTAGAATTAGATATAGAATCATTAAGACACGGTAAGGAACTAGTAAAGCGAGGTTTTGCAAGAATGCAAAAAGGTGGTGTAATCATGGATGTAGTTAATGCTGAACAAGCAAAAATTGCAGAAGATGCTGGTGCCGTAGCAGTTATGGCTCTCGAAAGAGTCCCCTCTGATATTCGTGCAGATGGCGGTGTTGCTAGAATGTCAAATCCTAATATGATTAGTGAGATTATTGATTGTACGAGTATCCCAATTATGGCTAAATGCCGAATTGGACACACTGCTGAAGCGAGAGTTTTGGAATCTTTGGGTGTAGATATGATTGATGAATCTGAAGTTTTAACGCCTGCCGATCCTTATTATCACGTCGTAAAAGACGGATTTAGTGTGCCATTTGTTTGTGGTGCAACTTCATTGGGAGAAGCCGTTAGGAGAATTTGGGAAGGTGCAGCTATGATTCGAACCAAAGGAGAAGCTGGAACTGGAAATGTTGTTGCTGCAATGAGACATGCGCGATTATTACAAGCTGAAATCGAAGTTGTAAAGAAATCTAACAATCTTAATGCAATTGCATCTAAAATAGCTGAAAAATTCTTTGTTTTAGATAATGAGGCTGAAAAGAATCTTGGAGAATCTACTGATTATAATCCATTTGGAAAAGATAAGGCTACGATTGAAAATGAAATTGTTGGCATATTAGAAGATATAAAAAGACTAGGTAGATTACCTGTAGTCACATTTACTGCTGGTGGTATTGCAACTCCTGCAGATGCTGCATTAATGATGCAATTTGGCATGGATGGCGTCTTTGTTGGATCCGGAATTTTCAAGTCTGAAGACCCAACCACAATGGCTAAAGCCGTTGTAGAGGCCACTGCCCATTTCAATGATGCTAAATTAGTTGGAGATGTTTCAAGAAATATTGGAGAATCAATGCCCGGATTAGAAGAATCAAAGCTTGAAACTAAAATGGCAAAACGCGGACATTAGAAGAATAATTGTAACTTTATATTAGTTCGGATATTTCAGAAGCCATTTTGCCACAACTCAAATGCTCTATAGACAAAACTAATCGCAAAAAGTAGCATAGCCACCCCACATATTCTCAAAGCTAATTGATAATTCTTGGATGAAATATTTCCTTTGGCCTTACTGAAAGAATAAGCTATTGTAATCTTTACTAGAACTATACTAATTAAAAAAGATACGGCATAAGCAACTGGAGCAATTGGCTCTTTATCTGCAGCTATAGCCATAATTGGGCCTCCGACTAAGAACCAAAAAACATACACACTTGGATTCAATAAATTAGTGATAATACCGCGCATAAACGATTTGGAAATATCTACTTCTTCTGAATCAATCTCTGGAAGGTCTAAACTAAAACATTCCATTCCCATTCGTGTAAGAAATACAGCACCTACTAGTGAAATGCAACACAAAATAAGAGGTTGTGTAGCTATCCAACCTGCGAGAAATATGCTAAAGATAATCAAAGGACCATCTGTGAAGATTGGAGCTGAAGCTGCCCTCATACCTCCTCTAAAACCATTTGTCAATGTTTCTTTGATTACTGTTGTTAGAAGTGGCCCTGGTTTTATTCCTTCTATGATACCAAGCGTAATGCCTGCTATAGCAAGACTGAAGACTAGGTCAGTTTCCATATCCTAGTCTCTACTTACTTTGATTATCTAGTTGAATAATCGATCGCGGTAAATGTATGCAACTGTACCAACTGCTGCTAATGCAATAATTAGTATCATTACCATAGATGTAACATCAGATGAATCATCTTTAGCACTAACTGTTACTAATTTTGAAAGTTCGTTCTTTTCAATACTTTCATCAACAATATTGGTTGAATCTGCATCCACATAGATTGTCTGAGCACCTGATACTGCAGTCCAAGTTGTGGTGACATTTACGTTTGTACCATTGTTTAGAGCTGATAAATCACTGCCATCAATCATTGCTGTACCAATTACAGTGCCTTCTAAATTGTCCAAATAGAAAGCTACTTCGAAAGCACTATCTATTTTTGCATCTTCGCAAAGACATTTGACGGTTGCATCAAGAGTAACGACATTTCCTTCTTCAAGATTATCACTAAAGCTCATGGATACTATGTAAATATCAGGTCTTAATTTCAAAGCTGGTTTAATCAGGTATGTGGTAACATCTTCCTTACCTGAAGAATCAGTTATTGTAAGAACTACATTGAAACCATCATCAGTGGTTCCATTGAAAATATGCTCAGGAGTAGCTCCAGTACCTTCACTACCATCTCCAAAGTCCCAACTATAAGTCAAATCTTCGCCTGAATTATCTGTAGATCCTGTAGCATTGAAAAATGTTACTTCGCCTTCCATTGAAGCACCACTAATTTCACTACCCGTTTCATTAAGGTAAAACCAACTGAATAATGCACTAGGAGGTGTAATATCATTAACCATTACAGGCATAGTTTCTGTGTCTAAGTTACCAGCTGTATCTGTTACTGTTAAAACAACGTCATATGTTCCTGGATTATCAAATATATGATTTACAATTGAGCCTGAATCAGAAGATTCATCTCCAAAATCCCAAGAATAAGAAGCAATACCAACTAAATCACTTGAAGAGGATGCATTGAAAATAACTGTATTGATGTCTTCGTCAAGATTAGTTCCATTATAATCCATGCCATCTAATCCTGCATTAGTTTTCACAGTTGCTGTAAAAGCTGCAAGTGGATTGACTCCATCTGCTACAATTGTAATACTAGCTGTATCTTGAGCTCCAAATGCATCTGTAACTATAACTTCGACTATATGGTCACCTGCAACATATGAATCTGTAAATGTTTCTGAACCCCAGCTGTAAGTTAGTCCACCTACTGGTGAAGTAGAAGAAGATGCTGAAAAGTTAACATTTCCATTTGCTGCTATAACGTGCTTATCGTCCATTTCAGTTGTTTCACTTGTTACAGACATGCTGGCTGTAGGTCCTGGATTCAACTTAATCATACGGTCACCAGATAGTGGTTCCATTGACTGCCCACCATTTGATGGGGCTGCATTAATGTAAATTATATCCTTGTCAGCTGCTAAATTACTATTTACATCCATATTATGAGTATCTGTGCCTGAAACACTGGCTATCTTCTTTACTGAAGGTGTATAACTGCCATGATAAGCATATACATAAACTTCAGAGGAAGTAGTAGGTTGTAAGTAATAAGTATATCCAACTTTAGTTGAATCATACCATGTAGATGAAGTTGCATCATACATGAAAACTGTTGCATCTCCTAATGGGCTACCTGAGGGATCAAAAACACGTACTGTCTGCTTGTTGGTATCGTCCAAAGCCTCCATTACTATATTAGTCTCTGAAGTATTTCCGAATGCTGTAGCATATCCTGATGCTTCTACTCTAATCTCATATTGTTCTGAAGTTAATGAAGCAAAACTTGCATCACCACTACTATCAGTTGTATTGGAAACGGTATATCCTACTGTAATATTAGTCCACCAAGAATCTTCAGTGGTTGATGATATCAAATAAACTGTAGCACCATTAATATCTGCATCATCTCCATCCTTTACATTAACTGTAACTGAAGTAGAATTAGACGGAGCTGCATCCATAGATACCTCATCCAAAGGCAAATCTGCCGGTATACTCCAAGTATCTAATACCGATAAATAACCAGCTTTTGAATATCTAACTGAATAATCTCCATTGACTAAATTTTCAAAGGAATATGAACCATCATTTAAACTGGTTACACTTGCTGTAGCCCCAGTTGCTTGATTGATATAGGTCACAGATACTCCAGAAGAATCTGCTGAGGAAATGAAACCAACTGCATCATAATCTGCAGCTGAAGAATCCTCGGATATTAGTCCTAACAAAGCTCCTGATAGGAGCATTGCTACGGCTAGCAAGGCTATTCGCGAATTTCGCTTTTGGGTCATATTCATTGTCTCCAGAGAGCAAATGCTCTCACTCGGGGTCCGTTGGAAAAGAGAGGCATTTATAAAGATTGGGAAAAAGAATAAGAGGCATTTTAGGAGCTATTTATAGACGATAAAAATCAGTTTATGAAACAAAAATCGCAGGCCTTAATGGAGAACTCTGATTTCCTTTGACCACGTGTCTAGACCTCGCCTTATCGGCATTGACAACTGATATTTCACAGCCAAATAACTTACTAAAAAAATCTACTGATGCCGATAATATCTCCTCTTCATCAATCTGCAAACTGTACTTACTCTGCCAACCAGGACCTAATGAAGGAATATCTCTCAAAACCCATTTCTTTAAGAAATCAGCCCCCAATTTCTTTGACTCTGGAGGTATATTTGGCATTACACTTGAAATAAGTTGATTTAATTTAACTTGACCGCGGCCATCGGCCAATTGTCCTGCCGTATGAATTGCATTCCATTTCCATTCTGGGGCAACTATGAATACAATTTCTTTAGGATTATCAATGCCAGCTATATTCAAAATGGCTCTAGTATCATCTAAAGTCTGCCGAACTAAATCTTCGCCAGTTACTAAAGTTAAATCAGGCTCATGGCCTTCGGGGAATGGTTGATTGAGAACAAAACCATCTTCACCACTAATAGACCAAGCTTCTTCGGCCGTATGTGGAACGACTGGAGCGATACCTCTAGTTACAATAGATATGTATTCTTTCAAAATATCTCGATTAGCTTCTCCGGTTCTCTGAAGATACCATTTGAAATATTGAGAAAGTTCAAAGAAAATAAGACGTGTTGAAGTTCGAAATTTAAGTCTTTCAGAAGCTGCATTGGCTTGATGTGAAATACTTGCCATAATTTCACGAAACCAATCATCAACCGGGTGTGAAGTTGTGCGGCCTTTTCCTTTATTCTCTTTTACAAAAGATAGCCAATTATTCAATTTTTTACCTGCAGTTTCAGCAAAAGACAATTCCCAATTAGGATCGTCTAACCCTTCTCCGGCATTACATAGCGTAAAACGAACAACATCGGCACCATATTTTTCATTTAATTCTTTAAGTGTAAAGAAATTACCTTTAGATTTAGACATTTTTTCGCCATTAACAAGAACCCATCCATTAACTGCAAAACCTCTTGGCCATTTATTTTTCTCAAACATTGCAGTATGATTGAATAGACTGAACGCCAAATGATTCTGAATCAAATCTTTACCACTAATTCGCAAATCATATGGATACCAATAATTGAATTCATTACGCCATTTGAGAACATCCGCCTGTGTTAACCCACTTTCTTCAGCTGCTAACTTAGTATTTCCTTCACCAAATATTGCATCAAATAAGGATTCGGTTAACTGTTCTTCATCCAACTCCTTCAAGTAATGAGCTACAGTATAGAAGGCCATGTAAATCGTTGAATCACTCAAAGATTCAATAACCCAATTTTCATCCCATGGTAATCTTGTTCCCAACCCCTTTTCTCGAACACAGGCCCAATTTTTCAACCACTGTAAAACATATTCAAATTGAGAGCGCGACTTTGAAGGATATAATTCCATGGATGCGAGTGCCTCTTCAGTTACTTTGGTCCAATCTTCACTACTATATTCTAAAAACCATTGATTATCTACAATTTTAACCATGCAATCTGCAAGCCATCGTGATTGAACTGGACCAGTAAGTTCATAATAAATTGCAGCTTTTCCTTTTTCTACTAACTTATTTTTTACAATATCTCGAGCTTCTTCAACTGGTTTACCAGCTACATAATCTGTAGTGTCTAACATGACTCCATGATTGAAACTGTGCATGTACAGTTCTTGTTTAGCTTTATCCAACTTATTTCTTTCAGTTTGATTTTTAACTCCTAAGTCTGCGCAAAGTTTCGGCGCTGGAAGAGTACCCATTTCTCCTGAGTCTAAAATAGGAATCGGTTGAATCGCTTTTACTTCTTCAAAATCTAAACCCCAACCTTCACAATCTGAACTAGAATTTTGCAAATCAACTAAGCCTTGATAATCATCTGGAGAATCACTAGGAACTGAAGTAACAATTCCTGAGCCAATTGAGGCATCACAAAATTTTGAAGGTAAAACTAGTACTTCGTTATTAATCTGAGGGGCAACGTATCTTTGTCCAACTAAACTACGGCCTTCAACGTCTTCTAATTCTTCTACTTCATGACCTTGTAATCTTAGTTTTTGAGGCATTTTCGGAGACATAACCCATACTTCATCGCCTACTTTCGCCTTAACGTAAGTGCCTTCACCATCAACCCAGATATTAGTTTGACCAAATACCGTTTCAGGACGTAATGTTGCAGCTACGAGGAAATGGCCATCACCTTTGAACTTCAATAAAGTATATTCTTGAGGAGTTTCACCTTCCCCCGAAAGACGATCGTGATCTCCAACAACTGTTTCTCTTTTAGGGCACCAAACAACTGGAAAACTACCTTTAATCAAATATTCTTTAGCTAATAGTTTATTAAATTGCCAGCGTATAAACTGATCATAAGATGGGTTCAAACTAGTTGTGATGAAACTACGTCTCCAATCTACTGAGGCTCCAAATTCTTTCAAATCCTGAATTGCTTTTCCTGGAAAATGGTTTGTCCATTCTTCAGGCTTTGAAAATTTCTTGATTAATGAATCGCTTAACCCCATCTGTTTCAATGCTTTAATTTGAGTTTTTTCACCTTCTTCAACTCTCTGAGCTGCAGCCACTATTGGCGTCCCAGTACAATGAAATGCAAATGGAAAAAGAACATTCTTATTCTTCATTCTTTGATATCTAGAAACCATATCAGCTCGAAGATAGGTGAATGCATGACCTAAGTGTAAATATCCATTCATGTAAGGATACGGGCAATTAACGAAATACTTCTCTTGCTCTTCCTTTGGCTCTGATTCGAAGAGCTTGGCTTTTTCCCATTTTTTTTGCCACTTTTTCTGTAAAGCCTTTGGATTCACATATTGCGAGAGGAGGGACCCTTAAAAAATTAGACAAAAAAATGTGAGTTAGAACGGAAATATATGGAAAAATATGGAAAAGTAACGAATAGTAATTATAGGACCATTCAATCCGCGATGAACAATGATACGTTTTGGACCAGCAGGAATTCCTCTTTCCTGCAAAGGAAGAACCATTCGAGATGGTATTGAGGATATTCACGCTCTAGGCTTACACTGTATGGAAATTCAGCTTGTAAGAGGCAAATATGTTGATGAATTAGATGATTTTGAAGAACTAGGAGGGATTGCTCACTCATTGGATATCCATATGGCAATCCATGCTCCATACTACATGGACTTTCTAGGCAATGGTTATATGAGAAATAAATCTAATAAATTTCTTGAATTTGCTGGAGAAGTTGGAAACAAAATTGGAGCACGTGAAGTAGTTACACACATTGGACCTTATCGTGGAATTTCTTCTAGAGAGGCGATTGAAACATTAGTCCCTATGTTTAGAGAGATGAGAAATCATTACTTAGAAAATAATTACAGTCCAGTTATTGGAATTGAAATATCAGGGAAACCTGGTCTTTTCGGAAGTATCAGAGAAGTTATGGAGATCTGCCATCGTGTTAGAGGTGTTATTCCAGTAATCAACTGGCCACATTTACACGCCAGAGGTGGACGTTGGTTAAATGACAGAGATAGTTTCAAACGTGTTTTCAAATATATTGATGATTCATTGGGATTGAAAGATTTCTATATGCACTTTTCAGGTGTTGAATTCGATATTGAAGGAAATGAAAGACATTATTCTCCTATCAAAAAGGGAGAAATTAAATTCGAGTATTTGGCTGAAGCAATATTAGAAAATGATTATAATGTAATTGTTATCTCAGATTCTCCTTTGATGGAGCATGATGCAATGTACATGAAACTCATAACTGAAAGAGTAGAAGCTAGACGTCAAGAAAGAATGGCAAGACGTGAAGCTACTGATAAGATTAAAGAATCAAGAAAAGCTGCGGCAGTAAAATAAGTGAACCGCTTTTTTGAATATGCATACGACGTGAAGCAGGGTCTGAAGTCAAATAATATATACAGCCTCTAAATCGTGAGCTGTCTGACGGCCATAGCGGTGGTGATCACCCGTTCCCATTCCGAACACGGAAGTTAAGCCCACCCGCGTATT
>Ga0209402_10004559_pt1 | contig 12565 bp, 10 predicted proteins | sample ArcticOcean_MG_C_3_FD_187437 | JGI IMG/M metagenome (GOLD analysis project Ga0209402, IMG submission 187437) | Marine microbial communities from western Arctic Ocean - ArcticOcean_MG_CB8_126 (SPAdes) (version 2) | ecosystem: Environmental > Aquatic > Marine > Oceanic | place: Arctic Ocean... | reverse complement strand
ACGGTCATCGATCAGAACGAGGTGGCCTAGTTGCGCGTCCCGTATCGCACCTGATGTCTCAGTGCGGGTTTGGTAGCGATTCGTGGAAGCAGAGGTACTGGGCCCGCCGATTTCGCTTGACGTTAATCATGTCTGTATGATCCCAGAGAAACGTTCGTTACCTTAAATAGCGGATCCTAGGAGTGACCATTGGTGCGCATGAGAAACAACTATGTCCGGGACAAGCTACGGCGTGGAGAACCCTCGATCGGTGCATTTCTCGGGTTGGAAAGTCCTAATGTGGCGGAACTATTTGGTCACCACGGATTCGAATGGCTTTTGATCGAAACTGAGCACAACGGGCTGGATGCAGCGGAAGTCGAGACGATGGTTCGGGCCATAGAGACCACCGAAGCAATTCCTATCGTCAGAGTTCCCTCTCACGAGCAGGTTCCAATCCAGCGTGCATTGGACATCGGTGCGCTTGGGGTGAAAGTCCCGATGATTAAGACCGCGGAAGAAGCCAGGGAAATCGTCTCGTTCACGCGCTACCCGCCGGAGGGTATCCGTAGTTGGGGCCCAATGCGGGCCTCCGGTTATACGGCACATGAACCGGATTATTTCGAGAGGGCCAACGAAAACATTTTGGTCACGTTGATTCTCGAGACTGTTGAAGCGGTGGAAAATCTCGAGGAGATTTGCTCGGTTCCAGGAATCGACGCCATTACTATCGGTCCAGCCGACTTGGGTGCGGCGCTCGGTCACGATCCACTGGTAAGGGTGCATCCTGACATTGAGGCTGTCGCTCAGAGGATGGTCGAGGTTGGAAAGAAGACCGGAGTGGCGATGGGAATCAGCGCACGCACTCAGGCGGACATACAGCGTCGTCTTGCCGAAGGCTTCTTGATGATCAACTACGGAGCCGATTACGCGTTACTCGCAGCGTTGGCACGTGAAGGCGTAGAAACCTTCCGGGATGCGACTTCGGCTGATTAACCACGGGACTCAAAAACGGTTGGGCATAACGCCTGTGCGGGTTCGATTCCCGCCCTCGGCACTCTTAGGGCAAACGCAAATATTAGTGATAATTCCCTTTATAACGGCGATCTAAATGCGGCTTTCAAAGGTATGACTGCGAAGGCCATAGTTATGCCATCATCAATGGATCAATATTTCGGTTCTGATGACAGCAAAGACGAAGTCGACGGGATGCACGCCGAGTTCACGGAGAGACCCAGCGTCTGGGGGCACGATGCTCCGGTACGTAGAGATGTTGCTATCTCGGAAATGATCGGGGAACTCGCGGCCACATGATCATGTGAGACCGATTAGGTAACTACGACTTTTTTATCTAGATATATTCCGCTCAAGTTGAGTCATAGTCCTAGGTTCGGGGAGCCATGTCATGAGACTTCTTTTGTTAATTTTGTTTGTTGTGCCCTTATTGGGATGCGGCGATTTCACGTATGAGGCAGGTCCGAATACTGACTCGTCCCCTAAAACCGTACTTGCTCCGACGTCGAACGACGAAGCAAGTACGTCGGTTAGCCCCTCGCCGTTACCTGGTCCGACGCCAATACCGACACCGACTCCAACCGGTCTGAAGAGTCATTGCGATCGATTAGAAGACATGGTCGAGGAACTGTATGAAGCAGGTGCGATGCCCGGAAGTTTGGCCCAACTACAAAGGATTAAGAGCGAGAATCTATGTGCGATCGCGGTTCTACAACTTGAACCTCAACTGACCGTATTAGAACCATCGGAGACTGCAACGAGCGTCGAGGTTACTCCACCGCCCATATCGCCAACACCGACACCACCGCCCTTGTCGCCGACACCGGCACCAACGCCGACGCCGATGCCGACACCGGTGCCGGCACCAGTCACAGGCGTTGTGGCACCGGCACCGGCACCGACGCCAACACCAGTCACAGGCGTTCTAGTAGTCCCGACACCACGCATCGGGCCAACAGTTACCCCTACGCCTCCCGAGTTTGCGATTATCGCGGCGTATACCGGTCTGTATCTTGAAACTTCCGGAGATATGACCGTGAGACGTACAAATCGCAGAAATTCAATCGAACTTAAATTCAATATTGCTCTTGATCCTGCGAGCGTCCATGCGAACGATTTCAGCGTCAGATTCAACGATCAGACAATGATGCCTGTATCTGCGAGCGTCGGAGGGTCGGGTTTTTCGGACAGGGTATTTCTAACCTTATTTTCAGACCTCCCGACAAATGCCACTCCTCAGATCACTGTGGTCGATTCAGTTTCATCGATAGGAGCGGGTCAGATCAATTCAGGAGCGCTATTAGCTAAAGACGCTTTGTCTCCTATCACTACGGTTGCTCTATCTGGGGGAGCATCTACATCCGGAACAATGATCGCCACCAACGATGCAATCACTATTTCGATCACGACGGACGAAAACTTGTCCGCACCCCCGACCGTCGAGATCTATGACGAAGACGCACCGGGCATCGTAGAACTCACGACCGAAGCGGCTTCCGATGGAGGAAATAACTGGGTCACAACCATTGAAGGTGACGCGCTCAACGGCGCCACAGCGGACGGGAAAATAAAATCGATAAGGGTCGTCACAAATGACGCGTCGACTGTGAGTGGGATTGGTTCTTTGCTTGACGGCGACACCGCGGTCCCTCCAAGTGTTGTGATCGGACAGAGCGTTGTCGGGAGCGATGACTCAACGGTGAGCGAACTGCTTTATGTCTTGGATAAGACAGCCCCGATCTTGTCCTTGTCGCCATCGGGTCAAATCACCGACCCCAGCCCCCTGGTTGAGTGGGACTTCGGTGAGGCGGTTTCGATAACATCCTTGAGTTTCGGATTATCGGGTTCACCCGGAGACTTCACATCTCTGGTCGCCTCATTTGATGACCGTATCTACTTCTTTCCGATGGCTGGACTCGAACCAGGTTCGTATGTGTCGATGGTCTCGGTTGTGGACCTTGCTGGTAACGAGTCGATTGGTCTTGTCGGCACATTCGAGGTCAATTGACCGCAACGGGAATCAACTTCAAAGGAACTACACCGTTATCCATGATTTTTAGAACGATGCTCGAGACGGATACATCGAACGCCACATCACTTTTCGTGGAGCGGTACAGGGAGCGAAGATCGAAGAACCCCCTTTACCCTCCGACCTTGATTTCAGATCATGCCGTCCGCCCGCTGATTTCGGAGTGGTTATCGAACGGCCACGGTGTTGTAGCTGAGCAAAATGCGGAAATAGTCGGTTATCTAATTGGACGGGAAACTACGGGTATGGGTGGCATCAATATGTCGTTCACCCCAGAGTGGGCTCATGCCACGAAGGCAGGCTCTGCTGAGACCCTCACAGGGGATTTGTACACCACGTGGTGCCGGATCAACGAAAGACCAGAATCGACTCTCCACATGGCAATCGTGTTCGCAGATGAGATATCTGCCCATGACTGTTTTGTGCAAAAAGGTTTCGGTCGCCACCTGATAGATGGCGGAAGAGTAGTAGATGGGTTTGAGCCTGGTGCGTCAGCGGTTCAAGTATCCCAACCTACCGCCACAGAGTTAGACCAGGTCAACGCTCTGGACGCAAAACTAACCACTCACCTTGATCAAGCTCCGATCTACCGCCCTGCGTCCCCTGCAAGTTTCGGTCGTTTCAGTGGCGGACATATCTACGACCTTAGTTGGATAACTGAACCGACAAAGAGTATCTGGGTAAGTCGTGAGGGAGATTCGATTACTGGTTTTATGAGTGCAGAGTACGGCCCTCAACGGCCCAGCTCCCTGAAGTACCCGTTGTTACCGCAAATCGAAGGTGCTTTCCTTGACCCTTCTTTTCGTGGGAGCGGATCGGCAAACGCTTTACTCGATGCAGTACTGGGGTGGGTCTCCGAGACGGGCAGTAGGTATTGCACTGTCGACTTTGAGACGTCGAATCCGGAGGGGTCAACGTTCTGGTTGAGGAATGACTTTGAACCTCTCTTAATCACCATGACTCGCAGGTTAGACGCAAGATATGGAGCCTAGGTAAGAACACCCCTTATTATTCTTAATTGTTCTAACTGGCCTGATGGTATAGATCGACATTCCACAAAATCCGGCAAAGCAGCTTACGTAAAGCAAGAGAACCTATGTACGAAGATTGAACGAAGTTCCGTCTGGTGATCGCTCCCGTAATTCATGCACCACCTGATGCCCTCCACCATCGAGCTGGTTTCATTCCCGGTGCGGGCTGCAGCCCCTCGGAATTGAACCAGGGTTCTTCGTATCTCGCCTTCGCGATCACCCACCGTTTTGCGACCCGCCTGGCTTGCCGAATCCATTCAGGATCTAGCCTTGTAGGGTCTGCGAATTCACGCAACGCCTTGAAGTTACCATCTGACTTTCCTGGTAGAGCGAACATCGGGTCAATGACAACGACGTCGAAACTGGCATCAGCTTCACGGGAGAGAACTTCCCGGGAGTCCCCGAATACAGGCCGAATCGCAGTGCTTTCTTCGCCTGCGTCATGTGAAGCGAGACCTTCGCTGACAAGGGTAAACAAAGCCAGATTCGACTCTACACCGACGACCTCACCACCGGGCCCAACGGCCCGAGCCGCGACGAGCGCGTCGCGTCCCAGACCGAGCGTCGCGTCAAATACGCGATGACCTTCAACTAATTCGCCGACGTTGACAAGCCAATCGCGTTCGCCCCGGGCGATCGAGAGGAGGCGAAGAGCGGCCGTTCCCAGTTCGAAACGCAACTGCGTTTGGGTCGTCGAAAGTACGAGCCCATCGTTTCTGAACACAAAAGCCGCCCCTGCGTCTTGCAATGTCAGTTCCATAGACCTGTCAGATCGTTCGACGTAAGGGAAGCCCCACTCGGTGGCTTTCCGTCTTGCGAGGGCGCGAGTCGTTGTTTGCGCAAGCCGGCTGGTCGTCACAATTAATTGGAGGTCATCGCTCATATCAATTTGCTCGCTAAGCACTTCAGTGTGGACGTTCCCGCCCGTGACAAATATCAGCGTGGAACGTACATCTTTACATTCCAACTCCCTGACAACTGGCTGGCCGAGCACGAAACGGAACCACAGAAAATTTGACTCGGGACCCGGAATCAACGCTCCTCGAGACGTTCCACATTGCTGATGAAAATGGGCTATCCGTTCCGGGAAAGACCTAGGGCCGTACCACGCTTCCGTCAGCACGGCGGGGTGCAGACCACGCACCGCCGTATGCACGTTCCTGAAACGGGAACTTTGCCGCCAGATCCTCGTCGATATCGATCCCCAGACCCGGTTTGCCGTTTGGCCACATGTAACCATCGTGTACATCTGGGCTGCCCGGGAATACCTCTCGAGTCCGGTCACCAAAAATCGAGTACTCCTGTATGCCGAAGTTGCTCGTATTCAGATCTAGAGCCAGGTTTGCCGCGTGCCCAACAGGGGATGTGTCGCCTGGGCCATGCCACGCCGTCCGGACGGCGAACGCTTCGCATAGAGCTGCCAGTTTGCGTGCAGGTGTCAGGCCGCCGATTTGCGATATGTGGACTCGCATGAAGTCCAGCAACCGATCCTTCACCATAGGTGTTATCTCATGTGGGTTGTTGTAGAGCTCACCCATGGCGATCGGCGTAGAGGTCTGCTGTCGTACCATCCGGAAATACTCTTGATCTTCCGGCGGAAATAGGTCCTCCAAGAAGAAAAGCTGATACTGCTCTACCTCCTTGGCAAGCCACACGCCAAGTATCGGAGGGATGCGTTCATGGACATCGTGCAACAGTTCCAGATCGAATCCGATATTAGAACGCAGGTGTTCAAACAGACTCAAGGCAGACCGTATGTACGGCCGCGGTTCAAAGACACCTCCAGGGTGAGCATATTTTAGGTTGGGATCCCGCTCCTCAATCCGTTGCGTTATCCATCGAGGCCCTTCTTCTGGCCTAGTAGCGCTAGTCTCAATATTTGCCGACCCTCGCCCACCGGTACCATAGGTTGAAAATCCTCCAGGCGTCTCGATCTGCACCCTGATGTGGTGAAATCCCTCTGACATAAAGCCGCGCACCTCATCCTCCACCTGGGCATTTTCAGTGCCCTTTGCGTGAACGTACACCGCTGCAGCTTCCCGTGCCTTGCCACCGAACAGGTCGTATACGGGCATGTTGGCCATTTTGCCCTTAATGTCCCACAGCGCCTGATCAACGCCTGACAGGGCATTGTTTAGTACGGGGCCGTTACGCCAGTACGACGAGATGTAACTGGTCTGCCAGATGTCCTCTATATCGTCAACGCTTTTGCCGATCAACAATGGCCTCAGATAGTCGTCAATCGCCACCTTTACAGCCGTCGGCCTCTGGGTGAAAGTGGCACATCCAACCCCTGACAGTCCCGGCTCTGACGTTTCTATCTTCACGATCACAAGCCTGATTCCATCCGGCTCGGTGCAAATGGTCCTGATATTTCGGATCGTGACGTTACTCATTCGTTCTCCAGAGATTTCAAGTCATGCTCCCGCCTGATTCATAAGCGGGTACATACATGGTTATGTAGTGGGGCGAGTTTACAGATCGCCCAGCGATTGACCTGCGCGTAATTGCTCGCGCCACGCGATACTTCCATCTGATTCTGGAATATACGGTTCCTGGGACCTAGTGTCGGCAAAGGAGACCCTGTTGAAAGCATCTACATGGCTAGGTGGCGGCAACTTTGAGTTCGGTGACGTTCCGGACCCTGAGATCGGTCCTGATGATGTCATGGTTCGGATCGGGACAGTTGGGGTCTGCGGGACTGATGTCCACATCACGCAGGGGCTGTTCCCCGCGGAACCACCACAAATCCTCGGGCATGAAGCTTCCGGGGAGATCATCGAGGTTGGCCAGAATGTGAACCGAGAACGAATCGGAGAGAACGTCGTACTCAATCACACTACCTCGTGTGGTGAGTGCGACGGGTGCCGCAACTGGACGGTGTCCCGTTGTGAGCGCAGCACGCAGAAGCACGAATTCTTTGCGGAACTGGCGTCGGTTCCCAATGCCTCAGCAGTCCCAGTGCCTATCGGATTGGATGTCGAGGTTGCATCGATTACTGAACCTGCATCATGTTGTTTTTCAGGTGTGAGCCGATTGAGGATCGATGACGGTGCTGTGGGTCTGGTCATAGGTGGGGGAATGATGGGACTCATGACCGCCGCGTTCATGAAGACCAGTGGAGTTGAGACCGTGGCGTTGTCCGAGCCGGTTGGGTATCGGCGTGACTTTGCCATCCAGTTGGGAATTGACGTGGTGCACGACCCGTCTGAAGGTAGTGTCGATGATTTCGTTTCCGACCTTACGAATGGTAGAGGACTGCACATTGCGGCGGAGGCCGTGGGCAAGGCGGAACTGGTCGCCAAATGTGTTGATCTTGTTCGCCCGCGTGGCCAGGTGTTGATGATCGGCGTCGCTCCAGCGGGGGCGGTTCTGCCGGTAGACCTGTACGACATGCAATATCGAGAAGTAGTTTTGCAATCGGGATTCGGACGAGGCGATGTGTTCAACCAGACGCCGGCAGAGTTGGCAAAGCTCAACCTAGAAGGCGTAATCACTGGTCGATACGATCTAAAGGACGTCCCTCAAGCAATCATCGATTCTGGTGAAGGCAAAGGCGTCAAACTGGTAATCAAGCCGAACGGGTAGTAGGAAGTGGTGATGTCCAATATCGGGGGGCCGGAGTGGATAAAGCCGTGACAGACTTTGAAGTTATGACAGAGCGGCTTCCGGAATCCTTGGAGCGTCTCAAGGCCTGTCCTACCCGTTATACCCGTCCACTCCCCCCTCCCCCTACGTATCCCGCAAGTACACCACGTCCTGTGCGAATGGATCTGGTTTACCGACAGCGTCGAGTTGTCCGCGTCCCTTGACGGCCTGCTTTCGACCATCACGTTCAGCTTCGGTGTACCGTTCAAACCACCGCTCAAGCTGTCCACGTAGCTCAGAGATGGGTCCAGCAAACGTCGGATTGTCGATCTCGTTTACTGTTTCGTCTGGGTCGCCAACGAGGTCGTAAAGCTCATATGGACCGTCTGGATAGCGGTGCACATACTTGAGCGACTCGGTCCTGATCATCCGTGTTGGACCGTACTCGTCCAGCACAACAACCGGACGATTAGTGCCCATAGGAGTGCCGTTCATGATAGGCACGAAACTGCGCCCGGGCCGGTCACCATCAGTGGGCTGTGCGTCTGAAAGTCCGGCGTACTCCAATAGCGTAGGCATGAAGTCGTAATGACTTAACAAGCTCTCTTCCACCACGCCGGCCGGAACGTGGCCCGGCCTCGACATCAGTGTTGGTACCTTAACGGCTGTATCAAACATGTTTGGTGGGTACGTGCCGTTGCCCTTGCCCCAGATGCCATGGTGGCCCATGTTCATTCCGTTATCAGCGGTAAAAACGATCAGCGTGTTCTCGCGAAGACCATTCGCCTCCATCCAGTCGATCAACCGCCCGATATTCGAGTCCATTCCTGTTACCGCCGCAAAGTAGCCGCTTAGCAGTTGTCGACGCTCTTCTGCCGTGGTGCCTACGCTTCCGGACGAGCCCTCTTTCGCTAGGTGATTCGGGTGAATCGAATCCCAGCGAACCGATTCGAACTCACAGTTCTGGTAGTAGTAGTCGTAAATTTCGGAAGGGTGTTGCTCGGGATCCCACGGAGCGTGCGGAGCGGTGAAATGGACGTTTAGGGAGAACGGATTATCCGAGTCCAACTGAGACTCCATAAACCCGATGGCGTGGTCCGTTATGACATCGCTGAAGTAGCCGTCCGCCGTGTACAAATCGCCATCTTTGAACATCGGCGCGTTGAAGTAATTGCCTGACCCGGTGGCGTGAACGTTCCAGTACTCGAACCCTGTCTGTGGCGTTGCGGAATCACCAAGGTGCCACTTCCCGCTCAGCCCGCAGGCGTAACCGTTATCGGCGAGAATCTGCGTATAAGTTGTCCGCCCTTCCAGGTACTGCACCGTCTTGCCGTCCCCTGGCAGGTTCACCGAATTCCCTGCCCGCAAGAAATCCTGTACCCCGTGTTGTGATGGCATCTGACCGGTAAGGATCGATGCCCGTGCTGGTGAACACACAGGGGATGCGCAAAAGAAGTTCTCGAACCTGATCCCCGTGGCCGCCAATCGATCTAGATTTGGCGTACGTAGTTCCGGTGTTCCCGCGCAGTTCATCGCCCAATATCCTTGATCGTCGCTCAGAATGAACAGGATGTTGGGTCGGCTAGGGTCAGTGCTTGCCACGGTCACTCCTGAAGGTAAGAACGGAATTAACTGCGAGCGAGGATTCTAGCTGTTTGTTGTGTGAATACGATTGGCGAATCGGCAAAGGCGAGCGCGATTTCTCTCGAATAGGGCGTGGCGACCCGAAGGGGCGAAGCAAGCGCAGCCCCTCCGGTCGGCATGTCGTAAGCCTGGGATGCAACCTACGGGCGTTCTAATTAAATCGATCGCAAATCCACATTGGCGCTTTCAGCGAAAGCCAGCACAATAAACGGTTATGGCCGAGAAAGCTGGTGACCGCACCCCCCCGACAGACGCGCCCATCGTGTCGGTGCTTCCAAATGTGTTGCGCCAGAGCCAGTTCATCAGGTTCGTACTTTCCACCCTCACGTGGGGCACGGGTCACATGCTCGTCTTCATGTCACACAGTTTCCTTATCTACGACATGACCGGATCTGGACTGTGGCTCGCTGCGCTGGGCGCGTCAATCGCCATCCCTCAGTTCCTCTTCGCTGCCGTTGGCGGTGTGCTTGCCGATCGAATGCCGCGCAGGGTAATACTTATCTCTGGCTCAGTGATCGCGGCGGTCACAATGCTTATCCTGGCGGTTATCGCGTTCGCAGGCGCCCTGGAGCCGTGGCACATCGTGGGTGCCGGCGTGGCGTTTGGGGCCGCTCTCGGAAACGACTGGACAACCCGCCAGGCTTTTATCACGAATCTGGTACATGAGAGCCAGTTGATACGGGCGGTCTCGTTCGATCAAACTTCGTTCCACGTCTCCCGAATCATCGCCCCGCTCATGGGCGGATTTCTGCTCTCCCGGGTCGGAGGAGAGGGGACCTTCACGCTGGGCGCTGTCACGTTCACGCTGGCGGCATTACTGCTCGTCACCCTCCGGCCAAAGCAGGAGATAAGTGAACGACAGCCACCGCTCTGGGAAGGCATCGCAGATGCTATAGATAAGATTAAAAATGACACGATCATCTTGATCGTGCTCGTATTCACCGCGGTAAACGCCCTCTTCCTAGGTGGCTTCATCTATCTGGCTCCTGTGTACGCCAAGGACATCCTCGGCGGCGGCTCGGTGGAGCAGGGCGCTATTCTCACGAGCATGGGGATCGGGGCGGTTGTCGGAGCGTTCTGGCTGGGTTGGCGCGGGAACGTGCGTATGGCCGGACTCGGGATGCTTATTACCAACGGATTCACGGTAGTAGTGATAGGCGGATTCACCGTTTCTACGATGCTCGTCGCCTCTGTAGCGTTTGCCTTTGTCGCAGGCGCGGCCAATGCTGTCCACATCACACTAGGCACCGTGGCCATTCAGACCCGTGTCGACGACGAGATGCGCGGGCGCGTCTTCGGCGTGTACGAGATGGCATGGGGATTCTTCCCTGCGGGGGGAATAGTTTTTGGCGGCCTGCTCGCTGCATTTGGCCCGGAGGTATCACTCGCTATCGGCGTGGTCGGAACAGGTCTCGTGACGGTAGCAATCTGGCTGTTCAGTGCAGTGACCCGGAGATACACGCTCGATCAGTGAGAGTTTTATGCGGACGCCACCCCGGTAATCCCCGATTACCAACCATTTAGAAACACGCCCCTACAGCGGCGATGGTGTGAGTCCGAGGTACAGGGTTCCCGCTGATCAGAACTCCATAACGACTGGCTTTGGCCTGTCGACCAATCGCCCAGGTACCGTAGGGGCGGATAGAGAGCCGCCCGCGGGGTTGGGAAGCACCGCCTCTAGGCGTCGTCGACGTATCTCGGATCCAGCCGGCGCAGCATCGTGTACAGCAATGGCTGGAACCCGGCGGGGCCGAGCCAGAAGCCGGCGCCTTCGAGGTTAGAAGTTTCAAAATCGACCGTGGCGGACGTCCAACCGGACTCATGAATCCAGCTCAGCAGCGCGGCCAGAAGTGCTCCAGACGCACCAGTTCGGCGGGCCTCGGGTTTCAGGAATGCGCCTGTGATGTGTGGCACTGGTGGCGACATTAGTGACTTTGGATCCTGCGCGCCGGCCTCTGCGCTCATGAAGCCGGTGATCTGACCGTTCGAACGGCTGACCCAGAGACCCTTCGACGGCCTTTCAATCCAGGTACGATCGTATAAATGTCCGCCGCCCGGCGACTTCGGACGCCAGATTGGAGGGGCGTCCAAGTGGGCGACGAGGCCCGCCTCCATCTCGTTGACCTCATCGAGTTCTTCGACAGTTGGTCTGGATACTTCGGCGCTTGAATCAATCACCATTCCTGCATCCCTAGCGCCGATAGCCCTGCCGCCGTTGATAAGGTGGCGACCAAACCCCATCCGTACCAGGCAATCGTGGGTGACCACGTCGTCTGCGAACAATATCGCCATATGCAGCGTTGTCTCGGAGCGACCGGACAGCCGGCACCAGGCCGTGTACATCTCCGAGAACAGCGCCCTGGGCGCATTGGCGCAGGTTGCGTGCGCCCATTCCCACATCAACGACATTCGGACGCCGCCGAGGCCGGTCACTGCTCGGCCGGTCAGGTATCCAATCAGCGTCCCGTCCTGCTCAGCGACGATCCCCTCACTGGTCGAAAGCCAGCCTGAAATAAGTTCTCCGACCACCTCAGCCGTGTCGAGGTTCGTCGGGTAAAGCCGGTTGGAGGCTCGGCGTGCGGCATGTTGCTCAACGAACAGTTCGGCGCAAGCAGCCACATCACCTTCGGTCATAGCGCGCAAGGTAGAAGAAGCCAGCGTCAGTCCGTGCCCGGTTCCGTCGCAGCCGCCACGCCGATCATGCTGTTCCGATTCACCAACGTTGCTAGTTGCTCTTCGCTCCAGTTATCGGTGCCGTCGGGTCGGCGTGGTATTACAAGAAATCGGAGTTCGGAGTTGCTGTCGACCACCCGCACCTCTGTCTCTTCATCAAGTTCCAGCCCGAACTCCGACATCACTGCCCGCGGCTCGGTGACGGCGCGGGATCGGTAAGAAAAGCTCTTGTACCAGTCCGGTGGCGGACCAAGCAGTTGCGTCGGATAGCAGGAGCAGAGCGTGCACACCACCATGTGCTGCACCTCCGGCGTGTTCTCGAGCACGATGATGTCTGCGCCGTGTTCCGGCACGAACCCGCTCTCGATCACTGTCTCTTTCGGGTGCTCGAGCAGCCTCGTTCGGAACTCCGGGTCCGACCACGCTTTCGCCACAAGCGTTGCGCCGTTTGACGGCACCCGCTTGCTCCAGGCCTCAATCACCTCGTCGACCTCGCCCTCCCCGATGACGCCCTTCTCCACCAGTAACTCGTGCATGGCGAGCGCCCGTGATGCCCGCACCCCCAAAACGACGTCCTCCCGAACAGCGGGGTGGTCGTGCGGACGAC
>Ga0209402_10004546_pt1 | contig 12581 bp, 6 predicted proteins | sample ArcticOcean_MG_C_3_FD_187437 | JGI IMG/M metagenome (GOLD analysis project Ga0209402, IMG submission 187437) | Marine microbial communities from western Arctic Ocean - ArcticOcean_MG_CB8_126 (SPAdes) (version 2) | ecosystem: Environmental > Aquatic > Marine > Oceanic | place: Arctic Ocean... | reverse complement strand
GCTATGACGTTTATGAGCGCGCTGTGGCCGCCCTTTTGGAGCGAACACAGGCGCCCGTGTAGCGCGTTCTAATTACCGGTGTGGCATCAGGATTGTGCGAGCAACCTGCCCGCCAAGCATGTCCTCGTACGCCTCGTTGATCTCTTCCAGCGGTCGGAAGTTGGACTGAAGTTCTTCAAGCTTTAGGCGACCCTGCATGTACATATCGATGTACCAGGGGAAGTCGACCCGAGGCCGCCCGGTGCCCGCAGACGAGCCAATCAGCTTGCGATCGGTGAACAATGAGTCCATCGGAATGCTTATTTCTGCGTCTGATGGCGGAACCCCAACCATGCAAGCCGTGCCGCCATCGCAGAGGGAGTCGAACGCCTGTCTGAGTGCTGATGGGCTGCCGATAACTTCAAACGTGTAGTCGGCTCCGCCGTCGGTCATATCGATTATGGCTTCAACCGGGTCGAAGTCTGATCCGTTAATGGTGTCTGTGGCGCCAAATTGCCTTGCGAATTCAAGCTTTGATTCAGCCAGGTCGACAGCGATAACGCGTGATGCTCCTGCGATAACGGCACCCTGAATCGCGTTGAGTCCGACGCCGCCACAGCCCCAGACCGCTACGGTTGAGCCTGGCTTTACCTGTGCTGTGTTGATTACTGCACCAACGCCGGTGACCACCGCACAGCCAAGAGACGCGAATCGCTCGATGGGAACGTCTTTGCCCACCTTCACAAGATTCCATTCCGGAGTGACAGTGTGAGCGGAGAACGTCGCAAGGTTGTGATACAAAATTGAGCCGTCAGGCTTGGAGAATCTGGACTTTCCATCCACCATTAGCCCGGGCTCTTTTATAATCCCGTTGCACAGGTTTGGACGGGCGGTGGAGCAGTATTTGCAGACACCGCACATGGGCCGGATGGCGAAGACCACAGGGTCGCCGACTACAACGGCGCTAACGCCCGGGCCTACAGCTTCTACGATGCCGGCTCCTTCATGGCCCATAACCATTGGGGTGACGCCACCCGTGGAGTGGCCGTCAACAGCATGGTAGTCGGAGTGGCATGCACCGGCCGCTTCCACCCGAACGAGAACCTCTCGCTCCTGCGGACCTGCCAGTTCAGTCTCCTCAACGGAGATGGGCTGATTTGCCTTGTAGAAAATCGCTGACCGAGTACGCATTGCGCAAGCACCTGTAAGTCCAGTGACTCCTGAAACCAATCGCTCCTGAAGTGGCGGCGATGTTAGTGCAGCGGTGACTGGGTGGCAACGGCTGGGTCTGAATGGACCACTTGAGCCGCCATTTCAGGAGTGATTCGTTTTTACAACGTAATGCGCCCTCATCCCAGCCCTCTCCCGGTGGGAGAAGGCGTAACACTACAGTTGGGGAGTGATTGGTAGCGTGTCGATCGGGCGGCCAGTCGCAGATGTGACTGCGTTTGCGATCGATGCTGCCACGGTCACGATGGCGGGTTCACCGGCTCCGGTTGATGGTGTGTCTGGGTCGCCTATGAGCGTGACGTCCAGGGTTGGCGTTTCCGTGATGCGAGGGACTCGGTATCGGCTAAATGAAGGGTTCAGTATGCGGCCGCCGTCGAATTCGATCGACTCCCATAGGGCTGTGCCCATACCCATGATCACGGAGCCCTCAACCTGGTTGCGGACTCCGTCAGGGTTGAGAACCAGACCGCAGTCGAACGACGTGTGAACTCTGTCTACGCTTACGTCTTTTCCTGATGTGGACACTTCTGCTGCTTGCGTCAAGAAGCTGCCGGCGTCATACCCGACGGCTACACCGATGCCGTTGGATCCGGTCTTAGATGCGCTCCATCCGAAGACGTCTGCTGCACTTTTGAGCGTTTTGCGAAGCCGTGGATGGCTCAGATTATTCAAGCGAAATTCCACCGGGTCGATGCCAAGTTGCCGGGCGATGCGATCCATGTGCACTTCCCGTGCGAAGTGATTCAGCGCACCGCCTAATGATCGGTATGAACCTGACTGAAGCGGCGATACTGAACTGGCGACGTTGATGCTGACGTTGGCAACGTCGTATGGCGTGTCCGCTCCGCGACGGCCACGGAATGGACTCTCGCCGGAGTGATAGGCGGCGTAGTGCCATCCGGTGATGGCACCAGACGAATCGACGGCGCTTTTGATCTCGATGAGCGCCGCCGGTCTGACGGTGCTCCAGGCGAACTCCTCGTCTCGTGTGTGGGCGATTTTTACCGGACGCCCAACTGCTCTGGCGAGCCTGGCTGCATCGGCCGAAATAGTTGCGCTGCGCGTACCAAACGAGCCGCCGACGTCAGTGCAGATAACCCGGACGTTCGCCTCCGGTACATCCAGCGCGGAGGCAACGGATTCACGCTCTCCGAAGGGGCTGCGACTGGAACACCAGATGGTCACATTGTCGCCATCCCACTGTGCGACGGCGGCCGATGGTTCCATCACTGCATTGGCAACATACGGCGCGTAGTAAACGCCTTCAATGACATTCTCAGCCGAATCAAATGCGGCGCTGGTATCGCCTTCATCGCGCAGTGAAACCAGTTCGTTCGCCTGCTCCTTGAGTGCGACTGGCATGCTGAAATCAGAGACGTCCAGGTTGATCTCATTCCAGCGCGCTCTTACCATCTGGGCTGCGTTAGTAGCTGCGTCTGATGAGTCGCAGATAACGGCGGCGAAATCGCCCTCGCGGATGAATTGGATGAACCCAGGAGTTTGCTCCGCTCGGGTAGCTTCAACGTTTTGCAGTGTTGCGCCATACGACGGCGGTCGAATCACCGCCGCGTGGAGCATTCCTTCGACAAATACATCTTGCGAATAGATAGCGCTGCCGGTGACTCGGGCAACCGCATCCGAGCGCGGGTGATCGCTGCCCATGGCGTTGAAATCGGCCTCAGGCTTAGGGCGAATATCGTCAGGAATTGCCATCGTGACCTGAGATGAAGGGAGCAGACCTGCGAAGGTGACCACATCTTGTCGCTCATCTGATCGAATCACTTTCCCGGATTCGCAAGTGAGAGTCGCAGCATCTGCCTCGAAGTAGTCAGACGCCAGACCAATGAGTGAGCGCCTGAGCGTTGCCGCCGCTCGCCTCATCTGAAGCCCGACGGTTCGCGTTGATGCGCTTCCCACGGTTGCGCGATCGTAAGGGACTCGAGACGTATCGGCCAGAACGACCGTGACGGAATCGATAGGAATATCCAGCTCATCTGCGATAGCCAGTGCGAAGCCGTGACGAATGCCCTGGCCGTATTCGACTTTGCCCGAGTAACCGGTGACATGGCCATCAGAACTGATCTCAAGAAGCGTCGCTTCAGGATATTCAGCCACGGGCGATTCAGGGTCATCAGACCAGAGCGGTCGGTCGACAATTTTGATTGCGGGCTGGGTGCTCATGATGACTCACCAACTCGTGTCGCAGCCGACTCCGCTGCATCGATGATTCTGGAGTACGCACCGCATCGGCAGATGTGGCCACTCAACGCGGCGCGAGTCTGCTCGCCGGTAGGTTTCGGATTTCGGCCAAGGAGTGCGGCCGTCTCGATGATGAATCCGGGAGTGCAGTAGCCACACTGGAATGCCGTATGCTCAATGAACGCCTCCTGCACGGGGTGCAGTTGGTCGCCTTCTGCCAGACCCTCGATGGTGATTATTTCGCGCTCTGCCACCGTGCCCACCGGAGTCACACAACTTCTGACTGATTCGCCATCGATCAGCACAGTACAGGCACCGCAATTGCCCTCGCCGCACCCGTACTTGGTACCGGTCAGATGGAGATCATTTCGGAGCACGCTGAGTAACGTGCGCTCCGGGTCAGTTTCAAGCGCCTGTGATGCGCCATTGACGTTGAGATTCATGATTGGCACATCCTAGGGCATCAAGTCGTTAGCGAGTCCGGGCATGTCGATCTCTCCGATTTGTGTTTCGCCTTTTTCTAGGCCGAGCGCGACGGTTGGTTTGGCGACGGGGCTCAGGCCACTTTCGAAGCCGTCTTCGGTTGCAGCGATGCCGTTTGGCTCTGAGAACGGTGCAGAGTCATAGCGGGGAGTGGTAGTTATCACTTCGTGGCCGTTTCGCCGCAGGCCTTCAATGATGCTGGTGTCGAATCGTCCATCGGCGAGTATGGCGTCTGATTCGACGTGGATTCGAGGCGTTTGGATGGCCTCTTGCAGCGACATGTCGAAATCAACCATGTGGATGATTGACTGCAATACGGCCGTCCAAATTCGACGACCACCGGAGGCTCCAAGTGCGGCTTTTAGCTTGCCCTCTTGCTCGATGATTACCGGCACCATGTTGTGGACACCGCGCCCGCCCGGGTGCACTGAATTCACGGTGCCGGGGCCAGGGTAGAACCAGCCCATGCCGTTGTTCAGCATGGCACCGACTCCGGGTGTGACGATTCCTGAGTAGCCATGCAACGTTTGCGTGAGGGAGACTGCTCCGCCATTTGCGTCAACAGTTGTTAGGTGCGTCGTACCGTCGTCGGGGCCAAGGCCTGCTGGCGCGGGGTGGTTGGGGTCGACGGACTTACCGAGATGATCCCACGGGTCGCCCGGCTCGACATCCGACGCAGATCGGCCTATTTCCGCCGCTCTTTTTGACGCATATTCAGGGTCGATGAGGGCTTCCGATGGCCCACCGTCAGGAACTGTGTCACCCAGCCATGTGAATCGGTCAACGGCCGCAAGCTTGGTGGCTTCAGCGATGATGTGCAGGGTGTCCGTTGTGCCGTATCCGAGCAGACGAATGTCAAAATTCGACAGGATGTTCAGGATCTCAATCAGCGTCGTGGTCGCACCCGGGCCGGCGGCACCGGATATGTCGTGATCGCGGTATGAGGTGGAGATCACCGGGTTGTCTATTACTGCACGGTAGTCGGCGAAATCTTGTGCAGACAATACCGCGCCGTGGGCCGCAGCGTCTTCAGCGATTCGTTGCGCAGGCTCGCCCTTGTAGAACGCGTCTGGCCCGCCATTTGCGATCAGCTCCAGCGTGTGTGCGTAATCTGACTGGATCAGCCGTTCGCCGGTCGCGAGTGGCTGGCCGTTTGGGTAGTAGATCGGCGTGGCACCTTCATATTGAAGGAAATTTCTGCGTCCAGCCACTAGCGACAAGGCGAAGTGGTGACCAATTGGGAACCCATCTCGGGCGAGCTTGATCGCGGGCCCGAGCGCGTCCTTGAGATCCATGGTTCCCCATTTTTCGAGCGCCCCTGAGAGTCCGGAGACTGTGCCGGGAACGGCAACGGAACTATGGCCAGTGAGATTGGCGCTGCCCTCCACCACAGGCCACGTGTATCGACTCGACAGGCGCATGGTGGCCGCGCCCATCGGCTCCATCTCGCCGCTCAGCTTGTACATGTCATCGGTAGCACCTTGTGGGGCGACCATGCCGTAATCGACGCAGGAGAAGTGGCCACCGGGATCGCGAATGATCATCTGACCACCACCGCCGATTCCGTTCATCAGCGGCTGAACCACACCCATCACGAATGCCGTAGTGACCGCGGCGTCAACCGCATTTCCGCCACGTGCAAGCACTTCAAGACCAGCGAGCGCGCCCAACTGGTGCTGAGCGACCACCATCCCACCAGACGCAACGGCAGGCTCGGCAGCTAGAACAGTTCTACTGGCACGCATGTGGCGGAACTCCCAACAACAGCATTAAGCGGGACCCGACTTTAGCACGGAAGAGGTCCTGGCCAAGGTTGAGGCGAGTTCAGTCCAAATCCGCTCGCTGCGGGTGCGAAATCGACGGTGTTCACAAAACCATCGGTGTTTAAATCAACCCGGAAGTCTATGAGAACGGGGTGGAATGTCACCGAATCACCAAACACCCCTCACCATTATTGCGAAATCGCTGGTATTTATAGATCCTGATCCGTTCACATCGCCCGGTCTTATCACCGGAACTCCAGCGATGGCGAGGTACGCCGTTGGAACAGCAAAATTGACCAACTCGGTATCGAGGAACTCCGGTACGGAAATCTTGACGTCATAACTCCCAGGCGGAACACCGCCAAATAAGAATGACGAGTCAGCCAAAATAGACGTGGTCGCCACCACTGCTGACTGATTGACCAAGGTAGCAATCGCGTCTAGTGATGTCTCGCGAGACCCGTTAGGGATGCCTGGGAATAACACGGTCCTTTTGCATGAGAACTGACCGCCACGAAGAATATCGTGATTAGTTCCATGTTTGGTAGCCAGATTGACCGAAGTTTCCAATAACTCGAAGAATGTCTGTCAGGTTCACAAACGTATCGGCGTTCACATCAGTGAAGTTACCGTTACCGTCAGGCCTCGTTGCACCACTCGTTCCGAACGCGTTGATTGTTATCAAGATATCAGTCAAGTTTATGAACGTATCAGAGTTCACAAATCCAGGTTTCAGTATGGGAGCAGCGGATAGCACCACATCACCTGAAGTTGTATCTACACCAGTCTGCTCTGCTGCAACGAATCCAGGTGCGAATGCGCACAGCGTGTGGATACCCGCTGGCACGTTCGGCAATAAGAAACTCCCGTCTATCGTATCTACAGCTACCGACAACGTGAAATTCCCCAGTGCTGCATCTGCACATGTTGCCACTACGACTGTTGGAGCAATGGCCGTAAATGCGGCCGTATTTATCGTTACGCCATCAAGTGTCACAGCATTACCGGAAACATTTACACCCTCGGTAGCGACCAACTCCCTCGTCACCACCGGCGGCGTAATAGCTCCCCCCACAAAGAACGCGGTTGATGTTGCGCCCATCTTGAACGTGATCGTTGCGGTGCTGGTGGCGATGCGGGTCACGGTGAGCTCGATAGCGATACCGGTAGTGGTTGAGACCGGCCCACTAAGAGAGCACTCAATGAATGCACTATTTGAAGATGTGGAACTGGTGGCGACTGCTCCGGTGAATATTCCGCCACAGGCGATCGCTGACACGGTCAATTCGGCCGGCACCTGGAGGGTCACAATCACGCGATCGGTAGAAGTATCTACCGCCTGCGCCACGATTGTGGTTGTTGCGGACTCACCCACATTTACAAGCACCAGTAGTTCTGGGTCGAACACGAGACTCGGCCCCGGAACTACCGGGGTGCTGCTGGCTGACGATGTGCTGCTCCCAACGGCGTTGGTGGCGACCACGCTGAATGTGTAGCTAGTGCCATTCGTCAACCCGTTGACCGTGGTGGACGTCGCTGTTGTCGTTGCGATGATGCCTTCAGGCGCAGATATCACGGTGTAGAGGGTGATGGCTGAGCCACCGTCATCGGTGGATGTGGCCCACGTGACATCTGCTGATTCCACTTTCGCAACAGCGGTAAGCCCGTTTGGAGCGTCTGGCACGGAGTGCGTGGTGGTTGATGCTGAGGCGGCTGAGGCTGAGCTGGTTCCAACAATGTTTCGCGCGACCACCGTGAATGTGTAGGTTGTGTCAGGATCCAGCCCGCTGACGACGGCAGTCGTCGCGCTGGTGGTGGTTGCCACATCGCCAGGGTTGGATGTCACGGTGTAGTCGATGATCGCTGAGCCGCCGTCGTCGGCTGGTGCCGTCCACGAGACCGACGCGGAATTAACGCCTTCGGTGGCAATTACCCCCGTAGGAGCGTCTGGCACGGAGTGCGTGGTGGTTGATGCTGAGGCGGCTGAGGCTGAGCTGGTCCCAACAATGTTTCGCGCGACCACGGTGAATGTGTAGGTTGTGTCAGGATCCAGCCGACTGACGACGGCAGTCGTCGCGCTGGTGGTGGTTGCCACACCGCCGGGGTTGGATGTCACGGTGTAGTCGATGATCGCTGAGCCGCCGTCGTCGGCTGGTGCCATCCACGAGACCGACGCGGAATTAACGTCTTCGGTGGCAGTTAGCTCCGTAGGCGCATCGGGAACGGCTGCTACCAACACCGCGTTGGATGGTGACGACGCAGGGCCATCGCCGTTGGAATTCGTTGCAACTACCGTGAAGGTGTATGTCGTGCCGTTGTTGAGTCCAGCTACGGTAGTGGATGTTGCGGTACTTGTTGCGATGACACCTCCCGGCGAAGAGGTGACGGTATACATATTTATCGAAGAGCCACCATCATCAACGGGTGCCATCCATATAACACTCGCTTGGGTGTCGCCTCCAACTGCATTCACGTTTATGGGAGCACCTGGACCATCGCTCGGAACTATCGCGTTTGAAGGAGTTGATGTGACACTGTCCCCGATCGCGTTAGTTGCAATTACGGTGAATGTGTAAGAAACACCGTTCGTTAACCCAGTCACATTGGCTACCAAGGTTGAGCCACCGACAGCGGCCGTGAAGCCACCAGGATTTGAGGTAGCCGTATATCCGGTCATGGCTGAGCCGCCGTCGGAGGCTGGTGCCGTCCATGAGACCGCCGCAGAATTTACGCCTTCACTGGCGTTGACGCTTGTCGGCGGACCGGGGACTGTTGACGCAGTGATGCTGTTGGATGGAGATGAAGTCGCGCCGACTCCCTGATTGTTCGAGGGAGTGACGGTGAACGTATATGAGACGCCACTGGTCAGTCCAGATATGGACGCTTGCGTGGATGTAGCGGAAGTGGTGGTGCTCAACGAATCTGGCGTTGATAGAACCACAAATTGGGTCACCGGTAACCCGCCATCATCGACCGGAGCGGCCCAGGTGATTGTGGCCTTGGCAAGAGCGCCATCTATAGTCGCTGACACACTTTGAGGTGACGATGGGGTATCGGCAAATGAGAATCGGCCAATGTGGGTTCCCCATCTGTCGGTTGCGCGTGCATACTCGTTGAAGGCCCAAAATTCAGCTTCGTTTGATGGGTCAAGAGAGATACCAGAATAATCGCCCCAGCGGGGACGAGTAAATCCAATGTTCATTGGATCATATGTGGCCGAGCCAGCGTGAATCACGCCGGTATTCCGGGTCGTCCCGGCTGGATCTCCAGCAAGGCGCCCAGAGAAATAAGCACCGGCGAAAGTGTTGGAACTAGAGAGCGCGAAACTCAAGGCCATGTTGTCATCTGCATCCACGGAAATGGATGGGAAAAAGGTGTGCGCGCTAGAGTGAATATCGTTTCCTCCAGCATTTCCTTGATCGGCAAGACTCATCACATCCAAGGATGGGGTGCTGATTCTTACCCAATGTGCTGTCGCCTGACCGGTGTCAGGGCCAGACACTGGCGCGACAGTGAACGTAGTCCACAGGTTCCCATTTCTCCAAGTTACATCCAGGGCCCGCCGATCGTTGGTGGCGATCAGTGCAGATGATCCCAATTGCGGTGCACCTGGTAGCGGTGTCGACGGAGTAGTTATGACATCGATGGAACCCATGTCAATAAACGTCAGAGCGAATGCTGGCGTCGCTAGGGCATTGGTTACGCGAATAACCCCAAGGAAAGAACTGAACCCATTGTGGATCCCGCTAAACTGAATCAGGAATGTTCCGATTGGACTCGGTAGATTTCCAAACGCATGTGAGGGAATACTGGTGCCGGCTAAATCACCCCTCCCAACTTCCGTCCACGGATCGTGAATTGTGGAGACCAGCATGCCACCATCGTAGAAACTATCTTTGTTTACGATCCAAAGTCGTTCTCCCCCAAAATCGCCTCCATCAACGTTGAACTCGAACATGTTGTTGGTGATGAAGAGAGCATCAGCATCCATTCCCAGGCCGGGATAGTCTGCCCAGTGATTTGTTCCGCCAATATCAACCACGCTGTTGATTGTGGTTTTGTGCCATGTTCCAACAGGATTTGAGTCATCTGAGACAGCGATTAGAATCTGTGATTGGTTCGTGGTACTCGACTTGCCATCAAGCACGACGATGACGAATCGATCGCGATACTGGTCATATCGAACTTTTGGATCAAACGGATTACCTATCAACGCCTGCCCGACAAAGAAACTGTTGAACGCCTCAGAGGCCAACTGATTTCCATTCTTGTCATGAATTTCATACGAGTTGTTGACCACCGTCACCACGTGATCTGGCCCAACCGCAAGCATTGGATCTGGAGGGATGCCTTCGAATCCATCGTTAACTGCGTCTTCAGCATCCGTGATCCCAGCGATCGACTTGGTGAGCGTCGGAATTGCGTCGCCATCGGATGAATCGAATGCACCCAATGGACTGATTCCCTGCCCATGGTCGAGTTGTTGGTCGGAGACGGGTGCTCCTTCGGTCGCAGAGGTTGCTCGCTCTGTAGTTATCGAGAAGGCACCGTCTGACATTTGAGAACCGAGTGAGGGCTGAGGCGGTTCTACAGAGAACGAGGAAATATCAGTCGATTCGGCTGAAAAGTATTTCCCTGATAGTGCCACAAGTCGAGGAGGTGGTTCATCATAATCGGCTACCAAATTAGGTTCCGTTCCGACTTCGGCTAAGAGAAGTGTAGCTAGCAGCAACCCAAGCGCGGTTCGCGCCAATCTCACTCGACCTTGTACGCGCCAATTCAAGAGTTTGTCTCCACGGATCCCTTGTATAAATTCATGATGCGTTAGGAGTCATAATTTTGAGTTCCCGCAGATTTTAGCTTCAATTATTCGAATCCGCTAAGTGAGATCCAAGTTCCGATCTTGGCATCACGTGGACAAATTTATCTCCGTGAGCCGCATCCTACGTGTAATCTACCGCCGAAATGTCACGGAATAAAGTTGGTGCGTAGCGCGAGGGTTGGGCCTAAATGAAGATCACGGGGATTGAGACGTTTGTTGTTGATGGCGGGATGCGGCCGTGGTTGTACTGCGCGGTCAGGACCGATGAAGGCATCACTGGCTACTCGGAATTTGGAACTACCTTCCCAAATGGCATGGTCGGGCTCATTGAAGATCTGGCACCGAGTCTGATCGGTCAGGACCCACGAGCTGTCGAGAAGCTCTACTACGACATGTATCGAGGCACACGCGCCATCCCCGGCGGTGCAACCGGACACGCCATTGCCGGTATCGAGCTGGCTCTGTGGGACGTCAAAGCCAAGGCGCTGGGGGTGCCGGTGTATGAACTCGTTGGTGGCCCATTCCGGGATAAACAGATGGTCTACTTCTCGCACCTGGCTACCTATCGCGCTTCCAATGCGGAAGTACTTGAGAAGAAGCCACTTAGGACAATGCAGGACGTGGCGGATTGCGCTGCCGAAGCCGTTGATCTGGGTTACAAGGCATTCAAGACAAACATCGTGTTTCCGGGCAACCCTTCCAGTTCCATTTCACAAGGTCGAGACGGACGAGGCCACGACCAGACTGCTCCACGTGATCTGATTCAGCACGCGGTGACTCAGATCAGCGCGATGCGGGATGCCGTTGGGCCAGACATTGGTATCTGCCTGGACATCAACTACAACTTCAAGACCCAGGGAGCCATCGCTATGGCGCGGGCGCTTGAGCCGTTCGACCTCTACTGGCTGGAGATCGACAACCAGGACCCGACTGCACTGCTCCAACTCAAGGAGTCGACCACGATCCCCATCACCTCAGGCGAGCAGTTGCAGGCCATGCGCCAGTACCAGCCGTACTTTGATTTACGGGCGATGGACACGGTGAAAGTTGACGTTCAGTGGCAAGGATTCTCGGTGGCCAAGAAGGTTGCGGACCTCGCTGAAACGTATGAACTGAACATAGCTCCACACAACTTCAACGGACACCTGAGCACCTACCAGAGCCTCAACCTCACGGCGTCCGTATCAAACGTACGTATCATGGAGTCTGACCCTGACTCATGCCCGTGGCGGGATGAGCTCTTTACTGTGATTCCACAACCCAAGGACTCGTACATAGACATCTCAACCGCTCCCGGCTGGGGCACTGAACTTAACGAAGAGGCTGCCAAGAAGCACGTGTGGAACAAGTAGAGATGTCATTCGAATCGGTTTTCAGCAAAGCGACCGTTATCGACGGCCTCGAGACCAGCCTCTGGGGTTCGGAATCGGTTTATCGCGGGTTGCGGGATGGTGGGGTTACGGCGATCAATGCCACCATCGCAATCTGGGATGACTTTGAGTCGACGCTGGCGAATGTGACTCGACAGCTTGAGTTTCTTGATGAGTTTTCTGAGTTCATTCGGCCTGTGCGGTCGGTTGCTGACATTGATGCAGCCAAGGCCGAAGGCCGCACGGGGATCATATTCGGATGGCAGAACGCCGCTCCAATTGGGAACGACCTGAGTCGTTTGCGGCTGTTTTATGAGCTTGGCGTGCGCATCATTCAGCTCACCTACAACGAACGTAACCTTCTGGGTAACGGTTGTTACGAACGTGTTGACGATGGGCTGAGTCGATTCGGACTGTCAGCGGTGGCAGAGATGAACCGACTTGGAATCTTGATCGACCTGTCGCACGTCGGCGATCGCACAACGCTTGATGCCATTGAGCACTCTGAGACGCCGGTGGCAGTCACGCATGCGTTGGCGAGGTCGCAGATTGATCACCCGCGCAACAAGACGGATGAGGCGATCAAGAATCTGGTCGAGCACGGGGGAGTGATTGGGGCCAATGCCTTCCCAATGTTCTTTGGTCGTGGGTTCGAAACTACGCTTGAGGAGTATCTGGACTCCATCGACTACCTCGTCCAAATGGTGGGGCCGCGCCACGTGGGAATTGGAACAG
>Ga0209402_10004544_pt1 | contig 12585 bp, 14 predicted proteins | sample ArcticOcean_MG_C_3_FD_187437 | JGI IMG/M metagenome (GOLD analysis project Ga0209402, IMG submission 187437) | Marine microbial communities from western Arctic Ocean - ArcticOcean_MG_CB8_126 (SPAdes) (version 2) | ecosystem: Environmental > Aquatic > Marine > Oceanic | place: Arctic Ocean... | reverse complement strand
AATTATCGGAGGCATAGTAACTGCATTAGGATAGCGGTACACCGGAGTAAGACCTTAATATGCACGGTTTTTCTGAATCGAGCAGCAATATCCGGTTAACCTGAAGCCCTAAGGAGGAAGATGAATTCTTCGCTTAAGCATATAGTTTTGCAGTTGGAAGACTTGACTCAGCAAGACATTTCAATAGATCTAGGACTGGATTTGTTGGAGTCATCGGCAAAGACTCGCAGGGACGTGATTATGATCAACGTTATGCGTGACTCTTTAAACGAGATGTTAGTTGAGGAGCGTCAGTGCCAAATTTTCTAAAGTCTTTGGGGTGGGAAATTAATCTCACCCTAAGCTGAACTTAGAAAAACTGCTCAAGTTTTTTTCTCCTTTTTTTCCGTTATTCACGGATCAGGCTTTTCTGCCTACTTTTTCCTTTCCTGCTTTAACTTTGCTCTGATTACAACAAACAAAAACATGTTTGAGGTAATTGCCTTTGATGCCGATGATACCCTTTGGCATAATGAGTCTATTTTCACAATGACTCAAATAAAGTTCTGTGAAATGCTTTCGTCTCATGGAGCGGAAGTTGTTGATCAAACTTTATTTTCGACTCAAATAAAAAATCTACAGCATTTTGGATATGGTATAAAAGGCTTTATGCTTTCCATGATTGAAACCGCTATTGAGCTGACTGATGGAGAAGTACGCGGACATGAAATTCAGCAGATCCTGGATTTTGGCCGTGAGATGTTAGCTGCTCCGATAGAATTATTACCGCATGTTCGTGAAGTGGTTGAAGAGCTTTCCCAAAATTATTCCCTGTTGCTGATCACCAAGGGTGATTTGATAGATCAGGAAACGAAAATTGCCCGTTCCGGCTTGGCTGAATTTTTTGCTGATGTTGAAATAGTGAGTGATAAAACTACAGAAGTATACAGTAAAATTCTCAGCAGGCGCAAAATTAAAACTTCACGTTTTATGATGATCGGAAATTCAATGCGCTCTGACATTGTACCGATTGTGCAAATTGGCGCGCATGCGGTACATGTGCCTTATTTGTCAACCTGGGAGCATGAACAGGATCATCCACCAGTTGATCCTGAACATTATACTGAATTGAATCACCTCGGGTTACTACCGCAGTTGATCAGGGAAAAAGAATGACTGCTACGTTAATGGAAGGCCTTAAAGTCGCACTGGTGCACGATTGGCTGACTGGAATGCGTGGTGGTGAAAAGTGTCTGGAGGTGCTTTGCGAACTTTTCCCAGCGGCGGATTTATACACTTTAATTCACCAGAAAGGAGAGTTGTCTCAAACTATTGAATCAATGCCGATCAGCACCTCCTTTGTACAGCACCTTCCTTTTGGTTTAAAAAAATACCGTCACTATCTGCCTCTTTTCCCGCTGGCGATCGAACAGTTTGATTTCAGCACATATGATCTGATTGTGAGTTCCAGCCATTGTGTGGCAAAAGGGGCGAAACATAGCGATTCTACCTATCATCTTTCCTATATCTACACGCCCATGCGTTATGTTTGGGATCAGTTTGGTGTTTATTTTAGACAACCTCGTACTTCTTGGCCCGTGAGAATTGGTGCTGAATTGATGCGGCCTTATTTACAACGATGGGACAATCAATCCGCAGATCGTGTGGATTCATTTGTAAGCATCAGTCACAATGTTCGTCGTAAGGTTCTGAAATATTATGGTCGAGAATCGCAAGTGGTTTATCCTCCGGTTGATCTTTCTTACTTTTCTCCAAGAGCTCAGAAAGAAAATTATTATTTGATGATCGGAGCCTTTGCTCCTAACAAACGGGTTGATTTAGCGGTTGAAGCTTTCAATCGACTCAAACTTCCGCTTAAAATCGTAGGAAGTGGACAGGATGAAGAATATTGCAAAAAAATTGCTGGAGATACTATTGAGTTTTTAGGTTCATTGCCTGATGAAGAATTGTTGAAGCTTTATCAAAACGCACGAGCTTTTGTTTTTCCAGGAGAAGATGATTTCGGTATCACACCTTTGGAAGCACAAGCATGTCATACTCCTGTGATTGCTTTTGCCGCCGGAGGTGCGATGGAAACAATTACTGAGAATACGGGTGTGTTTTTTGGAAAACAAAAAGTGGACGAGCTATGTGATGCAGTTGAAAAAATGGAGCGAATTCACCAAGATTTTGCTCCGCAGGCTTTTCAGCGGCAAACGGATCGATTCGGTCGGGAGCGTTACAAAAAAGAAATGGCACATGCGATAGAATATGGTTACAGGCAATGGAAAGGAGGCGTATGATTTTTTTTTGGAAAAAAGTATGGTTGAGGTTTTTTGCGGGGATGTCTCTTTTATTCCTGAGCTTTACAATGGCAACTCCAGCCGCCGCATTTTTTGAGAATCAGGCACGTTACGCTTTCGAGCATCGTTGGCTGCCAATGCTGAGTGATGAATCTCCGGAAAAACGATTTCAGGCTATGCGGGCTTTTTTGGTTTATCCGGAGTGGGGTTTGCCTGTCCTGCGTAACTCGATTATGAGTCCGGAAACAGAAAATGTGTCATGGCAAATTGTCATGTTGATTGGAATGCTGGGTGATCCGACAGATGTACCGCCTTTGTTAAAACTATGGCGTGAACTGGAGGGTAATAAACGTTCAGCAGTCTGGTTGGGTGCAATGCAGCGTCTGTATTGGAAAAACCGAATTATAGGCGGAGGCTCTCCAAAACTAACGAGCCTGACACTGAATTATCTAGAAAACGATCTCGTAACTAAAACTAAGGAGAAGACAGCCACTCTGCAGTTCCGGATTGACAATTCTGCACGGTCGCCACGTTTTATCCGCGTTAGTGCCCATTTTTGGAAAACACTTATTCAGGAAAAACTACCTTCAAAATATTATTGGCTGCCTGCAGGTGGAAGAATAGAATCCAAGCTGCAGTCTCAGTTCTCAGCGGTCGAACATACGGATGATGTTCGTCTGGATTTTCGTATCTGGGAAGTAGGGCGCACCGAACAGTTACTGCATGAGACTGTCAATATCCCCATCCACAAAAATTCTGCTTCATCTGCCGGCAATTAAAACCATGCCAGTTTCTTTGCTAAAATAATTAATGTTTCAGCTAAAATATTTTATTTTTTGGGTTATTTGTAGTTTTTACTTGATATAGTACTAATTAGGTGCTAATTTAAGAAAACTCACAAAAAGGGAGGCGATGCTAAAATTATCAAAAAAGACTGATTATGCGATTATTTTGCTGACTCATCTTGGTGAGCGGAAAGCACCGGTGAGTGCGCAGGAAGTGGCCACCTTTTATAAACTGCCTTATCCAATGGTGGCTAATATTTTGAAACAACTGGTTTCTTCAGGATTGATAGAGTCAACCCGCGGACAGCGCGGGGGATATGTATTGGCCCGTCCCGCGGAAGAAATTAACTTGCATGAAATTATCCGGATCACTGATAGCACTTTTGAATTAGTAGAATGTGTTCATGATGAGGATTTATGTAAAGTTCATCAGTTCTGTCCAACTAGACAGCCGCTGATTGCTTTACATTTGAAAATTCAGCAGTTTGTTGAAGAAACAACATTAGCCGCGATTATTAAAGACGCGAAAACAAATAACTTTAGTGTAGAGGAATCTTCGTATGAAACTGCCAATTTATCTTGATTACAACGCGACCACGCCCGTTGATCCGCAAGTGCTGGAGGCGATGATGCCGTTTTTCACAGAATCATTTGGAAATGCTTCTAGTCGTAATCATGCCTTTGGCTGGGAGGTTGAACAGGTAGTGGAAGATGCGCGCGAATCTATCGGCAACGCGATTGGCGCAGGCGGTAAGGAAATAGTTTTTACCAGTGGTGCTACTGAATCTAACAATCTGGCAATTTTAGGGGTAGCAGAATTTTACCAGAAGAAGGGCAAACATATCATCACAAGTCCAATCGAACACAAAGCAGTGATTGACCCATGTCAAGCGCTAGAACAGCGTGGTTACGAAATCACTTTTCTCGATGTGAATAAAGACGGTTGCATCGATCTCAAACAACTGGAAGAATCCATCCGCGAAGATACCATTCTGGTTTCACTGATGGCCGGAAATAATGAAATTGGCACACTCAATCCTCTAAGCGAAATTGGTGAAATCACCCGCGCAAAGGGAGTCATTTTTCATACAGACGCAACCCAAGCTGTAGGGAAAATACCAATTGATGTGGATGAAATGAAGATTGATCTTCTGTCGATGACGGCACACAAACTTTATGGCCCAAAAGGTATAGGCGGGCTTTATGTCCGGCGCAAAAAACCGCGTGTCCGATTGTCACCAATAATTTTTGGCGGAGGCCATGAACGCGGTATGCGTTCCGGGACATTGAATGTGACCGGAATTGTCGGTTTTGCCAAAGCACTTGAATTGTCGATGGCGGAAATGGCATCAGAAGCAGAACGTTTGACAGGATTACGGCAAAGGCTTTTTGAGCGCTTGTCTGCAGAACTGGATTATATCTTTCTCAATGGACATCCCACCGAACGTTTACCAAACAACATGAATTTGAGTTTTGGATATGTTGAAGGCGAAAGTTTGATGATGGGCGTCAGTGACCTAGCGGTTTCTTCTGGTTCGGCCTGTACTTCTGCCAGTTTGGAACCTTCATATGTTTTACGTGCGTTGGGAGTAGGAGACGATTTGGCGCATTCTTCCATCCGTTTCGGCATGGGACGTTTTACCACAGTTGAGGAAATTGATTATGCAGCAGAGAAGATGATAGTTGCAGTCAAGCGCCTTCGCGAAATGTCCCCACTTTATGAAATGGTAAAAGATGGTGTGGATTTATCAACTGTACAATGGGCATCCCATTGATCTGAAAAATTTAATTTATATTAGAAAAGGAACAAAATGGCTTACAGTGAAAAAGTTATAGATCATTACAGCGAGCCCAGAAATGTTGGCAGTCTGGACAAAAGTGACCTTAATGTTGGCACAGGACTGGTTGGTGCTCCGGAATGCGGAGATGTGATGAAACTGCAGATTAAGGTTGATCCGCAAACTAAGCAAATCATCGATGCTAAGTTCAAAACTTTTGGTTGCGGATCCGCAATTGCAAGTTCAAGTCTGGCCACAGAATGGGTCAAGGGCAAAAGCATTGATGAAGCAATGTCGATTCAGAATACAGAAATTGTTGAAGAACTTTCGCTGCCTCCGGTAAAAATTCATTGCTCCGTTTTAGCTGAAGACGCGATTAAAGCCGCAATTTCTGACTACAAAAGCAGAAACGAAGACTGAGTTGTAGCGTAAATATTTTAAAATCAAGTTATGGCTTTTGACAAACCTGCCTGTCATACATGCGAGTCCACTCTGGTTTCGCGTCTTTTTTGTTTTTCCTGCAACGCTCTCCAGCCTTTTCCACGTGAAACGGATCTTTTTGAAGTGCTGGGTTTCCCTATCTGTTTTGAGCTAAAATCAGCGGAATTGGAGGAACGCTATGAGAAGCTTTCTCTGGAACTTCATCCGGACTTTTACGATTCGGCTCCGGAAGCGGAAAAGCTTTTAAGTGAAACCGCCACCGCCATTTTGAATACAGCATACAAGACTCTGCGCGAACCTACTTTACGTGCGGATTATTTGCTGCATTTGCTGGCAGAAAAACAGAATTTGGATGAACGTTCCCTGCCTGATGGTTTTTTAGCAGAAATGTTTTTTCTGCAAGAAGCGCTGGATGAACTGCTGGATTCCGGAAACGCTGTCGAATTGTCCGCAATGCATGATAATCTGCAAAACCGGAAAAAAGATATTGAGGCAGACTACGCACCTCTATTCAAAAAACATGAAGACCATCCGGAAGATTCCGGAATACTCCAGCAACTGCAAACCCACTTAAACGCTGAACGTTATTTACGCCGCCTGCTGGAACGTATACCCGCAAGTGATTAGCTGTTACGCGAGTTTATATTTGCCGCTAAGATAATAAATTTTTACTAATAAAAATAAGTAATGAACTCTTGTTGAACCCGTAAAAAGTCTAAATGGTACTCTTGTATGTCATCCAATATTTTCACGAGAATGGCAATTATTTACGAATGCATCAATCATAAATTAACCTCTGCGTTTTTTAGCGAACTTTGCGGCTAAAGCAACTAACCAACACCAATCTCCAACAAATGAAACGTATAATCGGTATTGATCTGGGCACAACGAACAGTTTGTGCGCGACTGTTTTTGATGAAGGACCGGAAGTAATCGGCGAGGGTGAAAATGCAGTTACACCTTCCGTTTTGTCTCGTATCGATTCCGGATGGCTGGTTGGGCAGGAAGCCCAAGAGCGAAGAATTTCTAATCCGGAAAATACCATTTTTTCCATCAAGCGTTTGATGGGACGTAACTTGGAAGAACTGGGAGAGATCGTCAATGAATTACCGTATCAAATTGTAGAAGGGGCACGCAAATTACTTAAAGTCAGGATAGGCAACAAAGAATTTACTCCGCAGGAATTATCCGCACAGATATTAAAAAAAGTAAAACAACGTGCCGAAACAGCACTCGGTGAATCGGTTGAGAAAGCGGTCATCACTGTTCCTGCGTACTTTGATGATGCACAGCGTCAAGCCACACGGGCAGCAGCTAATATTGCGGGTTTGGAAGTGGCGCGTATCATCAATGAACCAACAGCTGCAGCAATTGCTTACGGACTTGATGAAAAGCAGGAATTGCAAAAAGACGGTCACGTTGCGGTTTATGATTTAGGCGGAGGCACTTTTGATATTTCCATCCTTAAGCTTTCAGGAAAGATTTTTAAAGTGGTTGCCACCCACGGTAACACTCAGCTTGGTGGAGATGATTTTGACCAAGTGGTGGTGGAAACATTAAAAAAGAGAATCCTACGCAAACATGCGGAAGCCCAGTTTGACGATCCGGAGTCAAAGCAAATTTTAAAAAAAACTGCTGAATCAATTAAAATTGAACTTAGTCTTTCTCCGGAAACCGCATACACTTTGGAGTTCCCAAAACAAGGTCTTTCATTTGCGGATATTTTTAAAGTAGAAGATTTTGAGTCCTTGATTTCTCCACTGGTTGAACAGACTCTAGAAAGCTGCCGTCATGTTTTACAGCAGGCAAAATTAACGAAGGAGCAGATAGACGAAGTTGTTCTGGTAGGCGGTTCTACAGTAGTTCCTGGAGTACGCAGAAAGATTGAAACTTTTTTCGGACGCTCACCGCATGTGGCAATTGATCCGTACAAAGTAGTCGCAATCGGCGCTGGAATTCAGGGGCATTTGCTGGCCGGTGGACGGCGTGATTTTTTGTTGCTTGATGTGATTCCTCTGGCGCTCGGCATTGAAACTTTGGGCGGGACATTCAGTAAAATCATTACCGGCAACACCACAGTACCGGTTGAAGAAAGCGAGACTTTTACCACAAATGTCGATGATCAAACTTCGATCGAAGTTAATATTTATCAGGGTGAACGCGAATTGATCAAGGATTGCCGTGCTCTCGGTCAGTTTAAATTACGCGGTATTCCGCCCATGAAAGGTGGTTTTCCACTGGTGGAAGTCATGTTCCGCGTTGATGCAAACGGTATTCTCACTGTTTCCGCCATCGAAAAACGCAGCGGAAAAAAGGCAGAGATTGAGGTTATTCCATTTCACGGTTTGACACAGTTTGAAATTGAAAGAATCATGGAGGAATCTTTTGAACACGCTATTGATGATTTTAATGAACGTCAATTAATTGAATTTCGACTAACCGCGGATCGTGTTTTTCAAGGAATTGAACAAAACTGGAATGTCGCGGAAAGTGATTTGAGTGAAACGGAGCGTGACAATATCTGCAACCAAATGGAAGTAGTACGCCAAAGCATAAAAGGACAGGATTCCCAGGCACTAAAAGCAGAACTAGATGCGCTGGGTGAGCTAACGCGTCCTTTAGCAGACACTGCGATAGGGCGTTCTATTCTGACTGAACTACAAGGTGAAGGCAGGGTTGGTTGAGCAGAAATCTATGGTAATTGAGTTATTGTTTGCTGTGTTATAATTGAACCTTCACTGTAAGATCGTGCTTAATTATCGAACTTCTTTTTTGCCATTCAAAGATGAGATTAAAAGCAAAGTTTCATAAAAATCCGCAAGCATTCAAAGACAATTTTTCAACTCAATCTGCTGCATACGCTGCACATAGACCTCAGTATCCTGACAAGTTGTTCAGCTATCTCAAAGGAGAGTGCCGCGAACATAAACTGGCTTGGGATGCAGGCACCGGAAATGGACAAGCCGCGCAGAAACTAGCTTTGCATTTTGATAAAGTTTATGCCACTGACGCAAGTTCCGCCCAAATAGTAAACGCTGCTCCCTTTGCAAACATCAGTTATGCGGTTGCCAATGAACAGGCACCGGCCCTCAAGCGGCATTCTGTGGATTTAATCACAGTCGCGCAAGCGCTTCACTGGTTTGATCTTGATGTTTTTTACGCAGAAGCCGAGCGGGTTTTAAAAAGATATGGTATGGTCGCCTGTTGGTCATACAAATTGTTCCGTATAAATCACGAATTTGACCGTGAAATAGACTGGCTGTATAAGGATATTTTAGGAAAGTTCTGGGATCCCGAACGCCGTCTGGTTGATACCGGTTACCGTACATTATCTTTCCCTTTTCGTGAATTGCGTACTCAGCGTTTTGAAATGAAATCCAGCTGGAATTTCGAAAATATGCTGGGTTTCCTAGGCAGTTGGTCTGCGGTCGCTCATTACAAAAAGCGTGAAGGCGCTGATCCAATTGCGGAAAACGTGGCGCGTTTAAAAGCGGTCTGGGGTGATCTGCAGGAAATGAAAGAGGTGAGTTGGCCCCTAGCAATACGTGTAGGACATCTTCACTGAAAAGCGGGCTTTGGCAATTCCGCAGAAAAAATGGAAAGGAATTGCTTCTGAAACGCACAAGCGCTAAAATTGAATACTGATGTTGACAGCCGGATTTAGGCGTTAATCAACTTTATAGATTTGAAAAAAATAAAAATTAAAAGGAAAAATGAGCAAGCATATTAATTGGGGTTATTTCAGGAATGGTTGAACTTCCTGCAAACGAGCGCAAGAGGTTCTTGACGCAAAAAGTATCACAGTTGAATCACGTACATTTGCCAATAAAGAAAAGATAAACAGCCAAGCTGCCTGGGAAATGCTGAAGTCCGCAAGTCTCATCAGAACTGGTAAAGGAAAAAAACAGCAAGAGTGGAATCCTGCAACTGATGATCAAGCTGAAATCCTTAAAGATGTGATTGGTCCTAGCGGAAATTTGCGTGCTCCAACCTGGAAAATCGGTAATGTGTTTGTGGTGGGTTTTAACCCTGAACTATATGCAGAGGTATTTGGATAAATGGTACGCATTGGAATTATAGGTGCTGCCGGTTTATCCGGACGAGAACTGCTCTGCTGGTTGAAAAATCACCCTCAAGCAAACCTTGAACTACTGACTTCTAGCAAATATCAGGGTCGGAAAGTCTGCGATGTGTTTCCGGAATTAAGCAGTTATTCTCAGGTTTTTGAACCAAACGAAAGTGACGTTTCCGGTTGCGATCTTGTTTTTCTCGCAATTCCGAATCAGGCCAGTCTGGAGCTTGTACCAAAATTGCTGGAGCAAGGCGTACGCGTGATTGATCTTTCCGGAGCATACCGCTTACGTGATACTGAGGTGTTCTCCAAATTTTATGAGCTCAAGCACACATCACCTGAGTTGCTGGATGAAGCCGCTTTTGGACTGCCGGAATTTTTCAAGGAAAAAATTTCTTCAGCAAGACTGGTAGCAAATCCCGGATGTTTTTCTACTGGTGCTTTGCTGGGGATATTACCACTGACGGATTTACTTGCTGAACTTGACCGTGCACCGATTATTGACGCAAAATCAGGAGTGAGTGGTGCTGGCGGAAGGGTTGAAGGAGACATGACGAATTATGTAAGTGTTAACGAGAATTTCAAAGCATACAAAGTTTTTGCTCATCAGCATCAACCCGAAATTCAGCAATATCTGGCAAACCTCAGCCCATACAGTCCAGCAGAATGTGGCGAAGTAATTTTCACACCGCATTTACTTCCTGTCAACCGCGGAATTTTGTCCACGATCTACCTGCATTTTCCGGAAGCAATTCCTGTTGCTGAAATTCGGAGTCGGTTTTCAAAATTTGCGGATGAGCAGAAATTTGTGCATTTTATGGCTGAAGGTAGCTTACCGGATTTAAAGATGACACAGAATTCTAATCGAGTCATGATAGGAGCGGAAAGTGATGAGTCAGGACAAAACTGGGTAATTGTCACCAGTCTTGATAATCTCCTCAAAGGCGCTTCCGGACAGGCAATTCAAAATATGAATCTGATGTATGGGCTGGATGAAGGCATGGGGTTGCTCTGATCAATCGTCGTCGAGTTCATCTTCTCCGATTCGACGGTCGTGTCCAAGCAAATTTTCAAAATAACACATTTCCTTTAAACGTGAGTGAATACGCTCACCAACACGACCGCGTATGGTGTCGGCAATAAAGAGTTCACTTTCGGTTTTTTCACGATTACGAATTTTCTCCTTGAGTGTGTTTTCTTCGCTTTCAGTAAAATTTGTGCTAACCATTATGATTTGGTTACGGTTGTAACGCTCTGAAATCAGCATGTCCAGAATACTGAGTTCCCAATCACTGTTGCGGCCTTTGCCCATATCATCTATGATAAGGATATCAGTCTGTAAATGCGGATCAATGATTTCCATGTCTGATTTTCCGTCTGAGTAACCTTGCCTTAATTCCGATAGCAATTCCGCAAAACTTTGAAAAATGCAGGAGATTCCGTGACTAATCGTACATTGATAGGCAAAACCGGTCATCAAGTGTGTTTTACCCGTTCCAGGAGGTCCCATGAGTACCATTCCTTTTAGATCTTCAGAGTCTGACTGCAACATATTTCGATTGCTTAAACGCTGTGGGAGAAGTCTGAAAATGCTACCGAGCAAATCAAACACCATTTCATTTTCTGTATCCCGATCCTGCGGACTCATGCGGCTGTTCAAATAACGTCGTGGAATGCGTGCATTATTATAAAGTTGAACTCTGTGCTTGATTTGTTCACAGTCAGGACAGACGATTGCGACATCACGCTGGAAACTGTCCTGCTCTATGATGAAGCCTGTGCTTTTGCAGGTTTTACAAGGACTTGAAACGCAGTCACAAAGCCTTGCGTGAGCGTAACGTTCACGTGGGCGAACGCTGATAAAAATTCTGCTGTCGTTGCAGCGCAAACAGTCTTGAGCAGTTTTGGCCATTGAATAATAGTTGAAATTGGTAGTTAAAATAATAAAAAGATGCTTCTATGGTGGAGCAAGCTACCTGAAGTGTCCAGAGAATTTCTGCTTTAAAGTGTTGGATTTATGTCCCGTTTCACTAAATAATTTGCACTGCACTGTGTCTGAAAGCGAATCTTCTCCAAAACATTAAATTTTAAAACAGAAATCACAAAATAGAAATATGTCTGTAATCAAAAATGACAGATTGCTGCGAGTTTTAAATCACCAGCCGGTGGATCGAGTACCGGTCTGGATTATGCGACAAGCCGGCAGAACAGATCCTGAATATAATCAACTCAGAAAGAATGATGGACGTGCACTGGAAAAACTCTTTTCGGATCCGGAAATTTCGATCAAAATATCATTACTACCGAAACGTCTCGGCGTTGACGCAATCATCATGTTTCAGGATATCCTCACGCCGCTCACTCCAGCGGGTGCAGAATTTCACTTTGCTCCTGGCCCGATTCTGGAAAAACCTGTGCGTACTATGGAGCAGATAAAAGCCCTGCGTGCTTTTGATCCTGAAGTGCATTTGCAGAGTGTCTCACAAATCCTCAAAGGACTGAATGCAGAACTTAAAGGAGAATTACCGGTGCTCGGCTTTGCCGGTTCTCCAATGACTCTTGCGTTTTTTATGATTGCCGGCCGTAGTCCAAATCAGAAGCTTGAAGAAGTTTTGGCATTTATTGATCAACAAGCAGAAATCACGCAAGCCTTACTGGAGTGGTTAACTGCAATGACGGTGGATTATCTCAATTTCCAAATTGCCTCCGGAGCGCATGCGGTCCAATTATTTGAATCATTTGCTGATGTTATTCCTTTAGAAATATATAAAAAATTTGTTCAGCCTACTCATGAGAAAATTTTTAGTGCATTGACGAGAACTGCCACTTCAATCCTGTTTAGCAAGGAGTCACCACACCTGGATTTGATGCTGCAGAGCGGAGCTTCAGTCTTGAGTGTTGGGTGTTGTGTCGATCTGGAGAATGCTCAAAAGCAGGCACCAGAAATGATTTTCCAGGGTAACGTTGATAATAAAATTTTAGCAGACGGCACTAAGGCAGAAATCACACAGGCAGTCAGGAAATGTTTTGAACAAAGCGGACGTAAAAACCACATCCTTAATCTCAATCACGGATTGCTGGAACGCACACCTTTTGAGAACGTTCAGCATTTTGTGGATGTTGCAAAAGAACTAGGAAAAATTTAGTTTAAGTCTGAAAAATAAAATGGGACACCACCCTTAATTTGGCTGTTTAGAAAAAAATGAAGATTTTTGGTGCACCCGATA
>Ga0209402_10004542_pt1 | contig 12588 bp, 10 predicted proteins | sample ArcticOcean_MG_C_3_FD_187437 | JGI IMG/M metagenome (GOLD analysis project Ga0209402, IMG submission 187437) | Marine microbial communities from western Arctic Ocean - ArcticOcean_MG_CB8_126 (SPAdes) (version 2) | ecosystem: Environmental > Aquatic > Marine > Oceanic | place: Arctic Ocean... | reverse complement strand
CCTTGCAAGTGTCCCCATGTACTCGGGATTCGCCCGAGCAAGGAACCTGTGCCCGATACGTTCGAATCCACCTGCGTTTGGCATCGCAGAGAGGAGCAGGTCGCCAGAAACCACTACAGGAGCAAACTTTGCATTGCTGATGAACTCTGCGGCCGCCCAGGGCGCTACACAATTGATACCGGCAACGGAGGCTCCGGCATCTGCGGCCAGTGTTACAAAATCGACTGGATCAATAGGCCACTGCTGCTTATCTCCGACTCCTGAGTCGAGTGCGCCGTGGACTATTACCGCAGGCGCGTCATCTCTCGACGTGATGCTCTGCGTGATTGTCATCGCAAGATCGACGTCTGTGAATGTTTCAAGAAGTATTGCGTCGACGCCACTTTCGATGAGAGTGTCGATCTGAGTCGCGTATGCCTCGACCCCGCCACCACCTGGACCCATCGATCCGATTATGAAGAATTCGCCGCCCCGCTCGACGTACTCGGACTTGTGGTCAGCAATTGCTTCGCGTGCAAGCTGAACTGCGACCCGATTTATTTCAGCTGTCTGATCGCCAATGCGAGCAGCCGTCAGTTCCACAGAATTGGCAGCGAACGTGTTCGTGGTGAGAACTGAGGCACCTGCAGCCAGGCTGGAAGAATGGATTCCCTTGATCAGCGCCGGATTACGCAGATTTAACGCCTCATATGTGAATTCAGCAGACGCGAGCCGACCAGTCAATTGAAAAATCATAGAACCGGTCCCGCCATCGGCGAGGACTGTTCCAGCCCGCAACGCATCGAGGAACCCAGACTGAACTAGCGTCATAAACGTCCGATCAAAATCTATTTCGAGTAATTAACGATGAATTATCGCCTGTCCCCAGCCGTCGGTCACATTCTGAGCCATCGCAATGGCATCTAGAGCTTGAAGTTGAGTTCGCCGGTCATGATTCCGGCAACGTTTCCTGCAATTTTCACTCGATCACCGGCTAGCTCGCAGTACATGGTTCCACCGCGAGCCGATATCTGTCGACCGACGAGCTTGTCTCTTCTCAATCGCTTCGACCAGTAGGGCATCAGAATTGTGTGCGAGGAACCGGTCGCAGGATCTTCGTTGACCCCGGTAGTAGGCAAAAAAAAACGACTGATGAAATCATATTCAGATTTATCGGCAAGCGCAGTAGCGGCGAGCCATGGATATTTCAGTTGCGCTACTGCTGTGAAATCAGGACGTAGCGCCGCAACGTCGGACTCTTTTTCGAACACGGCGACCGTAGTGTTGGCGTGGAGCACCTCGACAGGAGTCGAATCAAGGGCAGCGCCCACGGCAGATATTTCATCTGGTTCGGTAACGACCGTGGGGGGATTGGACGGAAAATCTAGTTCGATAAGGCCATTTCGGTTGTCGACGCCGAGTGCGCCACTCCTCGTGTGAAAAGTGACCCGTTCCAGACCTTTGTTCAGGTGATTAAGTACAACGTGACCCGAAGCCAGTGTGGCGTGGCCGCACAAATCCATCTCGACGGTCGGGGTGAACCATCTCAGATCATATTCACCATGAATACCAGGCTTCGGGACGAGAAAAGCGGTTTCGGACAAGTTCATTTCATTGGCGATCTTCTGCATTACAGTCTCAGGTAGCCACTCCTTAAGGGGGCAGACTGCAGCCGGATTGCCTGGGAACGGCTTATCCGTGAACGCATCGATCTGGTACAGGGATTTTCATCTAACTGGTGAGTTCGTTGTTTCGTGCTGATCCGGGAGGCGCCAATTGCGAACTACCAATTGTTGCCACCGGTCCATGGGTGCTTTTCCAGTTCCGATTCGATCAATTCAGAACCCAGTCCAGGGCGATTGTGCACCTGCAGTTGGCCGTTCTTAATCTCAAACGGGTGAGACATGATGTCGTCTCGCCACGGCGCGTCGTCGTTAATAAACTCTAGGTTCATGAAATTCGGTATCACGGCGCAGATATTTGCCGAAACCAACGTGTTCATTGGTGAATGGCAGTTGTGTGGTGCGATGGCAACATCGTAAATGTGAGCGAGATCGCATATTTTCTTGCCCATCGTAATTCCGTTCCATGCGAAATCGGGCATGATGACGTCTTGAGCGTGAGATTCGAAGAAGGGCTTGTACTCTTCGGGTCCCATCAAGCTCTCGCCGTGGCAGATGGTGGTAGTGGTTGATTCTCGAACGGTTCTCAGTGATCCGGGATCCCACGTTTCGGTTTCAAGCCACATCATGTCGAATGGTTCGAGAGCTCTTGCCAGTTTGATCGCACCACCGAGCCTGAAGCTCAGCGCTGTATCAATTGCGATTCCGATCGAAGGCCCCAGTGCTTCTCGGAACGTCCCGATAACGCTGACTGCGTTTTGAATCTGTTGGTAATTAATCTGGCCGCTGTTGCCGACGCCGTTCTTTTTTCTTGGTGTTTCGGGAAGATCGTCGAGAGTCAGTATGTTGGTCTTTATTCCCTTGAAACCCTGATCGAGCACTTCCTGGCTCAATTCGCGGATGCCATCGAGAGTTGAGAGTTTTGGTACTTCGAGTTTCTCGTAATAGCGTCCGCGGTCTGAACCACAGTGCGACCAATATAGCTCCAACTCGTCTCGCATCTTGCCACCGAGCAACTGCCAGACAGGAGCGTCAAGCGCCTTCCCACGTATGTCCCAGAGCGCCGAATCGATGCCTGACATCGCTTTATAGGCGATTCCGCCGCGTTGACGGATCATGAACGAGGCGTTGTCCCACCACGCCGCCTCTGACGCCATGGGGTCCTTGCCAATCATGTTCTCGCCGAGCTGATTCACCGTGGCTGCCACTGAATAAGCAGCCTGCCACTCGGTGCAATCGCCCCATCCAACAATTCCGGAGTCGGTTTCGATCTTCACAAACGTCCACGGCCTGAAGACCCCGTCGACTATGAATGTCTTGACTCCGGTGATTTTCACTTCAAACTCCTTAGATCGTAATCGATGGTTGAGAGCGAGGCATTATCGTCGATCGCCGCACCTGATGGGACCTCGATATATCGGTACTGGCTAACGCCCTTCACCAACCACCAGATGAGAAATACCACGACGACTGAAATCACGCCACCGAGATACATCGTCTGGTCGGCCCCGATAAGCCCAGACATCACGCCAACTTCAAACTGACCGATGCCGTTTGCACTCATTGCTGCAAGTGAGTGCGCGGCCGATGCTCGCCCCCGCATGTTGTCCGGGGTTGTGAGCTGAACAATTGCCTGACGACTGGTCATGCCGACTGCATCGGTGGCGCCTAAGAAGATAACGACGAGCATTCCCGTCCACAAAATAGTGGTTGCCCCGAACACAATAAGCAGAAATCCGTAGAAAAGCGTCGCCCAGAGTACGAGCATTCCCTTAGCACGATAGTCGCGGGTGAACATTACGATCAAGCTGCCCGTCAGCCCCCCAGCCGAATTAGCCCATGTAAGGGCTGTTACGGCTGCTCGGCTGTCTACGGGTCTGATGAACCCGTAGAGTTGATGAGCAAATATAGGAAACACCTGGCGGTAAAAACTGACGATCGTGACTCCTACATCGAGAAGATACAGGCCGGGCAGTATCGGGTGGCTTTTCACGTATACGAGACCGTCTACGATGTTCCTGAACCGTGATTTACCGGTGGTTGCGTTCTCGGCTCTACCATCGATGCCGATCATCAGCGGAAGCACCATGCTGACAGCCGCAAAAGCGGTGATAACACCGAACGAGAGGGTCAGGTCGGTGGTAAGGCTGGTTAGCAAGAAAATTACTGGCGTAATCATGGAGCCGATTTGCATTGTCGCCGTGTTAGTGGCGACGGCATGCATCAGGTGGGACCGAGGAACCACCCGAGCGGTCAATGATGATCTGGCCGGCCCGCCCATGACGCTCGAAGATGCCAGAACGGCGGTGATGGCGTAAATATGCCAGACCTGCAGATTCCCAAAACCTTCGAGAAAAGCCATTGTCCCGATTAGCAAGAAACTGAACAATTGCGTAGCTGCCATGAGCTTTTTGCGGTCGATCTCATCAGCGAGTGCACCGCCGTACAGATTGGCCGGAATACGCATCACCAGCTCAACTAATCCGAGACCGCCAAGTACAGCTGGAGAACCGGTTTCTTCAAATAACCAAATACCCGTCGCCAGAACCCGCAGGTTCATGGTTGCCATTGCGGCGATGCTGCTGAACCACAGCATCCGGTATTCCCGAAACTTCAGGGGTGACCAAGGTTTTATGGACTGGCGTCGTGGCGTTTGAGTTCCTGTATCAGCAGGGTCTGAATCGGATTCGGTTTTGTTCGAGTTCAAGTTGTTTTTCTGTTAGCTGAGATGCGAATGGCGGAATAGTAGCACCGCCCCAGTCCGCAGATGGAATCAACTTGATGGCCAACTAACTGGCGTTTGCCGCAATTAGCTCTCGAACCTTCAGAGTCAGCCTTGAACTCGAAATCCCACCGATCACTATGTCGTGCACTCGGCCATCTCTGTTTATCAGGAATGTCGATGGCATACTGGCGACCTGCCAGTCGACAATGACACTGCGGTTTCCTGTACTGCCCGTTGGGTACGTAATACCGAACTCTTCGACAAGACTTTTTCCCTGTCCGTAGGTTCCTAACCCGACGTAAGGCCCTACGTCGACGCCAATGAAGAGAACCTTGTCGCCGTATTCACGCCACGCAGCTTCGAGGGCAGGCATTTCTGCTCGGCAGGGCGGGCAATTACCGGCCCAGAAATTGAGAAGTATCGGTCTATCTTCGTTGGCGACTAGTTCATCGAACGATATCGACTCGGCGCCTAACTCGTCAGCCCCGGTGTAGGTATTGAGAACGAAACCTCCCGCGTTCCTGGAACCGGTATCGGAACTGCACGCTGAGAAAATTACTGATGCAGACAACAGAGCAAGAACAATTAGCACTGATTTGGGTCGAAGAAGATGCATGAAAATCCTGTTGAATTATTTTGAGATAATTTTCGGTGGCTGTACGTGCAGCAGAAATCGATAGTTCGATGCTGTAGATCTGCTTTCGATGCGGTAGCGGCTACGTATTCCAGTGGTAAGTTTGCCCGGTGGTCATGTTTGTAGATAGCAAAGCGAGTCGTTCCGAACAGTACGTGGAGATAAATAATGGGCGAATTTGATGGAAAATCAGTGATTGTCACCGGGGGAGCACTTGGGATTGGTGGTGCTGCGTCCGAAGCGTTCGCTCGTGAAGGCGCAAGCGTGACGATCCTCGATTGGAACACTGAGGCCGGTGATGCTGTGGTCGCCCGGATCACATCGTCTGGTGGTAGAGCTCAGTTCGTGCATGGTGACGCTGGGACATCTGAAGGTTGCCGCTCAAGCGTTGATGCCGCAGTTGAATCGTATGGAGGTGTGGACGTCCTGTTCAACAATGTTGGTATTCAGCCCCCCGATTCCTATGTAGATGCGGTCGATCTGCCTGAGGAAACCTGGGACAGGATCATCAATGTGAACTTGAAAAGCCGGTTTTTGATGGCGAAATACTCGATTCCCCACATGCGGAAGGCGGGCGGCGGGGTGATCATCTCTTCGGCCAGCGTGCAGGGATTGCAATCGATGGGCGGCGTATCGGCATATGCCGCCTCGAAGGGCGGTGACCTTTCGTTGATGCGTCAGATGTCACTCGATTTTGCTCCTGACAACATCCGAGTGGTGTGCGTCAATCCGGGTGCTATCGATACGCCGATGGTTCGGAACACGATCGCCGGAACCGGGGGTGATCTCGAGGACGAATTGATCTCGACTGGTAAAGCACATCCGCTGGGACGGATCGGTCAGACCGAAGATATCGCCAATATGGTGCTGTTTCTGGCGAGTGACAAGGCATCGTTCGTGACTGGATCGTACTTCAACGTCGATGGGGGTCTTATGGCGATGGGTGCATGGGCTGGGACCGTTGGAGCAGACGGCTCGAACTAGGTAGCGACTTCTTTTTACGGGATTTCTGTTTCTTTGGTGGAAGAGACGCTGCGAACTCACTTGCCTCGTCTAACCACTCCAGTAGCTCGCCATCTTCCGCTATCTGTTCCCCGTTCAGGTACACATACTCTCGCATCGGTTTGCCCTCGATGGGATCGAACGGTTCTGATTCGCCTGATTCGATCAGGCTAGAAGTACGTTGCTCTCCGATTCGAACCATCACGCCCTCACCCCATGCTCCAGCGAATATCATGTCGTTCGTTTCAAGAAACTAGGCGGCAGTTCCAAACATGTTCTTGCGGAGAACTGGTGCGATCAAAAGTAAGGCGTCGACCCGTTCGATCAGCGCTTCGTCCTTTTTCGGCCAATTTGCCATTTTCACGAACCTTTTTTCTATTTCTTCTTTGGCGGGAGCGATTCAGCGTACCGAATAGCTAACTTAAGCCAATCGAGCAGGTATTCATCGTTCGAGTGTTGCTGTCGGCTCAACAGCACATATTCCCGCTTGGGTCGGTGACCAGATGGATTGAATGCGCTCATTTGTTGCGACTCGATCAGTTTTGAGGCGTTTGTGCTGCCCAGCCTCAGAGCGACATCGGCTCCCCATGTCTGAACGAATATCTGGTCATTAGAGTTAGTAAACTAAGCTTCGTTTCCGAAGAAACTCTTTCTTGTAACGCCAGCACTGGAAAGAAGCTCATCCAGCCGAACAACCAGTGCTTCGTCTTTTGTCGCCCAATCTGCCATTTAGCGTGTCCATTAGCTTCATACGAACTTGAACGCCCGCGATATCTGACAAGCCCGATCGGGCTCATCAGGCATTAATCTACTACGATTCGACACGAAATCGATCAAAGGATGGCACTCCGCCAAGTCACTGAAACCCTAAATGTACGCGATCGAGTTGTCGGGATTCACCTTGTCGCCGCGGTGCCAGGAACTTGTGTATGGCTTGTCGCTGAACTCCTCTTCAACGATGTCGATGCCCAGCCCGGGTCCTTCTGGAATCGGGTAGTAGCCGTCAACCGGGGCGACCACGTTTGTGACTGACGCAATCTCGAACGGTTTGAGCGTTCTCGACTCCTGAACGAGGAAATTCGATGTTGCTGTGTCGAAATGCAGATTCGCAACGCTAGCGAGCGGGCCCATCGGGTTGTGAGGAGCTACCACCAGATCGTGTGCTTCTGCCATGAAGGTAATTTTTCGCATCTCGGTGAGGCCACCAACAATGCACACTTCAGGTTGAATAATGTCGACACCGCCTTCTCGAACGAGTTCCCAGAGTTCAAACTTGGTGTAGAGGCACTCTCCCGTTGCGACTGCGCAGGGCATTTTTTCGCGTAATTTTCCCATTTCGTGACGGTTTTCCATGCGAATAGGCTCTTCCATGAACCACGGATTGAACTCCACAAGGGCGTCGGTGATCTCCAGAACCCTGATCGGCTCGAAAATAGCAGCGTGTGCGTCAAACCCAACATCGATGTCGTCTCCGACAGCGTCACGAATGGCCTTGAATCGTGCCCTCGAATCGATCAGCACGTCGTTCCAGCGCATTTCTCGCCAGTTAGGCCCCATTGGGCTAGTTTTGAGCGCTGTAAATCCCAGATCGACGTTCCTGCGAGCGTCATCAGCCAGTTCCGCGGCAGTCTCGCCGCCGATGTCCCAGTAGGCTCGGATCTTGTCTCGGACTTTGCCGCCCATCAGTTCGTACACGGGTTTATCGAGGGCTTTTCCGGTGATGTCCCAGAGTGACACGTCGATTGCTGAGAGTGCAGCAAGACCGGAAGATGCCATGGGGAATCTTGCCCCCTGGTAGCAGAGCGCCCAGTTGCGCTCGATCTCGGTGGGATCCTGACCTACCAGCTGTTCAGCAAAGTACTCAACCCATACGGTGGAAGCCATATCTGGGCCTACGTGATAAACCTCGCCAACACCGTGAATACCCGCATCGGTGTGCGTTCGTACGTAAATCAGATTGCTGCCTGCGGGATCGGTAGCGATGAGAGTTTCAATTTTCGTGATTTTCATAATTTGTTATTCGTGATTGGGGTGAGTGAAATAACGGATCGTTGAACCGGTTGATGCCTAGAGGAATCCCGGTGATCCATCGCTGTATGTGGCGAACCCTCTGTCCCAGTGGGCTGGAGGATTGGCCGCGATCACCTCGTGATTCAGAGTCATTCCGAGTCCGGGGGCGGTCGGGAGTTCGAAGTAGCCGTTCACTGGAACCCACGATTCGTTCACAAATTCAGATTTTTTCTTCTTGTGATCACCGTGCCATTCAAGAATCGCAAAGTTGTTGATCGAGGCGGCGTGATGAACTCCTGCTGCAGTCGAGAACAAACCGAGCGGGTTGTGCGGAGCGACGGTTACGTAGTGGGCTTCGGCTACAGCGGCAATCTTCTTTGCTTCGAGAAGACCCCCGCAACACAGCATGTCGGGTTGGATGATGTCGACCGCATCTGCGTTTAACAACTCTGTGAACCGGTGGATGCCGTAAAGATTCTCCCCGGTGGCAAGTGCAACCCTGAACTCGCGACGCAGTGCCGCGGTCGACTCGATGAACTCCGCTCGTGCTGGCTCCTCAATAAACATGAGCCGATACGGGGTGATCACTCTCGCAAGTTCCAGTGAGAGGGCGGTTTCTCGAATGGCGACGTGAACATCAACAGCAAGATCAGGACTATCTCCGATCGCATCTCGAATCGCTGCCATTCGTTCATCGGCCTCTCGAAGCACCTTGCGCCACGGCATTTCGCGCCAGTTGGATGGGAGTGGACTGGTTTTGAACGCCGAATAACCCTCGTCCATAAGTTGTAATGCGTGTTCGCCTATGCCAGCGGGGGAATCGCCGTATATACCGTGATAAACCCGAACTCGATCCCGGGTTTTGCCACCAAGCAAGCTGTACACGGGAACTCCAGCGGCTTTGCCAGCGATGTCCCACAGTGCGAGGTCGATTCCAGATATCGCTGACCATGCAACCTGACCAAGGGGGAACCTTAATGTGTTCTTGGTTCGACGGATCAGCCATTCAATACGACTCGGATCCTCACCGATGAACCATGGTTTCATCTCATCGATCATCGATATAACGCTTCGGTCAGGCCCAATTGAGTAGGCCTCACCAACACCTGTGATGCCTTCATCTGTTTCGACTTCAAGGAAGATGTTGTTCCGTTGGCCGTCGTGTGCGTGAAATGTCTTGATATCAGTGATTTTCATCTGGGATCCGTAATCTGGACTCATATTCACTCAATGCCCGAATAGGCAACTGTGAGTGATCGCTGCCGTATTCTGGCAGGTTTGTGCTGCTGGTCAACTGTTTCTTACTGTATTTCGCGTAAGATGCCACCACGGAGTTGAACTGTGACCAAACTGTTGATGAAACGGGCCCTCAGGGCTGTTCGGGTGCTGCTCGCAGTGCTTGTTATGCTGGCTGGCCTTTGGGGAATGTCGTTTTCAGGTGATCAACCTGCATTCGCCCAGTCCACCGACAACGATACAACTGTGGTTCTCATCCGCCTTGATGGCGCTATCGATGGTGTTTCAGCACGATTCATCGCCAGGGGCCTGGATTCGGCGGTTGAGCAGGATGCGCAACTGGTGGTGCTCATGCTGGATACGCCCGGAGGACTTCTGGATGCCACCAGAGACATTGTGGCGTCAATTTTGGCATCCGAAGTGCCTGTGGCCGTCTATGTGGCTCCTGAGGGCGCTCGGGCCGCTAGTGCAGGAACCTTTATCGGCGCCTCAGCCGATATTCTCGCCATGGCACCTGCTACGAACATCGGCGCGGCAGCCGTTGTTCAAGCGGATGGCAGCGATCTGCCAGAAACCCTGGACCAAAAAGCATCTCAAGATGCAGCAGCTTTTATTCGGAGCATCGCAGAGCGACGAGGCCGGAACGTGTCCGCTCTCGAAGACACGGTGCTTTCTGCTTCTGCCTACTCGGCGTTAGAGGCAGTTGAGTTGGGAGTAGCCGATCTCGTAGCAGTCGATTACGCGTCTCTTCTCCACGATCTTGACGGCTATGAGGTGGGGACGGATTCCGAGACAATCATTCTTGATCTCGCCAATGTCACGACTAATACCGTAGATCTTTCTCTGTTGGAACAAGTCCTGTCGTTCATTTCGAGCCCCGATATAGCGTTTCTGCTGATCTCGCTTGGCGGACTCGGCGTGATTGTTGAACTGTGGCATCCGGGATTGTGGGTACCTGGAACCTTGGGCGTACTGTTCCTAATTCTTGGTTGGGCAGGTGTTGGGCAGTTGCCGTTCTCATGGGCCGGTGTTGCTCTGATTACTCTTTCGCTGTTGTTGTTCTATCTGGAATCAACGGCTGTGGGGATCGGATACTTCGGGGTTGCAGCGACCATCAGTCTGATCCTTGGTGGGATTTTCCTGTTGGGATTTTTCGGAAGTCCAGGCATCCCAGGAGATGCGCCAGCGATAAGTCGCTGGTTGTTGATATCAGTCGGGGCAGTTACTGGAGCATTGATGTTGTGGTTTGCTATGGAGCTTCGTAAAGCTCGGCAAATTCGCTTGTATCAAAGTCCCACTGCAACCATGAGTTTGGTCGGTGCAACTGGTGTTGTTTCCACTGATTTATCACTGGCGGGCGAGGTTGTGGTGAATGGCGAATATTGGTCCGGAGAAGCAGAACCGGGGACGGCAAGAAAAATCTCAGCGGGCGCAAATATCGAAGTGGTATCGGTTGACGGGAATCATCTAAAGGTGAAACCTATGCAAAACGATTCAAGTTTAAGTGACGTATCAGATAACGAATAAGAACAGACGGACCGGTAATCCGAGTCCGACAGGAGGTTTCAATGGCAATAATCAACTTTGTTCGAGATTACGAAAGGATTGCTCGATTTCGTCTAGGCAAATTCGAGGGGATGAAAGGTCCTGGGGTTGTTATCGCAATCCCGATAATCCATTCGACTGAAAAGATTGATACTCGTGTTGAAGTCTTAGATATTTCTCGGCAAACAAATATCACAAAGGACAACGTTCCGTTATCAATTGATGTTCTTGTATACCTTCGTGTAGACATTGCTAATTCCGAACGGTCCGTTCTTGAAGTGGAAGACTACCGGTATGCAGTGCGCGGTCTTGCCACAACGACAATGCGGGCCGTTATTGGTGATATGGCTTTGGACGAGGTACTTTCACAGCGCGACCGTATCAACGAACTGATACGTACTCGGCTTGATACGGAAACTGAGCGTTGGGGCATCAAGGTTACCAACGTTGAGATTCGTGAAGTAGATCCACCGGCTGATGTTCAAGACGCCATGAATCAACAGATGAATTCTGAACGCGAGCGACGTGCTGCGGTTCTGCAAGCTTCTGGCATCAAAGAAGCTCAGATTACCGTGGCAGAAGGTGAAAAGAGAGCGGCCATTCTTAAGGCTGAAGGTTCTCGCGAGGCTGAAATACTTCAAGCCGAAGGTGACCAGCAGGCGGCTGTGTTACGGGCATCGGGTTATGCAGAGGCACTTCAGAAGATTCAAGACACCGCTAAGGGCGTCGGAGTCAACACCATGACTCTCCAGTACATCGAGGCGCTGAAGGAAATCGGGGACGGGGAGTCGACGAAATATGTACTCCCGCTCGAGCTCACTAAAATGCTTGGATCTATCGGTGGAATGGTAGCCGGCGACGACTAGTTTCCAGCGCCAATAGCCGGGCTAGAACAATGGTGGATTAGTGGCCTTAAATAGCTGCTGAAATAAGACATTAAATAGCCCGGTGTGGAGCAATCCGCACCGGGCTATTTTTATGCAAAAATCCTATCCAATTTTGAGGACTGCGAAAAAATAAAATTTTTTCGATTATTTTGTCGTCTAGTTCAAACCGTTGTTTCTTACACTCGGATTACATACAAACAACAACGTCAAACAATCCGTCAATACACACTTCTTTGTACCGCTGTGCTCGGCGTAAATTCTTGATGTCAGTTCGGGAGAAAACCGATTGAACTGAGCATGATCACCCGGCGCATATATCGGGGTGTCAAAATATGCGCTGGTTGAAGCTTGTTCGTGCACTTACAAAGGGATCTAACGAATGGTCTCGAATCATATTTCAACTCTGTCCAAATCGACGTTGTCTCTAAATGAGTATTGAGCGAAGGACCTCAGTGAATGAGTCGCAGACCCCGGAACCAAGTGGACAACGTGAACTTCGCTAAATGGAGCTGAGCCGGCTCGAGAAGCCAATTACGCTGGTGTTCGATACCTATTCGGGTGCTGCGTGAGCCCTCCGGACACCCTAGCGAAAGAAAATGCGCCGAAGTACGATCGCCGAAAGCGCCAGGGGCATACGCCGGGCTCCCTTCATTGATCCTGCACCGTATTTGAGCCGTGATTCCTCTGATTACACCCTGATCAACAACACTAAACCGAGCAAACATCAACACGCCTTAGTGAAACGCTCCTTTTGCGCTTGCGGCCCGGCGTACATGCAGCGTATATTGGGGCGTATCGGTGCGATGTGCGGCGTGAATATAAGGAAAACGCTGGTGTGTTATCTGTGGGTGATTCGCTTGAGAGCTGTTTCGTTCCGCAAATCATCCCTGATTACATGAAAATTCTGTCTACGCTCTCTCCGTGGACTGATGAATTCAATGAGCAATC
>Ga0209402_10004521_pt1 | contig 12634 bp, 12 predicted proteins | sample ArcticOcean_MG_C_3_FD_187437 | JGI IMG/M metagenome (GOLD analysis project Ga0209402, IMG submission 187437) | Marine microbial communities from western Arctic Ocean - ArcticOcean_MG_CB8_126 (SPAdes) (version 2) | ecosystem: Environmental > Aquatic > Marine > Oceanic | place: Arctic Ocean... | reverse complement strand
CATCGTCAACTCGTGCGACGCCGCTATCTGGCTCGGAGCTTCCGCCACAGGCCAACAAGCCAAGCAAAGCTCCAGAAATAAGCACTAACGTTAAATATCGCTTGCACAGCTGACTAATATTCATCGAAGCAACTCCAATACTCTCAGGCCTTACCCATTAATTTAATCATAGTTTCTTTGAAAAATATTAAGGATTACTTAAGAATCTATGTGGCCTTCTGATGCTACACAAAAAATGAGATGGGATTAATCTAAGAAGAAAGCAAATCTTAGGGAGTTTTAAACGCGTGACGATAAAAATAACTGGGCCTTGGTCGCTAGAAACAGTTCAGACATATCTAGGAGAGATCGAAATTCCCGTCCAAATAGCTGCATTAAATAATGATAATCTTCCAGTACTTATCTCCCTTTGGTTCAGCTACGAAAATAATCATATTTGGTGTGCGACTCAGCGCGATGCGCACATAGTGAAGTTACTTGCAAAAAATCCTTCCTGCGCATTCCAAATATCTTCGGAACATATGCCGTATAAAGGGGTTCGCGGGCGGGCCACAGCCTCAATTATTGAATCAGATGGAGCCAGAATATTAGATACTCTAGTCACAAAATATCTGAAAGAAAGTGACTCCAAATTCGCAAAATGGCTCACCTCTCGAAAAGCAAATGAAGTTGCTATTCAACTAGATCTAGTTTCAATGGCCACCTGGGATTTCTCTGGCAGAATGGTAAATTCGTAAATATACCGAACTTTGCTACTATTCACTCAACATTTATGCACCTGCATGGAATTAATACGGCCAGCCAGTAAATAACTAGACAGTACCGGGAGTTGAATTTTGAAAGTTACAGGCCTAAACACATTTGTTGTAGAAAACGAGGAGCCATTCATCGGAGGGCGTTATTTCCTTTTTCTCGAGCTCACCACAGATGAAGGTATTACCGGAATTGGAGAACGCGTTGTCGGAAGCTCATATGGAGATTCGGATATCGCAGCCACATTTATACAAGGACAAATAAGCTTGCTCGAAGAGCTAGTGAGTGAATACGTCATTGGTGAAAGCCCGTTCAATACTGAACGAATTTGGGACCGAATGTATGCGTCAAGACATGACTATCGGCACCCAAGCCTCTATGCCACTCCAGCAATGAGTGCCATAGATATCGCCCTTTGGGATATTGCTGGGAAAGCAACTGGGCAGCCTATCTACAATCTTTTGGGTGGTAAATATCATGAAAAACTTAGAGCCTATGCCTATATGCCTCGGATGCGAGAATTTAATGAACATCCTGAAATAGCAGGTGAAGTAGCCGCGCAGCTTGTTGCAGAAGGGAATACCGCATGCAAATTTGACCCGTTCATGCCCCTCTACCCAATACCCAGAGATATTTCACTGCGTGAAATGGCAAATGCCGGAAAGATTTTTGAGCAAATTAGAAAATCCGTCGGGAATGACCTAGAAATCGGTATCGGTACGCACGGTCAACTTACCACTTACAGTGCTATTCGAGTAGCGCACTTTTTAGAACCATTTCACCCATACTGGTTTGAAGAGCCAGTACCACCAGAAAACTTTGATGAGATGGCACGAGTCGCAGCCCATACCAGTATCCCCATCGCAACGGGGGAAAGACTTGTTACGAAATATGAATTTGCTCAAATATTAGAAAAAAAAGCAGCTCAAATTATCCAACTAGATGTGGGTCAATGCGGCGGAATTACCGAAGCAAAAAAAATAGCCGGTATCGCGGAAGCACACTATGCGGTGATCGCGCCACATATGTATTGTGGGCCGGTTGCAGCCGCAGCGGCAATTCAAATAGACACCTGTAGTCCGAACTTTTCCATACAAGAGGCTAATCAAGGGTCACTCCATAAGTCAATTTTTCAAGAACCCCTAATATTCGAAAATGGCTACATAACCCCACCAACCGGACCGGGTTTGGGTGTCGAATTTGATAAAGCTGTACTGAATAAAAGGCTCGTCCGATAGAGTAAGGAATCTTTAAAAGATGTTAGCTGCAAAAGATCGTTTTCAAAGAGACCATACCAATTAAAACCAGTCTCACACGACCTAATACAACTATTTTGATGACGAGCCTAGCGGTCGCGGCCGCTTTGCTCGGTGATGCGATGCTATATGTAGTGATGCCTTCCAGACCTGAACTCTGGCATCTCACAATCGCCCAAGTTGGAATACTACTCTCTGCAAATCGTTTCGTACGATTATTAACTAACCCCATGAGTTCAGAGATTATTCGAAGGTTTGGAGTCGGCAAGCCCTTTGCATCTGCAATGTGGAGCAGTTTAATTGTTCTTATTATCTACGCGTATTCAACAAATTTTTTAGTACTGTTACTGGCACGCCTATTATGGGGAGCATGCTGGTCAGTTCTAAGGCTTGGGGCCCAATGGACAGCGCTTGAACATAGTTCGAAATTCAACTTGGGCCTCAATTTGTCATATAACGCCTCGATTATAAGAATCGGCGCTATCGGTGGTGCTCTCTTTGGCGGAATACTTTCTGATTACGTCGGCTATCGGGAAGCATTACTAATCTTCGGGTTAAGCACTCTAGTCGTGACTGGTATTTGGTCTAAAAAAACACTCAAACAGATTTCCAAACTGACAATTCAAAAAGAGCAACAAAGGCGTCAATACAAAAACATCTTAGGAAACCCAAGAATAATGGTTATTAACTGCTGCGCCTTGGTGGTAGGGCTAATTTGGGCTGGAATACTATCGGGAACTATTGGCCATTATTTGCGCTTCAGATATGGCCTAGAGTTGAATGTTTTTACGATTGCTTTAGGAGTCACTAGTTTCACTGGACTAGTCTTAGGACTGCGAAGCTTTGCAGAGGTCTTCGTGGGACCCATGGGTGGATATCTATCTGATAGATATGGGCGAGTCCGAGTCCTTCTCATTACTCTTATATTCTCGGCGGGATGTGTCATGGGACTAGGAGTTAATCTGAACGTATTCAATATGCTCATTCTTCTAATACTTGCATTCGCCGGTGGAGTATTGCTTAACATGCAGCTTCTTGCCTTGGCTGGCGAAATCGCTCAGAAAATATCTCGCACAGAAACACTCTCCGTCTACGCTACGTTCCAGGACTTTGGTTCCGCACTCGGGCCACTCATCGGCCTCTCATTGATCGCGTCTGCACACCTCAGCCTTCTATACGAGACAAGTGGAATTATCTTATTAATATTTGGTTTGATTTTCTTCGTGGCGTTTCGTCGGGTGTCATTCGAGTCGACATCTATCACGTCAATATGAAACGCCCCCATCCAACACAACAATTTGAAATCAGATATATTTCTGTCAACTCGGCAAGCTATCACCAATAAACTCAAATGAGAATAGGAGAAAAACATGGTGCGTGTTAAAGATGGTGTCCTTCAACTGGATAAAGAAGCCAATGGTCGTATTTGGGTTATGACCCTGAATCGGCCAGAGCGCCTTAACTCATTTAATGGCGAGCTTCGAAAAGCTCTTTATGAAACATACTGGGAGTTTGCGCATGATGATGAGGCTTGGGTATCAATACTTACCGGGAATGGTCGGGCATTTTGTACAGGGCAAGATCTTAAGGAACGAACTGAACGGAATGCTGCTGCTGCTGCTGGGCTGCCCGACCCAATGGTACAACTCCCGGATTATCTAAAGGATATGTTTCCACTCTCTGAGAAGATCAACTGCTGGAAGCCAATGATTGCGGCTATTAATGGCCTCACCATTGCAGGTGGCTTCAATCAAGCAATGCAATGCGACGTACGTATCGCATCCTCGGAAGCTGAGTTTGGCATTGCAGAAGTGCGATGGAATCAAGGCGCCGGTTGGGTACATCACCTGCCAAAAATTATTGGCCTAGGGAATGCGCTGGAATTAACCCTCTGGGGCGATGAACGTATCACAGCTCAAAGGGCTTACGACTGGGGATTTGTTAACAAAGTCGTGGATCCAGATGATCTAATGCCTACTGCGATGGAATGGGCAGAACGGATGACTCGTTTGGCTCCTCGTTCTGTCAGAAATCTTAAGGAGATCCTTTATCGCGGCACTAATATGAGTTCAATGGAGGCACAACGCTACGCCGAAAACCTGGAGAAAAATTTAATAGGTATGGAAGATTCAACTGAAGGCCCTAGCGCTTTTTCGGAAAAACGGATACCTGAATTCAAAAATAGATAGTTACGAGACCAAGGCTAAATAGTTACGAAAAAACAGATACTTCCGGTTTATTTCTTTTCTTTTGAGATTTCCCAGAGGCTTTAAGATTCCGCTTTAAGCGCTTCCCGTAGCTAGCCTTTCCATTTCGCTGGATATTACTCGACTCGTCGCTAAATCCAGACTCCGATCGTGGGCTACTACTCCGCTCAGGCTTACTTCGAGACTTGTCGCTCGCCGGTCGGTCGCGTCCTGAATCATCTCCGAATCGTGACTCCGATCGTGGGCTACTACTTCGCTTAGGCTTACTTCGAGACTTGTCGCTCGCCGGTCGGTCACGTCCTGAATCATCTCCGAATCGTGACTCCGATCGTGGGCTACTACTCTGCTTAGGCTTACTTCGAGATCTTGTTGGACTAGTGCCTCGGTTCTTAGGTCCGTCTGAGACCCTGTCCGGACTTATCAGATTTCTTGTGGATCTGTCGATACTGCCTTCAGGTCTAATAATTGAAATCGATAAGCCCAATGATCGTTGAAGTTGCTTAACAATTTTATTCTGTACCTGATCTACAAAGCAGATGACCACGCCCTTCGCGCCAGCGCGGGCAGTTCTCCCAGATCTGTGGAGGTAAGCCTTGTCATCCTCTGGCGGATCGAAATGGAGAACACACTCAACGTTATCCACATGAATACCTCTTGCCGCCACATCAGTGGCGACCAAGGTTTGAACCTCACCATCAGCAAATGCAGCCAATGCACGCTTACGTTGATGTTGACTTCGATCACCATGAATCGCTGCCGCAGAAACTCCCATCTGCTTCAATTGGCGAGCTGCACGGTCAGCACCATGCTTGGTTCTGGTGAAAATAACTGTTCTGCCGTATTCTTCCACAACATGCACAGCTACTGGGATTCGATCTGGACGATTCACAGACCAAAATTTATGTTCCATCGAATGAATGTCGGGCTTATTCGAACCTACCTCATGTCTTACAGGATTTTTCTGATAGTCCTTTGTAAGCACTGCGACGTCGCCATCAAGCGTGGCTGAAAATAATACCGTCTGCCGATCGGAAAGCGTCTGGTCCAATAGCTTCCGAACTTGCGGTAAGAATCCCATATCAGCCATACGATCTGCTTCATCAATAACTACTATTCCTACCTTTTCGAGAGTAAGTGCTCTTTGTTCCAGCAAGTCATTCAATCGACCCGGACACGCCACAACAATATCAACTCCTTTAGCAAGTCGGTCGATTTGCTGACGCATATTAACACCGCCATATACCGAAAGAACAGTTCGTTCCATCATTCGTGCAAAAGGCCTGATCTCCGTTGTAATCTGCTCTGCAAGTTCTCTAGTGGGAGCGAGTATTAAGGAAGTTGGCTCTTTTGAATACCCTTTCGGTGCTCGCACTACTAACGGGACGCCAAATGCTATCGTTTTACCAGAACCCGTTGGGGCCCGTCCGCATATATCTAGCCCTGCGAGCGCGTCAGGGATCGTCGCCTTCTGAATTTCAAATGGATCATCGATGCCACGATCCGAAAGCACCTGCACCAATGATTCGGGTACACCGAGATCTTTAAACTTACTTTTCACGAGAATTGCCTTAGGGGAATTTACTAGTAAGTATCGTAGTTACATTTGTTCGCACGAATAGATCTCACTTATCTAAACTCTATCCCCAACGATTTTTATAAGCGAATATTTGGTTTTAACCGAACCAAGCGATTGCTCAGTCCTTCGGCTAAGATCGTTAAAATATTAGAAAAATCATATTGGAGATGGCCCTATGACCAACGATGCGAATACGGACACTTGGCAAAAAACTCCTGACGGTATTCCGATCCCGCCTCCATCCAATGATGACGTACTGACTAAGACAACCAACAACATCCGGACAATCACCCTAAATCGGCCGCTAGTTCTAAATGCGCTAAACAAAAATGTGCAGCGGCTCCTTCTAGATGCGCTTCAGAGGGCTGATACTGACGATGAGGTTTCAGTTGTCATTCTCACGGGAGCTGGTCGAGCCTTCTCAGCAGGCGGTGATATGTGGTCACATTTATATCCTGATAATGAACCAGGACCATCAGGCACTGAGGTGCAAACCTATATTTGGAAAATGAACAAACCGGTTGTTGCTGCAATCCGAGGTCACGCTGTTGGACAGGGCTTTGAGTTGGCAGGTGTTTGCGATTTCACTATCGCATCTGAAAACGTTAAGTTGGGTGAAATACAGATTCGACACGGTTTTGGCATCCCCATGCTAATTACACCTTTTCTGGTAGGGTTGAAAAAGGCTAAAGAAATCCTGATGCTTGGTGAGACTTTGACTGCACAGGAAGCCTTAGAGCTAGGGCTGGTTAATAAAGTCGTTGCTGATGAAGATCTTATGACAACTGCTAATACTTGGGCTGAAAAGTTATCTAAACTCCCGCAAAATACGGTTCGAAGTAATAAGGCAATCATTCGAAGAGTTTATGAACTTGCTGGATTTGATGATGCAATTATGTATCAGGATGTTCCTGAAATCACCGCCTTAATTGAAAAGGGTGATGAAAAAGCTGATCGACAGCATGAAATTCGTGAAAAAGAAGGATGGAATGCATTCAAAGAAGTACGCGATCAAGATTACACCTCGTCTGATTAGCTCCTTTCCCTTGTTGTATAAGGGATTCACGTTTCCTTAGGTAGTTAGATTGGCTCAAATGGGGGCAGGATGGTGGCATTGGTCGCATCAGACGAGCAACTGCGCCTAGTTCAATATGTGATCGCTTAGATTTGCTTACGGTAAGGGCCTACGGAGTAATTCAATAATTGTCTATACTTATGGTTCATAATGAAACGAGAATAGTTAGGACTAATTATGTCAGCAGTAAAACACATTTCTTTTATTTTCGAGTTAAAGATTACTGACCCTGAAAAATGTTTAGATTTTATGAAAAATCAAGCGGTTCCATATACCAGTGATTTGGATGAGCCAAAAACAAAGAGATTCGAATGGTACGTTTCACCCGATAAGCAAAACGCAACTCTCATCGAATTTTTTGATGACAGCGATGGTGCGAAATTAAGAATTGATAATTTACTCAGCTCTCATTTACTCGAGATTTTTCAGAGCTTATTTGAAATCAAAAGTTTTATTGTTTTGGGAGATGTTAAGGACGATTTGAAAGAAATTCTTGATGGCTTTGGTGCTGATTATAGAGATTACGCGGCTGGATTTTTAAGGGCATAATTCCCCTCTCTATTTCGAAAAGAGTGTAACCAATTTCCCCAAATGTTTTATATAAAGGCAGTCCCACCCCACACGGAGCTAGGGTGGCAACGCCTAACCTGCATCCCCTACGATGTCCCCATGCCAAGTGAACGAATACAACGAGTTATTGATGGGCACTAAGTATGAAATTCACTGAAATACCAGGTAAGAGTTGGTTGAGATGGACTCATTGGTCAGGCCGTGCGAGCCGTTCTGAATATTGGTATAGCCTCCTTTGGGTAATTCTTATATTGACAGTCGTAGGCTGTGTACCCTACTTCCTCGGCGTAGACGACGAATTCTTGACAGTTGACATCCTCTCCGTAGTCATGGGCATCCTGACTCTTCCAGTAATCATTAGACGGCTCCATGACCTCAATCGCAGTGGCGGGTGGTTCTTTATTGTTTTCATTCCGATTGTGGGTCAGTTCCTCCTACCGTTGTATTTCATAAAAAGAGGCACAGTGGGACCAAATAAATACGGCGAGGACCCCACTTCTAATACTGAAACTAAGCAGCAAGATGCGCCAGACGAGTCATCGAGACGATCCCGCTATAGCCGCAGACGAGAAGATTAACTAGTAGCAACGCCTGCCCCCGTACCCCTACTATTTAAAACGTGAAACGATTACTTCTCTTATTGATCCCGCTCTTATTAGTCGTTGGGTGCTCTGACAACTCAGATCTTGAAGCACGACTTGAAGCCGAAAATGCGTCTCTGAAAGAAGTTACGCAAACAAGTACTCCCGCTACAACGAGCAGCACACCAGTTGCAGTCGCTCAGACCAGCACGCCCACAGTAACGCAAGCCGCACAGCAGAAAGCTACCGCGACTGCAATCCAACAAGAGCCTCCCTACCAGGGCACGATCTTTAATTTTCGGGATGCGGTCAACTCGAGTGATCCATCAGTCTTCGTAGAAATTACTTATTCGGGCAGGGAGTCACGCATAATGTTCGACAGAAGGCAGGATGATTGGATTCAAGATACTCCTCACCTGTTCATCGCACGATATTCAGACGACTTATCGATTGAAGTTCAGGTGAATTCTGAGTTTACAGATCTGGATATTGTGCGTGAAATCGCATCTGATTATGCATGGCTTGTTGGACAGTTACCAAACGTATTGAGGAAAGGAATTGAAACTGTTTGGATTCACGATGGTAAATATCCATTTGGTGGTGGAAACAAAAATCTTCTCATATACATTCAACAGGGCAAAGAATATGTATCCGACAAAATTCTTGAAGAAGCCCTCATACATGAGGCGTCCCATACTTCACTTAATTGGCCTGAGTCACTGTTGGATCATGGACAGACAACGGAATGGTTGACGGCTCAACGGTCAGACAAAGGTTTTATTTCTACCTACGCCAAACAACACCCTCAAAGAGAGGACATTGCCGAGAGTTTTTTGCCTTGGTTTGTGTTGCGATATCGCCTAGACAGGATTTCAGAATCGGATGCAGAAAAAATATCGGAGGCGATTCCTCACCGAATTAAGTATTTTGATGAACAACAGTTTGTTATGTATCCCATCACATCAAGTAATTAGTCAGACGGTGGCCAGGGCCTCCCTCGCAACCTGGTACCCCTCCCCTTACTTCGATCGTTTCCTTATAAAGCGGTAAGCAGCACGCACCATTAAAACTACTAATAGCCCCACTAGAAAAATTGTTATAAGCATGATTTCACCATTTTATCTGTAACCAGCCCCCATCGTTAAGAAGGAGACGGGCGAACTTCGACCCCATGGTGGCAATTTGGTGGCACTCTAGTTAAATACTGGTGTATTTAGATGTACACGTTTAAGAGCGTTTGGCCAGTAATAGCAAGACAGTTGGGGTTAGTTGAATACTAAAAGTAGAAGTACGCGATCAAGATTACACCTCGTCTGATTAGCTTCTTTCCCTTGTTGTATAAGGGATTCACGTTTCCTTAGGTAGTTAGATTGGCTCAAATTGGGACAATGCCCCAGAAAGCGCGTTATTTAGTACGGATATCTAGAGCCTATTTTACGATTAGATGCCCGTAGTTCAACATAAGAGATTCAATTTATGTTATACTAGATGAATTCTATTTCAAATTCGAGAGCGCCTTACGGGGCGCTTTCTTTTTGCTCAAAATTTACCCATTACTTTTTTTGAAAAAATTTGCGTGCATGTTTTATGTGTGCCTACCCTTCCCACCACAGAAACAAAGATGTGACTTCGCGACCCCGTACCCCTACTATTTGAAACATGACTGATAATGACAAGACCCTCGAAGAACTTAAAAAGAGCGAACGCTTCAAAGCTGCATATCTAAAGTCGAGCCTGCCAACGGATCACCCATTATCAAAATTGGGAATAGTATCAAATCCAACAGATGAAAAAAAGAGTGACCCAGTACAAGAAGCACTTGATGCACGAAGACAAGAAATACTTGATACAGAAAAAGCTAAGAAAGAAAAAAGACAGGGTAAATTAAAAAATCACAACAGTATTGGAAGCGATTAATTCGACATTGATCGGCGATTTCAGCACATGATCGCCAGCTCTCCATCCCTAAGAGAAGGCCGACCAAGTCTTTGACCCGCAGGGGCAAAAAAAGGCCGTCGTAGTTGAATACTGTTGTATTCATATGTACACGTCTGAGAGCATTTTCCTACTAATGACAAGGCAGTTGGGGGTTAGATAAATACTAAAAGTAGACGTACGAGATCAAGATTATACCTTATCTGATTAGGTTCTTTTCCTTTGGGAGATATGCGATTTGCATTCTAACTTTCCTTCAACGAGTAGAGCTCGGTCGCACGAACTTAGCCCGAGCTGTTTGGCACACATCTCGTACAACACAGCCTTGCGTGTGATCGTTGACTAATCCCATTGCCTGCATGAAAGCATAGGCAGTAGTTGGGCCAAAAAAGCGCCAGCCCAGTTTTTTGAGATCAACTGCAAATTTGGCAGAATGTTCGGTCTTCGAGGTAATCTGACGTGTTTTATTACTCCCCTTCGCCACAAGTGGTGGCTCATAGCGCCAGATAAGTGCTCCCAAGGAGCCATGGATTTCCACAGTCTCGCAGGCTTTTCGCGCATTGTTTATCGTCGCTTCAATTTTTCCACGATGCCTAATGATACGAACATCATTCATAAGACGATCTACATCTTTCTCACCAAATTGAGCGATTTTTTCAAAGTCAAAATCCAAGAAAACTTCACGAAAAGCAGGTCGCTTGTCCAGTATTATCTTCCAAGAAAGTCCTGACTGAAATCCTTCAAGGCAGATCTTCTCAAAAAGTCGGTGTTCGTCCTCAACTGGAAATCCCCACTCCTTGTCGTGGTAGTTCACAAAGCCAGTAACCTTTAGGGCCCAGGTGCATCGAAGCTGACCATCATCGCCGAGCAATAATCCTTCAGGATGAGGCGTCGGCGTCGCTATTTTTAACTTCGTCATAACCTGACGTCTCGTTATATTAAGTCTTCTGTGAGCACAAAATATCTCCCAGCTGGGTGAGCAGGGTCCGGGCGATAAATATATTTATTACCTGGTATGAGTGCCTCCTCGTACAACACTTCCTGGACATCATTAAACGTAATTGAGATCGCGTAATTATCAGGTCCTGGTACGTAAAATTTAACCTGCCCATCTCGATTAGAGATTGAGCGACTCAATCCAGCAATTACCACAATAGCCCCAGACACAGGTAATCCATCGAGGTCAAGTATGAGGAGAGTCGCCGTCTGAGTTGGCTTAAATTTAACTAAAAACCATTGTTTAATTGTGCCGGGCCGGCCTGGGACTGTTCCACTGGGCATGTTATCGAGGACATCTTTCTCATATCCAACTTGCTTGGGTGTGATCCATTCAGGACCATACTTGTAAGTGAGGTACTCCTCCGGAGGGCTAGGTACGTTATAAGATTCCCCAAGAAAATCAATCGGAGTCAAATTAGTAAATAGTTTGATGGGAAAAGGCACGCCAGGATAATGTGCGATAGTGCCCTTGACGACTTGATAACACTGCCAGTCAATACGGATTTGGTATTTCATTATTTTGACAGCGGTATAAAGCCCATCACGATGTACTTCAACGTAACAACCATTGGCTCTGAGATCCGCGACAGTCGGCTCTATCATCTCCTCTGTAAAATCATGCATTCCGATAATTGACCCCAGATCAAGATCGTCATCCCACGCAATCAGGGCCTGATCTCTCACTGCACCAAGACAAGTACCCTGCCTAAGAAAAAATGCTACTTCGTGCTGATCGAATATTTTTTTGACTTCACCAAGAAGTCTCTCGGCATCCTCTAGGTTCATAGGAGGAATAGTTCGTTCAAGATGGAGCATAAGCTCAGCATTTTCAGAATCACTCAAGTGATTAGAATTCAAAATAATCTCCCTTTCTCATTCGGTTGCGGTCTAAAGGACCAACGTTAGTGCATCAACTAACGTTCTATTTTCTGCCTGAGTGCGCGATGCTATTCGTAGGTACCGATCAGCTTCTGGCATGCTTTTTTTCGCACAATCCTTTATCAAAATATTGTGTTCGACATAAAGTCGTCGACTGATTTCCAGTCCGCTAGCACTGGGATTTGTGAGTTTACACAGTACGAAGTTGGCATCGGGCTCAAAAGGCTCAATACCCTCTGTCGACATCAGCGTTTCGTACAGGGCGACGCAATCTAATCGGGTTTGATTACAGCTTGCGATAAATTCTGTACGATAACGACCCACCGCATGTAGGAATTCCTCTGCCATGCCATTCACATTCCAAATAGCCAAACTACTTCGTATGTCACTAATAAACTTGCGATCAGAACTAAGGATATATCCCAAACGAAGGCCCGCTATACCAAATACCTTACTCATGCTCTTAATAATGGCAAGATTAGGCTGTTCATCGATCAAGTCTTCCAGACTTCCGTTACTGCCAAGCGCCGAAAATTCTATAAATGATTCGTCAACAATCAATCGGCATCCTTCACGTCGGAGTCGCTCGGCCAGCTTCACTAGGTCTTCGGGCTTCACCGATAGTGCCGTAGGATTATTCGGAGTAACAATCACCGCAGTATCTGCCTCCCATTGAACAGCAGCATGAGCGAATCCATCGATATCAAGGTCAAAAGTATCCGGATCTAAAGGAAATCGCTCGAGTTTTTCTGGCTGGACAACTTCTTCATATTCATTAAATGAGGGGGTCGGAATAATCAGGC
>Ga0209402_10004519_pt1 | contig 12637 bp, 9 predicted proteins | sample ArcticOcean_MG_C_3_FD_187437 | JGI IMG/M metagenome (GOLD analysis project Ga0209402, IMG submission 187437) | Marine microbial communities from western Arctic Ocean - ArcticOcean_MG_CB8_126 (SPAdes) (version 2) | ecosystem: Environmental > Aquatic > Marine > Oceanic | place: Arctic Ocean... | reverse complement strand
TAGGGCAATTCCACTGCCCTCGCGGGTGGTGGCTCTCCAACACGGTAACTCCGTTGGATCGGGCGTTTTTCAGCAGTATCTGGTCGAACTGGGGACGCCAGACCTGATATGAATGGGGGTGTTTTAGGCTGGTTTTTTGAAGTACTAACTACAGGGGTTGGTGCCGCTGCCCCAGACCAAGGTGGCCCCGCGTACTTGGGTAGGGAGCCTCTGGGTTCCACGGCGGGCAGCGCTCCAAACTCTTTCAGCACCGGGTCGTTGCCAGCAACAACGACTCCCCAACGTTCTCCCTGGAGGGCCGGTTCCACTTCAAGACCGTTACCTGCCAGCCTTTACGTGCCACCATGGTGGCCGCGGCACTGCCAGCAGATCCGCCGACTATGACAATAACTTCGACGTTGAGGTCGGTGTCCGAGTCAGAATCGTTCATAGCGACCTAATTATGCACCGGCCGGTAAATCGTGCCAGTACGGTGCTAGTCCTGGCCGTGTCCGCCTTCCTCATTGGCCGTGGCACTCGGTGTCGCCTCATATGGCTTGCCGGTTGCCGTGTCCACCTCGAAGGAGCCGGGTAGTTCCAGGTCTTTGGCGATCTCATGGACGGCGGGAATCACCTCTTCGCCCATGAGTCTCAGGCTGCGCATGGCGTCGTCGTGGGTCATGGCGCCGTCGCCGTCCCAGAAGAATACGCTGCCGGGTCGGAGGTACTCCAAGACGTGACGAATCTTGGGAATCACAGTCTTGGGTGTGCCAGTAATGATGGTGTAGTCCTTAATCTGTTGTTCGTAGGGACGCCCCAGAACTCCGCCCGCTCCGCCGCGGGCCGTGGTGGACACTGCCTGGGTGGGCAGAACCCTGTGGCGAGAGCTCAATCCCGGCAGTGCGAGGAGCGCCGGGTTGGTGGTGCCTTCGTTACCAGCCAGGAATGGATTGCTGGGACCCTGGATGTACTTACGGGCGGTCTGTTCGGCCAATTCTTCGGTCTCGTCCACGTGGACCTTCCAGAGATAGCCGAGATTCTGGGGGCCGGACTCATAGCCCTGTTCTGCTGCGGTGTCGTGATACAACTGGAACGCCTTCTTGGTGGGCTCCAGTTCCGTTGAGAGCATGACGTATGGGATGCGCTGTTCAGCGGCCCACATCAGTGAGTCACGGCTAACGACGCCGGGGAGCCAAACCTGGGGATGCGGCTTTTGGTACGGGCTGACCCAGGGATTTACGTGGCGATATTGATAGTGTTTGCCCTCCCAGCGGAAGGGGCCTGGGGTGGTCCAAGCCTTGATGATGAACTCATGAGCCTCTTTGAACCGCTCCCAGTTATAGGGAGGCGGTGCATTGTGGGCCACACTCTCACGACCGGTGCCCCGGACCCAACCGGAGACCAGACGCCCGTGGGAAATCAGGTCAATCATGGAAAGCTGTTCTACGAGCCATAACGGGTCATCCCATATTGGCAGGATATTGCCCATGAGGACGATCTTCGCTTTTTTTGTGATGCGAGCCAATATGGAAGCTTCAACGTTCATCGCGCCGCCCATGCAGAACGGAGTGCTGTGATGCTCGTTCAGCATGAGGCCGTCGAACCCCATCTCCTCCGCATAGACCTTTTCATCCAGGTATCGGTTATAAAGGCTGGCCCCTATTTCGGGGCTATAGACGCCATTGGTGAGGGTAAGGTCCTTTATGGGCGCGCCTGTGGCACCGAAGAATCCAGATTCGGGGTCTTGGTAAGGCCGTTCAGTGAAGTAGCCGATAAACATAGAACTGTTCCTTTGATAGACGGTTGATCTTGGGTTGGCCGGGTGGTATGGAGACGTTAGCGTCAGCTCGTCCGGCATTATAGCATCGAGTATTGACTGAGAGCTAATCACCTAGGAGTTTGCCATTAGTATCTATAGGGTGGCAGACACGCATTGCGTCACTCCGGAGGACAAACCCGGTTTCCAAAGCAGGGGCAGCATCTCTAATCGAACCGGCGGGACATCGGGATTAGGAAAAGAAATTATGGACCAGATTCACGAATTCGTTGGTCTTTTCCAATTCCGGGTGGTGTCCGCATCCAGAAAGTATCTCCAATTGAGCGCCCTTGATCGCCTGTTGGTACGCCTCGCCAGCGCTGACCGGTACCACTGCGTCCTGCTCGCCCCATACCAAGAGTGTGGGCAGGTCTTTCAATCGTCCCAACAGATGGGGCAATGCTGGATGATACATATAAGGACGCCAGGTAAGCCGGGCAGCTTCTTCCCGGGCGTTCTCCCACAGCTCCACCTGCTCGGGGCTGACTTCCTCAGGGCAGATCGTAGGGAATTCTGGAGTTGAATGGGAATCTAAGAAACCCTCTTGCAGGTACTCTTTGGCCACGATAAGGAACATGTCGAGAATATCGCCCTTGGGAGGCCGGATGCCTGCCGGTGCGACCAAGGCCATCTTCTTGAACGCTTGGGGTGACTGGCAGGCCATCTCGGCTGCTAGCCAACCGCCCAGTGAGAACCCCAGTACGTTTATTCGTTCGAGCCCCAGTTCCTCTAGGGCCCGTAGATACCAACTGGCTAGGTCCCGCATGGTCATAATCCAATCCAGCCGGTCAGTGATGCCAAACCCTGGATGGGCAGGCATGTGGAGGGTGAAACTCTGGGCCAACTCTTCCGCGTACCGGAGACGTACCGTCTGTCCCATTTCGTCGTGAAGCACCAATAGAGGGTCTCCGTTGCCGCCCTTGACGATGTGGAGATCAACGCCAGCTATCTGGGTCGTTCCTTCTGTCCAATTCAAGGAACTAGTGGACATGGATTTGCTCCTGCTGATGGCAATTTGGCCTGCCGAAACACTGGCCACATTGATTGTGGGTCGCTCTATTAGGGATTGTCAACATAAAAAATGCTTAACAACCGGGCATCTGCCTTGTAGATATTCTAACTACCGGAACTACTAGGTCGCAAATCGTAGTTTCATTAGTTTGTCGTTTTAGAGGAAGCCGGATTCAGGCTTAGGTTTTGGTTGGGCTGTAAGAATTAAGATAACTTGGTAAGGAATCCAACGAGAAACGACATTGACTCTTTCCTCGGTTTGGGCTACTATCCGCCGGGGCTCTATAGGGTCTGGGTATGATTTTGCAGATTTCATCACGCCTGGATTGCGGTTGTTACGAACAGCTGTCAAGAAGATTTTGCCGGTGTCTAAACCTTTAAGACACCCTCATCAACTATCACAGCGGTTTGGTTAATTAGTCCGGAGAATCTTCCGGAGATAGCGGGAAATAAGGGGAGGAAGCATCCATGACTGGACGAGTTCAAATTAAAATAGGGCGTATTATTCCATTAATTTCCATATTAATGCTTGCATTGTTAGTCGCCTGCGGTTCTTCAGCGACTGCGGTTCCTGAACCGACGGCGGCACCAACGGATGCGCCGTCACCGACGAAAGAACTAGCCACGGGCGGCGGTGATCCGACGCCGACGCCCTACGCATTCGCGGCTCCTGCTCACATCGCTGAGCTTGACGCCAGGTTCCCGAACCCCCCACCAATCCCCTCCAAGCCGCAATTGTATGGCGGAGTTCTTCACGTAGCCACCAGCGTTAAACCGGATATGGATCCGCTTCGCGTTCGCGACTCTGAATGGTACGTCGTCTGGGACGAGCTGCTGGAATGGGAAGCTCAATGGTACTACCCTGAAGTACAGGCCACGCCGACCATCCGTAAAAACCTGGTTGAAAGCTGGGATATGGTGGACGCTTCGACATGGAACTTCAAGATACGAGAAGGGATAAAGTTCCACGACATAGCACCGGTAAACGGTCGGGAAATGACCGCCGAGGACGTTAAATACTCGTATGATATGTTGCGAGGAAAGCCTGGGTGGGGAGCTGCTGAGGTCACTTCCGTTGATTTGCTTGAAAACAACACCGTGCAGTTCCACACGCGTATTCCGCTAACTAGCTTCCCGTTGATTCACACCAACGGCACCACCCCCGTGGTCTTCCCTAAAGAGGCTGTAGAAGCGGAAGGCGGCTTGCATGAGAACCCCATTGGCACCGGGGCCTTCATGGTGAAGGAGTTTGTCCCTAACGAAGGCGTTCTGTTTGAAAGAAATCCCAATTACCATCTGAAAGACGAAGATGGCAACCAACTTCCGTACCTGGATGGCCTGCGTTACATATTCGCCCGCGGCGAGGCCACTCAGATTGCACTGTTCCGCGCCGGACAAGTGGATATCATGCGCTTGAATAGAATCGATACCTTGGAACAGATTCTTAAGACAAACGAAGACACCTCCGTATACCGTGTGCCCTCATTCGGCTGGGGCGGCTACGCCATCTGGCCGAACCTGGCGAAAGAGCCCTTCAATGACAAGAGAGTACGCCAGGCTCTATCGATGGCCATCGACCGCCGGGTTGTGCTTGAGGTAGTTAACCGCAGTGACGGTGTGGTATATGGAGCCTTCCCTTGGGCTCTGGCCGGCTATACCGAATTCGACCAATACACCCTTGATAACCTGGGACCGGCCTACCAGTACAATCCCGAGGAAGCCAAGCGCCTTTTGGCCGAAGCGGTGCCCGGTGGTCTTAAGATTGATTTGGAATGGGGGGAGCTCCAGGGTCTGCCCTTGGGTGACTTCGCCGTGCTCGTTGCCAAGTACTGGAATGATATTGGAGTTGATGTCAATCTCCAGCAGTTGGAAAGCGGTACCTGGACTTCCAAACGCCGGGGTGGGGCTGATCTTGGTGACGCGCTGGTGACCTTGGTCAACACAGGCTCTGGTCCAACAGCGTGGGACTGGGTCTACTCTCACTATCACAGCGCGATACCAGACACCATAAACAGGCCGCACGTGGAGGATTCCAAAGTTGACGGCCTTTTGGATGAATGGGCAAACGCGGGTGATTCTAGGCAGCTCGACATCCAGAAAGAGTTGTTCGAATATCTTGGCGATCAGATGTACAGGATTAATGTCATGGTTCCGCCGCATTACGCCATCGCGCAGCCTTATCTGGTCAGGGGGGGCAACCCTTACTGCTGGTACCCAGGGTTCTGTTCTTACGAGGCCAAGACTTCTTGGATGACCGGCGACAACATCCCTGAGCGGAGCTTCGACAAGTTCGGGGGATAACCGGACTAACAAGGCTATAAGAGAGCGCCCCCGCCATACCAGGTGGGGGCGCTCTTTCATCACTGGCGCCCCTGGACACAGATAAATAGGTCTTTCATCACCTGACATGGAGATATTGAAGTGTATTTCCCCTGGAGAAAACTGGCTATAACGGAGGTTGAGGCCTGATGGTGCGCTATGCCGTACGGCGGGTCTTGCTGGCGTTCTTCGTTCTCCTTCTTGTGTCCGTCGGAGTATTCTCCGTGGTGAGAATGCTCCCCGGAGACGCCGTGATTATGTCGTTAGACGAGTACTCCGCACTGACGCCAGAGGCGCTGGAGGATGCCCGTCGTGAATTGGGCATAGACCGCCCGTTCATTAACCAATACGGCACCTGGATCTGGGGCGCGGTACGGGGCGACCTTGGCAAGTCTCTGATTAGCCATAGATCGGTGACCGGAGAGCTTGTCAAGCGTGTCACACTTACCCTTCATTTGGCCGTAATGGCCATGATTGTTGGCCTCATTATCGCCATTCCAATCGGAATCATCTCAGCCATACGTCAGGACACAGCGGCGGACTATGGCGGTAGGTTATTCGCCATCATGGGCCTTTCACTGCCGGATTTTTGGTTGGCGGTGGTTGCCATCACGTTCATGACTATCGTTTTCCAGTGGTTCCCGCCTCGGGGCTTTGAACCCATCTGGATCGATCCTTGGAAAAACATCCAGCAGTTGTTCGTTCCTGCCTTGATTATCGGGTCGCGTTTCTCGGCGGTCGTCATGCGTATGACCCGCTCCTCCTTGTTGGAGGTGCTGCGGGAGGACTACATCCGCACCGCGTGGGCGAAAGGCATGCCAGAACGGACGGTGATTGTGCGCCACGCGTTGAAAAACGCCCTGATACCAGTGGTCACCATCATCGGGCAGCAGTTTTCCCTGCTCATCGGCGGCACGGTGATTGTTGAATTTATCTTCCTTCTACCTGGAGTGGGTAGCCTGACCTTGGATGCGGTGTTCCTCAGGGATTACACGATGATCCAGGGGGCAGTACTGTTTTTCGCCACGGTCATGGTGTTTATGAACCTACTAGTCGACCTTTCGTACGCTTGGTTAGACCCGCGGATCAGGTTTAGTTAAGCGGGATCAGTTAAGAGGAAATCAGTGGATATTTTTCGTAGAAGCGCGCAGACTGCCGAAGTTCTTGAGGTTAGCCATGGCCGCACTTGGGGACGGTCGCTGCTGACAGTTGCCCGCAGCAAGCCCTTGGGAACGGCTGGAGCTGTGGTGACGCTGGTGCTGATTCTTGCCGCGCTTCTTGCGCCACTGATTGCCCCTTTCGACCCCCAAGACTTCAATCTCACCGAGAAGGGACTACCTATCCGTCAGCAATCGCCAAACGGCGAGTTCTGGTTTGGGACCGACGCCCTGGGCCGTGACGTGCTCAGCCGTATCATCTACGGTGCTCGAGTGTCCTTGCTCGTTGGCTTTGGGTCGGTAGCGTTGGGAACCGCGCTAGGGACGGCGATCGGGCTGGCGTCAGGTTTCTGGTCCGGCAGAGTTGACCAGATTTTGCAGCGTATCGTGGACACCTTCATGGCTTTTCCAGGTATCGTGTTAGCCTTGGCTGTGGTAGCGGTGTTGGGCCAAAGTCTATTCAACATTATCCTCGTAATTGCCATCGTGATTGCGCCAGGTACGTCTCGGGTAATACGAGGCGCGGTGCTGGCCATTAAAGAGAATGTCTACATTGAGGCCGCCCGGAGTGTCGGAGCATCCGACCTGCGCATAATCGTGCGGCATATTCTCCCAAACGTTGTAGCGCCAGTGATAATCATCTCCACCGTTTGGGTTGGGAACGCGATTGTTATCGAGGCCGCTCTTAGTTTCTTGGGTCTTGGAACCCCGCCGCCGACGCCCACTTGGGGCGGGATGCTCGCCGGAGATGGCCAGCGAAACCTAGAGAACGCGCCTTGGCTGGCTATCTTTCCGGGCTTGGCCATTAGCATCGTAGTTCTGTCGTTCAACATGTTGGGCGACGCCTTGCGCGATGTATTGGATCCACGCCTCAGGACTCGCTAAACTCACTGGGACAGTGGTACAGTTTTTGCCAGGGCAACCCGATCCAACTGGTGGCAGTTTAAGCTATCGTGATTAACTGGTTGTTACCCTAGTGAAACTACGCCGGTACCAACACCATCAGCCCGCGTTCTCGGTGTAGTTCGACTCTCCCCCGTCTTCACCATAAACAACTATCTCTAGGCGACTCTGGATATCTGGTCGAGCCAAGTACTGACTGAGAGTACGCCAATACCTGATGCTAATGATGAATGCAGGTGGCGTTTGCTCAACCTAGGGTGACTGCTCGCTACAAGTGGTCTCTGTGGTGTGCCCATTCGACAGGCCCAGGATGAGCGGTAGGTTTGCCACCCTCCGGTCTGTCGAACTGCATCTATAGCGCGCTTGCTAGGCCGCGGCTCCGCGGCAGAATTAGTATTTCTTGCCGCCGCCACGGGTACATTAGCCTTGCATCCCAGCTCAAGGAAATGACGTCAACCCTCCAGCCTTGCGCCTGGGTCCTAAACCTTTAGGATTGGACTGTTTCGGCCCCTCTACGGCCAGCACCGAGGGTGAATCCTTCATATCCGTTGTCCGCGACCTCATTGCACTTTTTGCGATAGGTCCCGACACCGCCCGCATAAGGCATAAACACACGAGGTTTCCCGGGGATATTCGCTCCGAGGTACCAGGAGTTCGCCTGCATGAACATCGTGGGCTCGGCGACTTCATTCACATGGACAACCCATGCGTTCTCCGCGTCGGCTTCTGCCTCAACACTCTTGATGTCATGTTCACTCATGTGCTGTAGGAGGTCCGCAATCCAGTCGATGTGCTGCTCTATGGACACCGGCATGTTGCTCAAGACAGAAGGGCTGCCAGGTCCTGTGATCATGAACATGTTGGGGAATCCAGCCGTTTGTAGTCCGAGGTAGGTCTTCGGGCCCTCGGACCACTTTTCTTTGAGCGGCAGACCATCTCTACCGCGAATATCCATCTTGAAGAAGGTGCCCGTCATGGCGTCGAAACCGGTGGCGAATACGATCATGTCGAACTCGAACTCTTGGTCGTCAGTCCGTATCCCTCTGGGAGAGATCTCTTGGATCGGCGAGTGACGAATATCGACTAGCTCGACGTTTTCGCGGTTGTATGTTTCAAAGTAATCGGTATCAATGAGGGGACGTTTTGAACCGAATGGGTGGTCCGTAGGCATGAGTTTTTCGGCGGTCTCGGGGTCCTGCACCATTTCGCGGATCTTCTTCCGGATAAACTCGGCCATAGTGTCGTTTGCCCTTCTGTCTGTGCTGACGTCTTTGAAGGACGTGCTCAGGAACCTGATCCCACCTTCAGCCCAACTGGCTTCGTATATTTCCAGACGCTCCGCCGCACTTATCTCTAAAGCAGAGCGTTCATCGCGGTCCATGGGAAATCCTCCCGTAGACCACCTCGCCCTCTCCATTAAGTCATCGTAGTTCGGTTTTACCGTTTTCTCTAGAAACTTGCGGTCAATGGTGCCATGGCGCGCGGGAATCGTGTACTGCGGAGTCCGTTGAAACACGGTCAGGTGCTCCGCTTGCCTGGCGATCACTGGGATCGATTGTATACCGCTTGAGCCCGTGCCAATGACAGCCACGCGTTTCCCAGCGAAATCCACTTCTTCTTGGGGCCAGCTTCCTGTGTGATACTGCTCTCCCTGAAAGGAGTCCAATCCTTTGATGTCTGGCACATTGCCTGATGAGATGCACCCGATACCGGTGATTAGGAACTGTGATGTGACACGGTCGCCTTGGTCTGTTTCGACCTCCCAGAGGTTGGCATCCTCTAGGAATCTTGCCGAGGTGACACGGGTGTTGAACTGAATGTTGCGGCGGAGGTCGAAACGGTCCGCGACGTGGTTCAGGTAGGAAAGGATCTCGGGCTGTTCCGGATACTTGCCACTCCAGTTCCAGTCCTGAAGCATCTCCTTGGAGAATGAGAAGCAATACATGTAGCTCTCGGAGTCGCAGCGTGCACCGGGGTAGCGGTTCCAATACCAGGTGCCGCCGACTCCGTCGCCCGTCTCGTACGCTTGGACGGACATACCGTGTTCTTCCCGCAGCTTCCGTAGCATGCCCAATCCGGCAAAGCCAGCCCCTATGACCACGGCATCAAAGTCTGGGTGATTTTCCGAGTTCGCCATTCTGTCCTCCAGGTGCTTGTTCGATTGGTTGAAGGGTCTTGCCAGGGAGCTAGACCTAGTTATTTCGCTGACTGAGCTTTGCTCGTGCTGAAGATACTTGCTTTAACCGCTTTGACAATATGTTGAAACCCTAGCTCGCTGCCTTGAAGCAGCAGTAGAGTGAAGAATCCATGCATCTGGCCGGCGATTCTTTGGATATCAACCGGCACATCAGCTTCCTGCAAACGTGACGAGTAGTCCTCGCCTTCGTCCCGTAAGACATCATGCTCCGCAGTAATTATGACGGCCGGCGGAAGTCCTGAGAGATTTTCGGTGTGCAAGGGAGAGGCGTCCGGCTGTGTGCGGAGGGAGGGGTCTGGAAGGTAATGGTCCCAGAACCAAATCATCCCATCCCGTGTCAGCAGTAGTTGATTTTCGGGATCGGTATATGAGGGACGGTTAAAATCGGCATCGATGACGGGATAGATAAGCGCCTGCAGCGCAATGGACGGTCCGTTGCGGTCGCGGGCGCGTATTGCCATGACAGCCGCAAGGTTTCCACCGGCGCTGTCACCGGCCACGATCAGCGGAACCTTTCGTCCCGCGATATCCATGATGTGTTGCCCGACCCATTCCAGTGCCGCATATGAATCATCCACCGCAGTCGGGTAGCGATGCTCCGGCGCAAGCCGGTATTCCACCAAGACGACTGCGCAAGATGTTCGCTCCGCGATCTTGCGCGCGACCGTGTCATACTCGTCGATTGAACCTAAGACCCATCCGCCTCCGTGGTAGTAGACCAGAACACCAATGGGATTTTCGAAGGGGACCAGGATCCGGAGCCTGGCTTGGCCGCCAGGTTCCTGGATGTTACGCTCCTCAACACGCCACATCTCCGGCGCAGGGCCGGCAAGTTCTGCCAACTTAGATAACAAGGCGCGGGCCTCGTCGGGTGAGCATTTGTGCAAAGGCTTGCCATCGCCTTCGGAAAGCTGACTAAGTAGACGGACGGTGGAGGAGTCAAGCGCCATAAATTCCCCTATTCATATATTGCTAGTATAGCCAGGAGAGCCAAGCTGCCAGCTTTCCCCCCAACGTTCAACAAAAGCGACTTCTTCCAAAGGCTTGCGCCTAGTTGGCCCGTAGCGGGTCCCATCGGCTGGGAATCCAATCGGTAATAGGGCCATAGTCGTCACGTCATCAGGGATACTGAGCAGTTGTTTGATCTCTTTTTCAAAGCGCGTTTGACGGGTGGTCAAGACGCTGCCCAGCCCGAGTCCACGCGCCGCCAGAAGAATGTTTTGGACGGCGGGAAAGATGGAGGCAGCCGAAGGTGTTGTACCTGGGTCAGCCTGGATGCAGGCTAGAATCAACACAGGAACTTCCTCTATGTGGTCCTCCAGTTGTTGGGCGCCGCCGTAGGCCCGCCGGACCTGTGCTGTGAGGTCAGTCCCGATCTCAAACCTAGACCCTGCTCGGTAAAGGTCTCCAATCTTACGCCTGGTCTCCGGGTCTCGAATGACGATGAAGCTCCATCCTTGTTTCGCTCCACCTGATGGCGCCTTGACGGCGGCCTCCAGCAACCGGTTGATGAGTTCGTCAGGGACCGGATCAGGCTTGAAATAACGAATACCCCTTTGGGTGTCGATAGCCTCGAACAGGTCGATTTTCTCAGGCATGTACTTCTCCCTTGTTATTTACCTTCCCGGATGAAGTCTGATACTCGCTCCGCGATCATCATTGTAGTCACGTTGGTGTTGGCTCGGATGCAGTCTGGCATTATCGACGCGTCGATAATTCTCAGATTTTCCATCCCGTGGACCCTGCCATATTGGTCCACAACTGCCATTTTGTCTGAGCTCGGTCCCATCTTGCAGGTGCCTGAGATGTGCTGGCCGGTGGTTGCCTCGCGCAGCATATAGGCGTCCAATTTCTCGTCGGAAGACAGTTCATCATCTGTCGGCTCTATCCGGGATTCGATGATGTCAGTGAACTTTTCATGCTGGCCAAGAGACACACATAGCCGCACAGCCTCTCTCATTCGCCTCAGATCTTCGTCGTATTGGAGATACCTGTAGTCCAAAGACGGTTGTTCATCGGGGTCGCTGGATGTTAGGCGCAACTCTCCAGAGCTAAGTTGCAACTCCAAAGAAGCCAACATCCTTATGCCCAATGGAGGCACGTCCCCTACGCCTCGATAGTTTCGATCGGTCGCATAGGACTGCATGAAAATCAAGAGGTCGTTCCGCACGTCTGACCCTTCCGCAGTCCACCGAAGAATCGTCTGGACCCTGGGGGCAAAGCCGTCAAGAGGGTAGTCCGGTTTGGTCTGCCAGGTGGTAAACACCATGGGATGATCGCGGAGGTTCTGTCCGACGCCGGGCAATTCGTGAATCACCGGTATTCCAATCTCCCCGAGATTGTCTGCCGGTCCGACGCCCGAAAGCAACATGATATGCGGAGAGCCGATGGCCCCGGAGCTCAAGATAACCTCTCCGGCATCAACGGTAAATCGTTCACCTCCGCTCTCCACTTCCACGCCCACGGCCCGCTTACCTTCGAAGATGATCTTACGGGTTACACAGTTTGGTCTGATGGTCAGGTTCAAGCGATGACGTGCCGGGTTCAAGTAACCCAAGGCCGTGCTGAATCGGATCCCGTTGGGGTTATTCAGTGGCACCGGCCCCACGCCGCTGGCATCAGGTGCATTATGGTCAGGGCTGTCCGCAAATCCAGCCTCTCTGCAGGCCTCGTAGAATGCGGTTTGGTCCGGCCTCATTTCGTCTGGTTTGAACCGCCGGACGATAATTGCCCCTTCCGAACTATGGAAATCGTCGCCTGGAAAGTCTGGGTCCGCCTCAACCTTGCGGAAATACTGAATCAGGTTGGGGAACGCCCATTCGTCGTTGCCCATGGCGGCCCAAGAGTCATAATCCTCCGGCACGCCTCTTAAGAAAACTTGGCCGTTGATGGCGCTGGAACCTCCGGTAACCTTACCTCTAGGCACCAGCATCGGTGGCGCGGTATCACTTGCCTTGCCAAGAAATTGCCAATTATGGTCACTGGTCATGATGTCAGTGGCGGTGGCGTACCCGAACTTTACTTCTTCGGGCAAGTGATCAAAGTCGGGGTAGTCGGGCCCAGCTTCCAGCAACAACACGGAATGATCCGGGTCTTCGCTGAGTCTGGCGGCCACTATGGAGCCGGCTGACCCCGCTCCAATAATCACTGTGTCGTACTTCACTTTTACCTTCCTGTATGTCAGCGTGCCTTGATTTGAGGATCTGGTCACTAGACTCAGAACAGGCTTGGATAATAGAAGCACATTCTCAGCGT
>Ga0209402_10004504_pt1 | contig 12677 bp, 14 predicted proteins | sample ArcticOcean_MG_C_3_FD_187437 | JGI IMG/M metagenome (GOLD analysis project Ga0209402, IMG submission 187437) | Marine microbial communities from western Arctic Ocean - ArcticOcean_MG_CB8_126 (SPAdes) (version 2) | ecosystem: Environmental > Aquatic > Marine > Oceanic | place: Arctic Ocean... | reverse complement strand
GATTATTATGACTGCCAAGTTTTGGGCTGTTTGTTGACTTAAAGCCCCTCAACCGCGCCGGCATGGCGGTTCGTTGGCTTAAAATGTGTTGCAGCCTGACCAGGTTAGGGCCACCCGGGCGGATATACTTTTGATCCGCCTCATAGAGGACTCAACGACTTTGCGCGATCAGATCAGGTTACACAGCTCGGTATGGAGATCGTGGCGCCTAAAGGCTCCTGTTTGTGTCGAGACTCGTCATGGCCATTGAAACCCGGCCGCTAAGGCCGAGTTTCGGTGCTGAAGTGGTCGGCATAGATCTGAACGAGGACCTGGATCACGACACCTTTGCGGCCATCCACCAGGCGTTTCTTGATTATCAGGTATTGATTTTTCGCCGTCAGAACCTAAACCCCGGTGCGCATGTCGCCGTCGCCCGCCGCTTTGGCGAGGTGCAGGTGCATGTCTTGAATCAGTATCACGCGGATAGCCACCCAGAACTTTTTTTTCTTTCTAACCTTGACGAGAACGGTCAGCCAAATGGGCATCATCCTGATCTGGGTACGCTTGAGTGGCACACCGACGGTTCGTGGCAACGTATGACCGGACAGGCAACGATGATCTACGCCATTGAGGTGCCTCTGACGGGTGGCGAGACCGAGATCTGTGACATGTATGGGGCTTACCACGAATTGGACGAGGCAACGCGTCATCATTATGAGCAACTCCGCGTGATCCACAACCTTGACTACTCGCGTTCCCGTTATCCAGCACACGAGCCCCTCAACGCTGCTCAACGAGATGCTGTGCCGCCGGTTGACCATCCGCTTGTGCGAACTCATCCAGAAACTGGCCGGCGTTGTATATACCTTGGCGATCACGCAGAGACCATCGTCGGTATGGACTACCTTGCCGGTCGCAACCTGGTCGATCGTATCAATCGGGAGGTCATCAATCCGGCGCGCGTGTATTGCCACGACTGGCAGCGAGATGACGTCATGATCTGGGATAACCGCTGTGTCATGCATCGGGCGCGGCCATTTGATACGGCCAATGACAGACGGGTAGTGCGTCGCTGTACCGTGATTGGCGACGCCCCTTATTGAAACGACTTACCCTGGGTTTGGTCGCGCGCCGTTACGTACAGACCAACAGTACAATGGTGCGCAAGTTACCCCCCTTGGTGAACGCCATGAGCACCGAATTAGAAACCAGTGAGTTTGAACAGGCCGCACAGAAGATGGTGGAGCTCGGTAATCGCCTGCTGGATGACGATGAAGAGGCAGACAGCTGGGAGGTGGCCTCTGGCCTACTGGCCGGTGCGGTGCACTTCTGGTTGTACTCGCGCCAGCCCACGGGAGATCTGGCCAACGATTCAGAAGACGAAATCGATACCGCGGAGCTGCGCATGAAAAAACTTATCGTCGAAGTACAGCAGTTCTCCGAAGACAGCGAGTATTACCACACACCGCTTGACTCCAACAGCGGTTCGGCCTGAGCCCTTTGGGACTTTCTGTGGTCGGCTTCACCTGAAACCGCGCATGGCTCGTTCGGCGCTGGCAAATTTACACAGTTCCGGAAAGAAAAGACCGAAGTCCGCGTCATAGTCTGCGTAGTGGTGCCGAAGCTCTTCGCCGGCTTGATCCATGTGGGAAACGAACTTTGTGCGTTCGGCCATGCGGGCGAGCACCTCGGCAATGCCACTCACGTTGGCGTACGACACCAAGACGTTGTTAGCCACCATATAGCGGTAGAAGCGGCGTGAGCGTTCGGGAAAGGTGTCGACATTCTTGCCGAGCAGGGCGGCCATGGCGGCGGCGTAATCACCGAGCGGTTGATCATGGTAGTGGCTGAAATCGCGGGCCAGAAAGTGGTCGTAGAATACGTCCGCGACGACCGTGGCGTAGCGTCCAAAGCGCTGGCGCATACGTGCCACTGAACTACGGACGACGGGATGTTGATCGGTAAAGCGATCGATTGCTCGATGTAGGAGAACGCCGTGTTGTACCGTTGGCGGTAACTGCTCAAGCACGGCGCCGCGGACGGAGTCGCCGATAAAGCCGCCGGTGATCAGGTCGCTCGACGGTCCAGCGAGGTACAGATGGGCAAGATAGTTCACTTCGTTTCACTCTAGCATGCCCACGGACGGGGGCTGAGCACTCGGCACTGGGCACTAATCGTTCGTGTACACTCAAAGCGTCTGCCGCTCACTGAAATGCACCGCATCGTGTCGGTCACGAGCCGGCTTTTGACAAGGGACGGGTGCCGGGCGGTTGGTTATATCGCCTTAACCGATTGCCTTGGCGCATAGATGGCCGTTCAAATGTTTTGTCCTTAAAGGAGACGATCAGTGACAACCGCTATGACCCACATGGTGCTGGGAGAAGATTTCCCTGAGATTCGTGAGGCGGTGGGGCGCATTTGCGAAAATTTCCCGGGCGAATACTGGCGTGAACTTGATGCTGAGCGCGCTTACCCTTCGGCTTTTGTTAACGCCCTAACCGAAGGGGGCTTTCTCGGTTGCTTGATTCCTGAGGAATATGGTGGCACCGGTTTGTCGCTACGCGCAGCAGCGGTCATTTTAGAGACTGTGCACGCGAGCGGCAGCAGCGCTGCCGCCTGTCACGCCCAGATGTACACGATGGGTACCGTGCTGCGCCACGGTAACGAGACGCAGAAACAGGCCTACCTACCCGGTATTGCAAGCGGCGAGCTCCGGTTACAGGCTTTTGGGGTGACTGAGCCTGCGTCAGGTAGCGACACCACTCGGCTTAGCACCCGCGCCGTACGCGACGGGGATCACTACCGGGTCAATGGCCAAAAGATCTGGACCAGTCGCGCGCTGCATTCTGATTTGATGCTGTTGCTAGCTCGGACTACCGCGCGCGAGGATGTGAAAAAGCCAAGTGACGGGCTGTCTGTGTTCTTGATTGATCTTCGCCAACTCAAGGGCAATGGTGTGGAGATTCGTCCCATAGAGACGATGATCAATCACAATACTACCGAGGTATTTTTCGACGATGCCCTGATCCCCGTGGACACTCTGATCGGCGAGGAGGGCCGGGGGTTTCGCTATATCCTCGATGGTATGAATGCAGAGCGCATTCTGATTGCCGGGGAAAGCACGGGTGATGCGCGGTATTTCTTGCGGCGGGCGTCAGACTATGCTCGGGAACGGGAAGTGTTTGGGGCGCCTATCGGCGCGAACCAAGGCATCCAATTTCCCTTGGCACGCGCTTATGCCGAGACCGAGGCGGCGGAACTGGTTGCCCGCAAGGCGGCGGCACTCTTCGAGGCGGGTGTCCCGTGTGGTGCCGAGGCCAATATGGCGAAACTGCTTTGCTCCGAGGCCGGTTGGCATGCGGCTGAGGCATGCATGCAGACCTTTGGCGGTTTTGCATTTGCCCGCGAATACGACATCGAGCGTAAGTGGCGCGAGGCCAGGCTCTACCTGACTGCGCCGGTGTCGACGAACTTGGTGCTGGCCTATCTCGGGCACCATGTCTTAGGGTTACCAAAATCTTATTAAATTACATTCAAATAGCTGTATAAAGCAAAATAAGAACATAAGGAAAAACATAAAAAACAGAAAAAATATATTCAAACATAACAAAATAATATATCACTTAAATCATTACATAAAGAAATAATTATATTCCTATAAAGTGGTTATAAATAAAACCCCATTGGACAGAGGAAACAGGCAGGCAACTACGCCTTATTGTGGTTGAAATGCGCCGGATGGGTCCCCATCTCTTGGATTAGAAACGGGACGGAACACAGACAGTTCGCCGTAAGCAATCCACGACAGGGAGATGTTAATAATGAGCACAAGCATTCGATACCCCAATCGGTACGCGACTTTCTGGGGCGCCGCTTCTAACGCGATGGCACCTGCTTTTCGAGCCGGTGATCCGGGGGCCAGTGGCGATACTCGTACACCCGCCCTTAATATCCGCGAGGGCGACGCTGACTATGTTGTCGAAGCCGAACTGCCAGGCATCGACAAAAGCACGTTGGACATTACCGTGAATGATGGGGTCTTGCACATTGCTGCTGACACGAGTGCCGCGGTATCCAATGCCGGGGCCGGTCGTTTGTTACGTCAGGAGCGCATCATGGGGCGCTTTGCCCGAGAGTTGCGTCTGGGGGTAGGCATCGATGAGGCGAATATCTCGGCAGAATATCGTGATGGGATCGTGTTGCTGACGTTGCCAAAGACAGCTGAGGTTCAGCCAAAGAAGGTAAACGTCAAGATGCACTGATCGAGTCACATCAGACGAACAGAAAGGGCCGAGTATCCGGCCCTTTTCTGTTCGTCCCCGCAATCTCTTCGCGCAGGTGCGGCGGTATACTTCGTTACCGATTCCGCACCCTTCTCTTTTTTGGCCATGAGTACACTTGACAACGCTTCGCTGGACGCTGCTACGGTACTGGCGGAGGCGTTGCCTTATATCCAGCGTTACCACGGCAAGACGATTGTCATTAAGTACGGTGGCCACGCTATGGCAGATGAGACACTTAAGCGGAGTTTCGCTAGTGACGTGGTGCTGATGAAGCTGGTGGGCATGAATCCGGTGATTGTCCACGGTGGCGGACCGCAGATCGGTCAATTGCTTGAGCGGATGGGCAAGAAAAGTGAGTTTGTCGAGGGGCTGCGGGTGACTGATCGCGAAACCATGGATGTGGTCGAGATGGTTCTCGGTGGCCTGGTTAACAAGGAAATTGTTGCGCTGATTAACTCTCAAGGAGGCCGTGCGGTTGGCCTTTCTGGGAAGGACGGCGGCATGATCCGTGCCCGTCAACTCCTGCTACGGCAGGGCGAGACTGATACAGACCCCGGTGAAACCATCGACATGGGGCACGTGGGGGAGATTGAATCAATTAACCCGGAAGTGGTCAACGTCCTCTACCAGGGTGACTTTATACCCGTGATCGCCCCGATCGGAGCGGGCGAGGATGGCAATACCTATAACATCAATGCCGATACGGTGGCTGGGTGCTTAGCCGCGACCTTGGCCGCTGAGAAATTGATCCTACTGACCGACACGTCCGGGGTATTGGATGCGGCAGGTCAATTACTGACCGGTCTTTCCAGACAGGATGTAGAGAGATTAATCGAAGACGAGATTATTGTTGGCGGTATGTTGCCAAAGGTGCGGTGTGCGCTGGATGCGGTAAGCGGTGGAGTCGCCGGAGTGACTATCAGCGACGGGCGAGTCCCTCACTCAATTTTGCTTGAGACGCTGACCGATGGTGGTGTTGGCACATTGATCCATAGCTAGGCTTGATCCTCGTGCTGGTTTTGTGCCGGGCACTGTAGATTTGCAATGAATGACTTCAGTAACGCGATAGCGGTTGCCTGGAAGCTCGTGGTCGGCCTCGATGCCGATCTCGTTGAGATTGTTGTTTTGTCACTCAAAATCAGCCTGTCTGCCGTGCTCATCGCGACAGTAGTGGCATTGCCGCTCGGCGCTGCGGTTGCGGTGTTTCGTTTTCCTGGGCGTGGTGCATGCATTGTTTTGCTAAATGCCTTGATGGGGTTGCCCCCGGTGGCGGTGGGACTCCTCATCTATCTCCTCCTGTCACGTGCTGGCCCACTCGGCGAGCATGGCTTGCTCTACACGCCAGCGGCCATGGTCATTGCCCAGGCTGTGCTCGTGGTGCCCATCATCGCCGCACTGGCGCAACAAATTCTGTCGGAGCTCTACGGTGAGTACGAAGAACAGTTGCGTTCACTCGGTGTGAGTTCTGCGCGTGCGATCCCCACCTTGCTGTGGGATGGACGTTTTAGCCTCCTGATCGCGGTGCTCGCCGGTTTTGGACGCGCCAGCGCAGAGGTGGGTGCCGTGATCATCGTCGGCGGTAACATTAATCACCTCACGCGGGTGATGACAACGACCATCGCATTGGAGACCAGTAAAGGCAATCTAGCGATGGCGTTGGGTCTGGGCTTGATACTGATTTTGATCGTGGTCTTGGTGAATGCCTTGACCGTCGTTGTACGGTCAGGTGCATCCCGATTGCAGGGACGGTGATGAACGATCATCTTGATCGCATTGATGTGGCTCAGCGTACTTGGCCCGAGCCAGATATCTTGCCGCTGGAGGTCGTTGGACTCGGATTCGAAGCGGGGGGTCGTCACTTATTGTCTGGTGTGCGGTTGCGCCTCGAAGCCGGAGCAAGAACTTTTGTCATTGGGCCTAACGGGGCTGGTAAGAGCTTGCTGCTTAGACTGTGTCACGGCTTGCTCGAACCGAGTGCGGGGACGGTTATTTGGAACGGTAAGCCGGGGGCTCAACACCGCCGCCGTCAGGGCATGGTATTCCAACACCCGATGCTGCTTCGGCGCACGGTGCTGGGTAACGTGACGTATGCACTGAAGGTGCACGGCATTCGTGGTCGTGCTAACCGAGAACGCGCGTTCGAAATGCTGCGTGAAACCGGCCTGGAGGCGCTAGCACGCAGCCCGGCCCGAGTGCTTTCTGGTGGGGAACAGCGGCGCCTTGCCCTTGCCAGGGCCTGGTCGCTGGAGCCTCGAGTGTTGTTTCTTGATGAGCCCACGGCTTCTTTGGATCCCGCTGGTACCGTTGCAGTCGAGGACATCATGCTCCGCATCAGTGAGAGTGGTACCAAATTGGTGGTGGCGTCACACGATCTGGGGCAGGTGCGGCGTTTGGCCGATGAGGTGGTCTTTCTGCACCAGGGTCGGTTATTGGAGCAGTCCCCCAAGGCGCGTTTTTTTGCAGCGCCGGCCTCTGCGGAAGGGAGGGCTTTTATCGAGGGGAGGCTATCTTGGTAGGGAGCCGGATGAGCCGACTAGCCAGCGGTTGACAGCCTCGGTGAAGCCATTGTCATCGTGGCTGGATACGGGCGTGAATTGATCTCGAAGATCCCCAGGGGCGTTGCCAACCACGTAACTGCAGGCACCCCACTCAAGCAGATCGATGTCGTTGTAATCGTTGCCGATGGTAACTGTTTGCTCGGTGTCGAGGTTTAATTCTCCGCACAGCCAGCGGGCAGTCTTTGATTTAGACACGTTGCCTGGAAAAATCTCTAACCAGGTGCTGTGATGGTCTAACGGTGAAGTGGTGCGAATCACGGTCAGTTTTGGCAATTTGGTTTGTAGTGTGCGTTGTAGTCGCTCGCCAGCGTGGGCGGAAACAATCGCAAGTAGTTGCGTCGCGGGGGTTGGATCATTTAACGGTAAAACCAGGGGCCGCTGATGGGCATCGTATAGTGCTAGGCGCCTCTCAAAGTCGGGGTTGGGCTGACCGCTGGCATGCCAGGCAAAGCAATGGTTGTTAGGAACGGGGTCTTGGATCATGAAGTCAAGCGCCAGTTCGAACAGTGTGGCGACACTTTCTTGTACTTCCTTTGATGTCATCCCTACGGCACGCAACAGTCGCGATGGCGGGAAAGTGGAAACACTGGCCCCTGTCGAGCTGATCAGGTAATCGATCGGGAACGCGTCGTCCAGCACGCGCCTGGCGGAATACAACGATCGTCCGGTGGCGACGACACGACAGATACCCGCTCTCCCAAGGCTAGTCAGGGTCTGCCGATTGATGTCACTCAACCGCTGGCTGGAATTCAGCAGCGTGCCATCGAGGTCGGTAAATACCGCTGAGCGAGTCATCAGTGAAGTTTTCGGCCTTACAGCAGTGACTTGATGGCCTGGACGAGTTCAACGTTGTCCGGCCGCACGGTGCTGCCGAAACTGGCTACGACCCGGCCGTTGCGATCAAGCAGGTACTTGTGGAAGTTCCAACGCGGAAATTCTCCCGCCTGAGCGGCGAGCGCCTGGTACAGAGGACCGGCACCATTGCCAGAGACTCGTGTTTTCTCGAACATTGGGAATTCGATGCGGTAGGTTAAGCGGCAAAATTCCTGCACTTTCTTTTCTGCTCGGGGCTCTTGTAGGAAATCGTTTGATGGGAAACCCAATACCACGAGCCCCTGGTCACGATAGCGGTCGTAGAGTTTTTCAAGCCCGTCGTACTGGTTGGTAAACCCGCAGTAGCTGGCCGTGTTAACGACCAATAAGACCTTGCCGGTAAAGACATCACACAGGCGCACTTTTTCCTCGCTGGCAAGATAGCGCTTGGTGACGGCCAGCGTGTCAGGACACTCGTTGGCCGTAGCACCGGTTACCCAACTGACGCCGAGCAGGACAAAACATAAAAAGCGAAGCGGTTGCATGAGATAAGTGCCTTTCGTTAATTGGGTAGTTTGTGCGTCAGCATGTGAAGGGTGGATGATGAGCCACCCGGTGGATCATGTAACGGACAAGCGCAGTCAACGTCAAGCGTGACACGCACGATGGCCGGTGATCAATTAGGCGGTCTCACGGGCGGGACTTGATCAAGATATTCGGTAAGTTCTAGGCACGGCGGCGACTCCAGCAGCGTCGAGAGCAGACCCCGTGCTTTGATTTGGCCCTGGTGAAGGAAGAGGGCGCTTGCTGCGCTGTAGTGGGTTTCTTGCGGGTTGTGGCTGACGAGGAGGATGGTGAGGCCACGCTCTTGGCGCAGACCATCAATCAGCTCAAACATTTCGGCTCGCCGGGCGGGGTCGAGTCCGGTGAACGGTTCGTCCAGCAATAGCAGCGTGCGTTCTTGGCACAAACACCGAGCCAGTGCGGCGCGCTGTGCCTGGCCGCCCGAGACCTCGCCTGGGCGCCGTTGGGCGATATTCTCTAGGCCCACGCGGGCAATGGCCTGATCAACCTGACGCCAATCGTCGATACTCAATTTTAAGCCGGGATGACGCGCTAGAGCGATATTGTCTTTCAGCGAGAGGTGCGCAAACAGATTGTGATCCTGAAAGAGCGTTGTGATTGAACGCGATGACGGGGGTAGCTGAGTGACCTCTATTCCGTCAAGCACGATGCGACCCGCGGCGGCTTGTTCGAAGCCCGCGATCAACGCCAGCAGCGTAGACTTTCCAGCCCCGCTTGCACCGATGACCACGGTCAGGGAGTGGCGTTCGATTTCAAAGTCGGCGGCGAGTTGCCACTCACCGTGTCCGAATCGGAGTTGGTCAACGTTCAGGAACGCCATTGACCCACCAGGCGTTCTATGACAACAAACACCAGTGCACATAAAGCAATCAGGACTAGCGCGGTGACCGCGGCTTCGTTAAAACGGTACGCTCCCAGCTGATGGTAGAGCATCACTGGTAGGGTCAACATGCCGGTGGTGTCGAACAGCGCTGCGACACCCATGTCGCCAAAGGATAGCGTCGCCGCCAGTGCCACCGCGAAGCCAAGCGGTTTACGCAGCAGCGGCCAATCGATTAGCCGGAAGCGGTGCCAGCCGGTCAGCCCCAGCTGCAGGCAGAGGCGCTGGTAACGTGCGCCCGAGGTCATCAGCGCTGGACCGATCGTGCGCACGAGGTACGGGAGTATCAGTGTTGCATTGACGATTGCCACCAGTGCCGTGGCAATGTCGAAGGTGAGTCCGAGTGGCAAGAGCAGCAGGAACAGCCCACTGCCGATCACCATTGGTGGCACGGCCAGCGTCATGGAGCCAGCCAGTAGCACGCCCTCTGCTGCGCGTTGCCGATGCCTTGTGCTGAGTCGGCGGGCACTGAGTGTCAGGCCCAGTGCCAGCGCCAACGCCAAAGTGGTTGCCAGTGTGGAAATCAATGCGCTGCGCCCGGCGGCTGACCATAAGGCGGCATTCGAGAGAACCCGCACGAGAGGACCGTTTAGGCCAAGCCAGATCACCGCAGCGAGTGGTAACGCAACAAAGCCGCACACCGCAGTCAGTAGGATGCCGTCAAACCAGCGTTGGCCCACGCTATCAAATCCAAGCGCCCGTGGTTGTCCGGTTTTCAATCCGCGTGAAACCGGTTGTGCGCGTAGCCATCGATGCAGGGCAAGAACCAGGATAAGGCAAATACCGAGTTGACCCAGTGCCAACCAGGCAGCGAGCCCTGGCTCGAAATCAAAACGAAGCGCCTGGTAGATGGCCACCTCGATAGTGGTAGCACGTGGGCCGCCGCCAAGTACTAGCACGACTGAAAAACTGGTGAAACACAAAAGAAACACCACCGATACTGTGCCGGGGAGAATGCTAACCAGCGCCGGCCACTCGACTTGGCGAAATCGTTGGCCGGCGGTCATGCCCAGTTGTGCTGCCAGGCGCCAGTTCTCACCGGGAATTCGTTCCCACGCCGGCAACAGCATGCGTATGGACAACGGTAAGTTGAAGAAAACGTGAGCCAAGAGGATGCCCGTGAGTCCGTAGAAATGACCTCGCCAGGACAAACCGATCGGTTCTAGGTAACGGTTCAGTAAACCGGATTCACCGTAGACGGCAACGATGCCGAGCACTGCCACAATCACTGGTGTCACTATCGGCAACCCCATCAGTTGCAGTAAAGCGCCCCGCCCCGGAAAGTGGTCGCGTCGCGCGAAGGCCCGTGCGGTGGGAATGGCAAGGAGAACGCTCAGTAACGTCGACAGGCTGGCTTGCCACACGGTAAAGCCCACCACTCGGTAAAGGTAGGGGTCACCAAGTTGGGTTGACAGCACCGCTGCGGGTGAGGCGGTGAGCAGAACGAGTAGTGTGCCGCCGACAAGAGCGATCAACAGCATGAAGGCAATGACACCGGCCCAGCCGGCGTCGCGTACCAACAGGCTGAACGGGTTCAGTCGGAGAGCGCGTCCAGCCATTCGCGGATCCATATTTTTCGCTGGCGGGCAACCACGCTCGCATCGAACAACAGCGTGGCTTTCGGGCTTACCAGGCCGTCGAAAGCGGCTGGCAAAGCGCTGTGAGAACGAGTGGCCGGATACATCCAGTTGGTTGTGGGGATGATGTTCTGGAACTCGGGTGTGAGCATGAAGGCAAGGAAGTGATCAGCCAATGACTGATTGGGCGAATGCGCTACTTTGGCCGCCACTTCGATCTGCGCATAGTGGCCTTCGCTGAAAGCCGCCGCGCGGTAGCGCTCGGTTTTATCGACGTGCCGGTGATAGGCCGGCGAGGTGGTGTAACTGAGCACCATCAATGCCTCTTCTTCGAGAAACAGGCCGTAGGCTTCGCTCCAGCCCTTGGTCACCGTCAGGATTCGTGGTGCTAGCTTCTTCCAGGCTTCGGACGTGTCATTGCGAAATACCTGGCGCATCCACAGTAAGAATCCCAACCCCGGCGTGCTGGTCCGTGGGTCTTGGATGATAATGTTCGGCCCGTTGGTATCGTTGACCAGAGCACGTAGGCTGGTGGGTGGCGCAGTCAGTCGCTCGCTGTCATAGACAAAGGCAAAGTGGCCGTAGTCGTAGGGCAGAAAGACCTTATCCGACCAGTCAATGGCAAGGTCTAGTTGGCTTAGCTCGACCCCATGGGGAGCCAGTAAACCGGTTGCGGCGGCCTCGCCGGTCAAACTGGTATCAAGACCGAGAATCACATCGGCACGCGATCGCTTGCCTTCCATCTTAAGACGACTGAGCAGCGCCGCGCCGTCCTCGAGGCCGACCAGTTTGAGTTGGCAGCCACAGGTCGCTTCAAACGCTTTGGTGATGATAGGTCCCGGCCCCCAATCGGAAACAAACGAGTCATAGGTGTAAACAGTGAGTGCGGGTTTGTCGGCCAATGCACTCGCGCTGGCCAATGCTATGCCAGTCGCTGCCAGTAAATGGTAGACCCACTTCATTTCAAGCTCCTTCAGAAGTGAAGGGCGGAGGAGGGCCGTTTGGCCATCATCCGGATTCCTCCGCCGGTATTAACCGGTTCAGGTTCAACGGGTTACTTTCTCAGCCTGGCTAACCCAGGCGCCCCGTCGGATGACAGCGACCAATCTAGAGGGAAATATGTGCGTGGTCAATCAATGGGGATAATGTCGCTTGAGTGCGGCACGGGCGTTGGCCAGACGGCTGGCGCCGATGCCGCGAACGACTTCCACACAGCAGCCTTCGGCCTTTAGCAGTGTATTAAATGCGACTGTGAGTGCTGCCCGGTCTTGCGAGTTGCTTTTACTGCGTTGTAGGGGTTCGTTCTGCCACGGTAGATCGGTATCGCAAAGCAGATAGAGGTGGGCCCGTCGGTCTCGGGCGCTAGCCAGCACCTCGGTTGCATTGTTGCCGAAGTAATGTCGAGCGTAGATCACGGTCGAAAAGAGATCGGTGTCGTGCAGCACAAGCAACGTACCCATTTCGATCGCGGCGTCTTCGAGCGCGCGCTGACGAGCAGCAATCACTGCAACGTCTGCTTCAACTATCTCGCGTCCATTTTCCGTGACAAAAAGTCGGGCGGCTTCGTCGGAATAAGGCGCCAGTCGCTCGGCCGATAAGGCACGGGCGAGTGCGCTCTTTCCGGTGCATTCGCTGCCGGTGAAAACGACACGATACGGCGCACTCCGTGTGTTCATAGAAAAAATGCTGGAATGGTGTGCTTAGGCCGAGTGTGACGCTCCAGCAGGCACGCGTCCATGCGGCCAAACATGCGCTGAGATTGTCAGTTTTACCGGCACGCGACTAGACTCCTGTGGTGGCAGATATTGACGGAGCGGCAGAGCGTGGTAACGAGAACGTGGGGAGGCTGTGTGAGCGTGCTGTTGGCAACCGTTGTTGTCGCGAGCGAAGACAGGGTTGTCGCAGACAGTGTCTATCGCCTACAGCAGCAGGGGTGGGCGATCACACAGAAGGTTGACCGAGTAGAGTCCCGCGCGGGGTTGCCGCCCTATCAGCATCT
>Ga0209402_10004500_pt1 | contig 12684 bp, 8 predicted proteins | sample ArcticOcean_MG_C_3_FD_187437 | JGI IMG/M metagenome (GOLD analysis project Ga0209402, IMG submission 187437) | Marine microbial communities from western Arctic Ocean - ArcticOcean_MG_CB8_126 (SPAdes) (version 2) | ecosystem: Environmental > Aquatic > Marine > Oceanic | place: Arctic Ocean... | reverse complement strand
AGACGATCGGAGAACGCGGGGCGTTCGAATTTCACCGCTGGCTGAAGACGCAACTGCAAACCAATCGACCCTACGACCAGTGGGTCCGTGAACTGCTGACCGCGACGGGGAACTCGGGACGCTACGGACCGGTGAACTTCTTCCGAGCCGCCCGGACACCGGTCGAATTGACTCGAAGCGTCAGCCAGGCCTTTCTGGGCATCCGCATGGACTGTGCTCAGTGCCATCACCATCCGTTCGAGAAGTGGGGGCAGGACGACTTCTACGGGATGGCTGGCTTCTTCAAGGGACTCAAACACACACACCTGGGACCCGGCCGCGAACTGGTCTATCACGCCGGTTACCAACCGACCAGCATCCCACTGGTCAACCAACCGGTGCTGCCTCGGCCGCCCGGAGGAGTCGGGTTTGACGACTTTGGGGAATCCGACCCCAGGGTGCGGCTGGCCGATTGGATCACTCGACCGTCAAATCCCTACTTCGCACGCCTGGTGGCCAACCGGATCTGGAAACAGTTCCTCGGCCGCGGACTGGTCGAGCCCGAGGACGACTTCCGGTCCACCAACCCGCCCACCAACCCCGCCCTGCTGGATCACCTGGCCGAAACACTCGTCGCCAACAGCTTCGATCTCAAGTCACTCATGCACCACATCCTCTCCTCTCGAGTCTACCAACTCTCGAGCCGCCCCAATGCGACCAATGCCCGAGACGAACAGAGTTACTCGCACCACCTCGTCAAACGGCTCCCCGCAGCGGTGCTGCTCGATGCGATCAGCCAGGTGACCGGCACGCCCGAAGCCTTCAACGGCATGCCCCGAGGTACCCGAGCCATTCAACTCTGGGACAATCGCCTACCCAGCTACTTCCTCGACACCTTCGGCCGATCGCTCAGACAATCCCCCTGCGAGTGCGGATCGTCGACCGAACCAACGATGGCTCAGACGCTCCACCTGATGAATGCGCCCGAGATCGACGCCAAGATCACGGCCGCTGGCGGAAGGATCGATCTTCTGCTGGCCAAGAAAGCCTCGCCCAAGACCATCGTCAACCAACTCTGCCTGGCGGCACTGGGCCGAAAACCCAACCCTCGAGAAATCCAGGCCGCCGAAACACTCTTCGCCAACAGCCCACCACGCCAGGCCGCCGAAGATTTTCTCTGGGCACTGCTCAATTCCTACGACTTCCTGTTTGTCCACTAGCTCCGTCCAACAGGACCACGCTCATGTACCCAAACCCCTCACTCGGACGCCATCGACTTTCGTCCTACTGCGACGGACTCAGTCGACGCGACATGCTCACCGTCGGCAGTCTCGGAGGATTGAGCCTGGCCGAGTTGATGAGCCTGCAGGCGGCAGTTGCTAAAACCTCAGACAAGCCATCCAAGCCCGCCAAGGAACTCAACTGCATCTTCCTGTTCGCTCTGGGCGGACAGCCTCACCAGGACATGTGGGACGTGAAACCCGAAGCCCCGTCTGAGATCCGAGGCGACTTCAAGCCGATCTCGACCAGTGCTCCCGGCATCCACGTCTCCGACGTCCTCCCCGGCATCGCCACCGTCACCGACAAGCTCGCCATTCTCCGCAGTGTGACTCACGTCGACAGCGACCACGGTCGCGGCTACCACGTGATGATGACCGGCAAGCGGCCCGGCGCCGGCGACTTCAACGGCAACCAGAACAACAACCATCACCCCTGCCTGGGCTCGATGATCGCCCGCCTCGGCACCCCCGGCGAACTCCCCCCCTACATCTCCGTCCCCAATTTCCTCAACAGCGGCGGCCCCTCGTTCCTGGGCCCCAGTTACGGCCCGTTCGTGATCGAAGCCGACCCGGCCGCTCCAGACTTTTCGGTCCGAGACATCACGCTGCCCACCACCATTTCGACCGACCGAAACGCTCGGCGACAGGCCGTGCTCCGAGAAATCAATCGATTCGAACGGCAGTCCGAAACCATCGGCCGAAGCGTCCGTTCTCTGGACACCTTCTACAAAAAAGCCGCCGGACTGATGACGTCCAGAAAAGCCAAGCAGGCGTTTGACATTCACCGTGAAACCGACAAGACACGAGCCGCTTACGGGATGACATCGGTCGGCCAGTGCTGCCTGCTGAGCCGCAGACTGGTCGAAGCCGGATGCCGGTTTGTCGCCATCGAAAACGGACACTGGGATACTCACCGAAAAAACACCTACAGCCTCCGAGACCTGCTTTGCCCCTCGTTCGACCAGGCCGTCCCCGCACTCCTGAACGATCTCGAAGACCGAGGGCTGCTCGACAACACCCTGGTGATCATCGCGACCGAATTCGGTCGCACGCCACGAATCAACGAACTGGCCGGCCGAGACCACTGGCCCAACGTGTTCTCGATCGCGATGGCCGGAGGCGGAGTCCGAGGCGGGCAGGTGATCGGCGCCAGTGACCGAAAGGCGTCGGCCGTCGCCGATCGCCCAATCACTCCCCGCGACATGACCGCCACGGTGCTCGACCTGATGGGCATCAACCCACAGCAAATCCTGCACACTCCACTCGGACGCCCCGTCCCAATGGTCGACGACGGACGCCCGATCACCGAATTGACCTGACCCCGGAATCCTCACCGTGATCCGCTCCGCTCGCAGCCTCCGCTTTTTTGCACTCGCCGCACTCGCCACACTCCTGCCGCCGCCAACAGCTTCGGCACAGCCCAAGCCCGGCTACAGCCCCTCGAGCACTCATGTGTTCCCCGCCGGAGGACGCCGGGGGACGACGATTCAGGTGCGTGTGGGTACCGAGTGCGCTCCCGGTGGCACCGACTTCCTGATCTACGGACCGGGCGTCTCGGCAGGCGGCCGCCTCGAACAGCAACTCGCCCGAAATCTCGGCGAACCCAACCCACGCCGCAAACCGACAGAAATCCCGATCACCTACCCCCGCGAATGGAACCAAGAGATCTCGATCGCCGCCGATGCACCGCTCGGCCAGGCACTCTGGCGAATCAGCTGCGCCCAGGGCGGTACCGGCACCCGCCCCTTCCTGATCGGCGACCTGCCCGAACACATCGAATCCGAATCCAACTCGACTCCTCAACTCGCCGAACCACTCAAGCTTCCCGTCACTCTCAATGGTCAAATCTACGGCGAACAGGACGTCGACTTCTTCCGCCTGACACTCCAGAAAGACCAGGTCCTGGTCTGCGACGTCCTCGCCGGCCGCATCGGCAGCCGACTCGACCCGCTTGTCCAACTGCTCGACTCCAACGGCCGACTGCTCGAACCACAGGAAATCCGCATCGGCCGCGATCCCCTGCTCGCACTATTGGCTCCAGCCGATGGCGATTACCTGCTGCGAGTCGCCAACATCACCTTCCAGGGCAACGCCGCCTGCGTCTATCGCATCACGCTCTCGACCCAACCTCTGGTCGTATCGGCCTTCCCCAACGCAGGACGCACAGACACCAGTTCGGTCATCCAGTTCCGCACCATGACCGGCATCCCCGGCCCGCTGGCCGTCCAGAACAAGCCCATTCAATGGCACCTCGGCCACGTACCACTGAATCCCTGGGGATCGCGAGGCCCCACCCTCGACGTCAGCCTCGAACATCACCTCGTCGAAACCGAACCGAACAACTCACGCGACCAGGCCGGCACCGTCGAGGTCGGCTCGACACTCCACGGACGACTCGACGATGCCAACGACATCGACCGATTCCGCTTCCAGGCAATCGCCGGCAAACGATACGTCCTGAGAGCCACCGCCGCGACACCCGGCACACCCGTCCTGCCGATCCTCACACTGACCAACCAGAACGGCAAACGACTCGGACGAGGCACTTCGGTTGGGAACGCGGATCGAGAAGCCCGGATCGAATGGTTGGCCAAGGCCGATACGGACGCTCATGTCGAAATCCGCGACCTGAGATTCGGGTCACGCGGCGGCGATGACTTCGTCTACCGGCTCCGACTCGCCGAAGCCTCAACCGGCTTCAGCCTCCACGCCAACACCGATGCACTCAACGTCGTCCAGGACTCCTCCTCCAGCCTCACCATCAGGATCAAACGAACCGGTGGCTTCGAGGCGCCGATCGAATTGAATTTCGAGGGTTTGCCCGCCGGAGTGACTGTCGAACCGAAACAGATCCCGGCCAAAGCCGACTCGGTCAAACTCACCTTCCATGCCACCCCCGAGGCCGCCTCGCACGGCTACCCCATGACAATCACCGGAATCGCCCGGCCCGTAGCCGGGAACGATATCGATCGCCAGGCAGCCACCAGCCGACTCGCTTCACGGCATCTCGGAGTCGACAACGAAGGACTGTCGGCCGTCGATGCACACTCCGATCAGTTCCATCTCACCGTTTGCCACAAACCGGTCTTCAGGCTCTTCTGCAACGAAGCCTACCTGTACGCCCACCGCGGCACCGTCTATCGCTACGCGATGCAGGTCGAACGACTCAATGGGTTTGACCTGCCGATCACCGTCCAGATCGGCGACCGACAGAACCGAGACCTCGACGGGATCCAGATGATCCCCTTCGTCATCCCGCCAGGTACGACCGATGGGTTCCTGCCGATTTACCTGCCCGAAACCATGCACATCAATATCCAATCCCAGTCGCAACTCTACTCCCAAGCCTACGCCCACTTCACCGACAAGCACGGACGACGCCAAGCAGTGCTCGTGCTTTCGGAAAAACGCAACATGCTCCGCACCCGACCGCCCGTCGTCAAGATGTTCGCCCTTGACACCTCACTCAGCGGCACACCCGGCTCGAACATCCGTTGCCGCCTGAAACTGGAACGCACGACCAACTTCCCCGGCGGCATGACCGTCCGACTGCACGCCGTCGAAAGTGCTTCCGGACAGACCCCGGAATTCACCGCTGCAATAACCCGCTTCCAACCCGGTGAACTTTCGGCCACCGCCCAGATCCAGGTGCCCCAAGACCTCGACGCCACCGCACCAGTGACTCTCGTCTTCCGAGCCACCGGGCGGATGCCCGATGGGACCGAAGTGATCAGCGAGAGTCCAGTCGAGTTTCTGCCGTCGGTGGCGACCGGTCTCGCAGTGGCCCCGAGCAAAGTGTTTGCCAGGGCCATCGCCAAGCCGATCGGCATCGTGGCGTTTCTTGAAGGTCCCGCCTGGCACCCCAGCGGGAACGTCTACTTCAGCGATGGCAGCAACAATCGGATCATGCGCCGAGACCGCACTGGCGCAATGCACGTCTACCGCCAGCCCTCCGGAGCCGCCAACGGATTGCTGTTTGACCTGACGGGCCGACTGCTCGCCTGCGAAGGTCCCGGAACAGGTGGACACCGGCGAGTCACACGCACCGAACACGATGGCACGATCACCGTGCTCACCGACAATTACCGAGGCAAAAAATACGCCGGCCCCAATGACCTGACCATCGACTCCAAAGGACGCATCTACTTCACCGACCCCCGCTATGGGCCTCGCGATGGAATGGAAATCCGCGACCAGGACGGCCGGGCCGTCGAAGGGGTCTATCGCATCGACCCCGATGGCAAAGTCACACAGGTGATCACGCACGAAGTCGATCGACCCAATGGCATTTGCATCACTCCCGACGACCGGTTCCTCTACGTCATCGACAACAACAACGACAACTCGCCCGACATCGCTCGAGCCGTCTATCGGTTCTCGCTCACACCACAGGGCAACGTCGTCCCCGACAGCCGAAAGAGCATGCACGACTTCGGACGAGGCCGTGGCGGGGACGGCATGGCGATCGACGTCGAAGGACGACTTTACGTCGCAGCCGGTCGTACCGTCGCCAGCCCACCCAACGAAACCACCGAAGCCAAAGGAGGGGTGTATGTCATCTCGCCCGAAGGCAAACAAGTTGCCTTCATCCCGATCCAGGAAGATTCGGTCACCAACTGTACCTTCGGGGGCCCTGACCGAAAAACACTATATATCACCGCCGGACACACACTGTGGAGTATCCCCACTACGACGGCCGGGTTTGTGCCATTTTTGAACCGAATAGAGAACGACAACACACGCTGACAAACTGAGCACCGGACACTCCACCCTCCCACCAACGCGCGAAGTCGAAACATGGCTGACGATGCCGATCAACTGAACTCAGACGAAATCGACAACCAACAACCCGACGCCTCGCCACCAACCCCGCCCGATCAGCCCGATCAGCCCGAAGCCGGAACCAACAAGGCCTACACCCCGTCGAAGTACGAACCCGGCGGCGACTCATCATCCTACAGCTCGAAATCCCAGTCCCACTCGTACGAAACACCCCAATACGAAACACCCCAATACGAAACACCCAAGTACGATACTCCCCAATACACCACCCCGAGCTACGAAGCGTCGGACTACGAACCCGATCTCGTCGACGATCCGGTTGATCAGCCAACGCCCGATCCGCTCGAGTCAACCGACCCGTCCGAGTCAACCGAAACGGCCGAACAGCCGATTGACCAAGGCACGATCGAAGCCAAGCCAGCCGAACAGACTCCGACAACTTTCGAAGAACCCGATCCGGCCCCGGACGATCCACAACCCGATCCGCCACAGCCTCGGCCTCAATCCAACGACAATCCCGAAAGCCCACCACAGGAATCGCCTCGCAAGAATCGAAACGAACCTCAACAGCGGCGCGGACCATCGCACACGAAACGGGCGGCCAAGCAGGGCTCTGCACAAATCAAACCGGGCGTGATCGTCGCGATTGGCACCATCTGCCTGGTCGGATTCGCAATCTTCGCGAATTGTGCAGGAGTGTTTTTCTTGTAGCCTGAAACGCGGTCGCCATCACGCACCACACCACTCATGCCTGACTCGTCCAGTCGCATCTCAGTCGAAGAAACCGCCCGACGTCTGGGGCTCAGCCCCGACGAAGTCATCGCGATGCGTCGCCGTGGCAAGATCCGAGGCTACCCCGACTACGGCAATTGGGTCTTCGAAGAAGACGATGTGGCCCAGTTGGCTGAGAAATCGGGACGCGAACTGGCGTCCGATTCACCCACACCCACACCCACACCCACACCCACACCCACCGCACCGGCAGAGCGGCTCGCAGATCCCCAGGTTGAGGTTGTCCCGCTTTCCGAGCTCATCAAGTCCGACTCACCAATTACCAGCGCTCAGTTGATCGCGTCCCTGGCGTCCCGCCACGGAACCGGGTTCCAAGACACGGCGAACGTGGTCGATGGGTTCTGGCACCACCTGCTCGACTCCGATCACTACCACCAGGGCCGCCGCAGCCTGGTCATGCCACACTTCGGCACCTTTTCACTCAAACGCACCCACGACGGCCAAACCGAACTTCGCTTCCAATCGCAGCCGCTTTCGGTACTCAGACTTCACCGGTCCTCCTCAGGCCCCCATCGCCCCAGCACCAAGTGGATCGAACACTGGCAGCAACACCCTCCCAGCCAGCAGCGGATTCAGCGGCTGTCTCTGAAACGAAAACTGGCGGTCGCAATCGACCAAGACATCGACCTGGATCTCCAAACCACCTTCCTCATCCTCTGGGACCTCATCGAAACGATCACCGCCATCATGGCTCGCGGCCAATCCGATATCCGTTGGGCCAAGCGAGGCGTGATGAAACACCAACCCAACACTTCCACCGCCCACTACAGCTTTCGCACCTACAAGCGACTCACAGACCGGCTGCCAGCACTTTCCGAACCAACCCGCAACCGCAGGCCTCGACGACAGGCCGGTTCCGATTCGAAGCACATCAACAGCGAATTGATCATCAGCCTGCCCAAGGTGGCTGTGCTCGCACTGGTAGCCCTTGTGGTCGCCTGCTGCGGAGGCTTTGCGCTGTTCAACTGACCACGTTTCGATCCAATACAGACGATTGCTGATGCCCTCACTCATTGCCCCACCCCACCTGGTGCTTCCCGGTGCACTCGGTCAACTGGCCGCGACGGCCGAGAATCGCTACCACGTCTACCCGCTGGTCTCAGGCCAACGGGTCAAGAAAACCCGTTGGATCGAAGCACCCGACACCGAACTCAAGGCCGCTCAACGCTGGCTGCTGGACAACTGGCTCTACCGGCTGACTCCAACCACCCACGCTCACGGCTTCGTCCCCGGTCGCTCGATCCTCAGCAACGCCTCCCACCACGTCGGTCGCCGCTTCGTCCTGACCGCCGACATCCGCAACTTCTTCCCGTCGATCACCGCCGACCGAGTCCACGACTGCCTCGACACTCTCGACCTCGACCAGCCCACCCAACAGGCACTCGTCCAACTCGTCACCCGCCGCGGCCGACTCCCGCAAGGTGCCCCCACCAGTCCACACTTGGCCAACCTCGTCGCCGGCTCGCTGGACCTCAGGCTCGCCGGTCTCGCCCGTCAGCACGGCTGGACCTACACCCGCTATGCCGACGATCTGACCTTTTCCACCACCTCACCCAAGCAGTTCATGCCACCCGAGGAACTGTTGTGGGTGATCGAGCGGATTGTCACAGACGAGCGGTTCGAGTTGGCCAAGAACAAGACGCACATCATGCCGAATCATCAGCGGCAGACGGTCACCGGTCTGGTCGTCAACCAACGGCTTGCATTGCCCAAACCTCGCCGCCGAATCCTGCGGGCCATGCTGCACCGTCTCGAAACCGTCGGCCCCGAACAGCTCGACCTCCGCCAACTCCAGGTCGCCCAGGGACACCTCGCACTGGCCCGACTGGTCGATCCCGACGGTTACGCCAGCACCTGCAGCCTACTTGCACAGTTATTCCGAGAAGCCCTGAAAACGTCTTCGTCCGACACGTCTCCATCAGCCTCTGGAACGGACGACACATCGACGATAGACTGACTTCCAACTCGCCAGACACAATTCTCGCTCACGCCAACACATGACCCGGGGTTCCCTGTGGAACCTTAGCTATTTCTGGTTTCTCACGGAGTCGATTTCGACACCACGAAACCGTCCTTGGGCGTTTCGCCCCGGGGTACTTCACACCGTCCTTCGCAGACGGTCGCGCCAATCTCATAGCGCGACCGCGCGAGACGGCTCGCGACGGAGGACTCGGCGCCGGCGGCGCCTTACTGCCCTCCTGCTCGCCTCGCGGTCCCGCTATGAGATTGGCGCGACCGTCTGCTCCGGAACGTAAGGCACCGGGGATCCCCGGGTCCGTTTCATTTCTCAAGGTCTGCAATCAACTCCTGCTGTCTTCGCCCCGGATCCATGGTAGAATTGCTCTCCGGTGGCTCCATGATCTGTTTTGACTCTCTTCCCGAATCTCTGCACGACGGCCGTCCGATCTCACGACGGCGGGGATTGCTGGAGATCGGTGGCTGCAGCCTGTTGGGACTCTCGTGGCCCGAACTGCTCGCCGCGGAGAGAACGTCCCAGGCCAGCGATGCGGCCGGATTCGGCCTAGCCAAGAGTTGCGTACTGATATTCCTCTGGGGTGGCCCCTCCCAGCAGGACACCTGGGACATGAAGCCCGAGGCGCCGTCGTCGCTACGCAGCGAATTCCAACCGATCGCCACCCGTGTTCCCGGAATCGAAATCGGTGAGCACCTGCCCCACCTGGCCGGTGTCACCGACCTGTTGACAATCGTCCGCAGCATGACCCACCGCGATTTCGAACACGGCTCGGCCGCCTACGCCGCCCTGACCGGCCACGCCCACCCGTTACAGGGAACCAACACACCGGTTCGGCCTGACGATTTCCCCACCTACGGGGCCCTCGTCTCACGACTCGGCCAGAATCCCAACCCGGTCCCCGACGCCATCGTGCTCGGACCGGTCATGCACCAGGGAAACCGGCCCCCCATCGCAGGACAGAATGCCGGTTTCCTGGGACTGAACTACGAACCGTTCCGCATCGCCGCCGATCCGGGTACGGCCGGCTTCCGGGTTGACAGTCTAACCTCCCCCGCCGAACTCCCAACCGATCGCCTGCGACGTCGTCACCAGTTGCTCCAGTCGTTCGACCGCGGCCGACACCCGGTCGAATCGGTCCGTCAGGTCACCGGTGTCGACAACCTCTACCAGCGTGCCTTCGGCCTGCTCGGATCAGCCCGGACCCGTGCCGCCTTCCAGATCGACACCGAATCAGACTCGTTGCGCGACCGCTACGGTCGCCACCGCTTCGGCCAGACACTCCTACTCTCGCGTCGACTGGTCGAGGTCGGCGTGCCACTGATCACCGTCAACTGGGCCAAGCAGAATCGCGACCAGTGGGACACCCACGCCAAGAACTATCCACGTCTGAAGGACAACCTGTTGCCCCCCTTCGATCGTGGTCTCTCGACCTTCCTGTCCGACCTCAAAGACCGAGGCCTGCTCGACACCACCCTGGTCGTCTGTGTCGGTGAATTCGGCCGCACGCCCTGGATCAACAAGGACGCCGGCCGTGACCACTGGCCCGACTGCTATTCTGTCGTTACTGCCGGTGGTGGCATGAAGCCCGGCACAGTTTTTGGTGCTTCGAGCCGTCACGCGTCCTACCCCGTCCTGTACCCCGTCGGCCCCTGGGACCTGGGTGCCACGATGTTCCATTGCCTGGGAATTCGGCCCGACCAGCACATCCAGAACCGTCGTGGCCAACCGATCCCTCTCTCACCCGGCTCTGTCATTGACGGACTGCTGGCATGAGTCTTCGGCGGAACCTCTTGACGGAAGTCATGGCGGTGACGCTCCTGGTGTGGACGCCATCAGCGCGAGCGGCCGCCTTCGACAACGTGCAGATCCTCACCGCCGCCCGCCACCAGGACCAGGACCAGGCCACGCGGCTCGAAACGATTGCACGCGCGTCGGGGCAGCATCCGGTCAAGAAATCTCTCACCGACGAGCACGACATCCGCAAACGCAATCTTCATGCATTGTTCCACCGCACGCATCCGGCTTATCGCAAACTGGTCGAACGAGTTGATGAACTCGACGCAAACAACAAGCAAACTTTCCCTGGCGTCTTTCGGTCACACAAGATTTTTCGTAAGGCGATTGCCGAACAACGTCGCCGCCTCCACAAGGACGACCCCAACTATCGCACGCTGCTGACGGCCACGCACAAGGCCGCGCGGGCTATCGAGATGTTTCTGATCTCCAAGCAGTCCGGCGTCGCAAGGTTGCCGGCCAGCCGGCGGCCTCACGCGATCGAAACACTGCGACAACGTTTTCGAGATTCCGATGACTACCGAAAACTCGTCGCGACCGAGACCAGTCTGCAGGGGAAACTCAAAACGGCCTACCCCCAGTTGTTCGTTACCGACGAACAGATCGCGAACTCGCGTCGCCAACGCCGCAAGGCGCTCCAGACGGATCCGGGATTCCGTCGTGCCAACGACAACCGTGCCGCCGCCTGGCGTGCCCAGCAGGCCTACCTGTTCGAGCACGACAAACGACTTTCTCAGCTGAAGACACAACTGAACAACACCCCCAAGCCAGGTTCACACCAACCATGACCAGCTACCAGGATCTCGGCCTGACACCCATCATCAACGCCTCCGGAGCGGTCACCCGTCTCGGCGGAGCCCCCATGCCCACCGAGGTGCTGGACGCCTTTTGTGACGGAGCCACCAGTTGGGTTCCCCTGGAACAACTCCAAGCCGCCGCCGGCAAACGGATCGCCGAATTGACCGAGACCGAATCCGGGCTGGTCACCGCGGGCTCAGCTGCGGCACTGACCCTGGGAACCGCCGCGATACTCTGTGGCTACAATCTCCGCCGCATCGAGCAGCTCCCCCATTGTGACGATTTCCCCTGCGAGTTCATCATCGCGAGGGAACAGCGCAGCGGCTACGACCACGCGGTCCGGGCCGCGGGAGCTCGATTTGTTGAGGTCGGTTTTAACGAAATCGTCTCCAATGCCGGAGTACGACGGACCGAGGCCTGGGAATACGAGGCGGCATTCACCGACCAGACCGCCGGGGTCTTTTACGGCTACGGCCGTGACACCGAGCCACCCCTGGCCGAGGTCATCCAACGTGCGCACAAGCACAATCTGCCGGTGCTTGTCGATGCCGCAGGCGAATTGCCGCCGAAACACAACCTCAAAGACATCACCGCTCTCGGAGCCGACCTCGTCGGGTTCAGCGGGGGAAAGGCGATTCGAGGCCCACAATCCACCGGCATCCTCTGCGGACGCCGCGACCTGATTGCCTCGGCCGCCATCCAGATGCTCGATATGGACGACCACCTCCAACTTTGGGATCCACCACACTCTCTGATCGACCCCGAGATGCTCGATGGACTGCCCCGACATGGCATCGGTCGAGCACTGAAAGTCTCCAAGGAAGAAATCCTCGCACTGCTGACCGCCCTGGAACTGTTCGCCTCGGGGGCCTACGACTGCGACTGGGACCGCCAACACGCCAGGCTAGAATCGATTGCCTCAGAATTGGGCCAACTCAACGTGACCTGCTCGATCCAGGGCACCGCCGCGGAAGAACGATCGCCGGTGCTGGCCATCACGATCGACGAATCCGCCGTCGGTCGCACGGCATTCGAACTCTGCCAGAGCCTGCGAAACGGAACGCCACCCGTCTACGTCAGCCACGGCCAACTCGACCAGGCCAATCTCATCATCAACCCGCTGTGCGTCTCAGATGAACAGGCCCAACAACTGGCCCAACGACTGCGAGAAGAACTGGCATCGTGAGTCAGACTGCCCCCACTACCCCGCCCCTCCCAGCTCACTTGTGCCCCCGCTTCAACCACGCCCAACGGTACAGGTTCCGCGAATCGGTGTATCGAGCC
>Ga0209402_10004496_pt1 | contig 12690 bp, 15 predicted proteins | sample ArcticOcean_MG_C_3_FD_187437 | JGI IMG/M metagenome (GOLD analysis project Ga0209402, IMG submission 187437) | Marine microbial communities from western Arctic Ocean - ArcticOcean_MG_CB8_126 (SPAdes) (version 2) | ecosystem: Environmental > Aquatic > Marine > Oceanic | place: Arctic Ocean... | reverse complement strand
CAATAATTGGTGCAGTATTGGTGGCAGGAGGAATCTTTTTCTTACCTGAAACAATGAGTCAATTTCCTGCTGGTCACATACTTCTTGATGCAATAATTGAAGATGCTACAAACATTAAGCAATACAACGAACACACAAGCCAAGTAGGTGAAACATTGTATGATGTGGGATTAATAGCTGGAGATACAGTAACTGATGTTGCAGATCAGATGGAAACCACCCTTGATGAGACAGAGATTCCTGAAATTGATTTCTTAAAATTTGAAGATTAATCTAAATCTCAATTTCAAGTAGATCTTTTGCAGCAATAGTTGATTCATGAACCTGTTTTGCCTCATTTAACAAAACTGATTCATCATTATATCTTGCAGAAAAATGTGTTAAAATAAGATTTTTGACATTAGCTTTTCTTGCCAATTCTGCTGTTTCTTTTGCAGTTGAATGATTTGTTTCAATCGCTCTGTTTTTTAGATCATCTGAAAATGTACAATCAAAACTCAAATAATCGCTATTTTTGAAAAACTCTTCTAATTTTTCAGTAGGACGCGTATCTCCTGAAATTCCAATCTTCTTACCGGCTCTTTTCTCTCCTGTAACTTGTGATGAATCAATCTTCTTACCATCTATTTCTATGGAATTTCCATTTTGCAACTCTTGCCATAATTTTCCTTCAGGAATTCCTAATTCTTTTGCTTTATCTGGATAAAAAACTCCAGATTTTTCGTTTTCTTCAAAACAATAGGAAAATGCAGGAACTCCGTGTTGTGCTTCACAGCATCTTATTTGATAATTCTTTTCGTTCACCACATTACCTTCTTCTACAATTGTAATGAAAACTGGAAATGCTAATCCAAAATTTAATACCTTAATGTTTGCTGTAATTAACTCTTCAATTCCAGCAGGACCATAAATCTCTAAACTCTCAGTCCTTTTTCGTAATGACATTGTTTGAAGAAGACCTAAAATTCCTAAACAATGATCTCCATGAAGATGGGTTACAAATATTTTCATTTTTTTATTCCAAGGCAGGCCCGCCTTCAGATATGCAACTTGTGCTCCTTCTCCTGCATCAAACATCAAAACTTCGTTTTCGCGTACAAGACAAATACATGTTAACGAGCGCTCAACTGTTGGTGCTGCAGCTGATGTTCCAAGATAAACTAATTTCATAATATTATTTTCATTTTAATGCATCAGAAATAACTTTTGACACATCTACCTTTGCAGAATCTCCTGGTATTGTATTTGAGCTGATTATTTGAGACACTCCTGCACTTTTGATCTTTTTTGCAGCATCATTTACTAATAATGCATGAGTGCATGCAACAAAAACGCGTTTGCATTTCTGTCTCTTCAAAAACTGAGTTGCCTTAATGATACTTCCTCCCGTACTTATCATATCATCAACTATGATTAGATCTCTATTTCTTACCACAACTTTTTCAGAAAGAATGTTCACCTTTCCAGTTTTCCTATCTCTGTGCTTTTTTAATGCAATAAAACCAGTTTTTAAAAGACTGGCAAATTCTTTTGCTCTATCCTGACCGCCTAAATCAGGAGAAACTACAAGCGGATCTTTCATTTTCATTTTCTTAAAATACTTGACTAATCCTTCCATTGCAGAAACATTTTCTGATGAAATCTTTAGCTCTTTTAATGCCAGTTTACTATGAATATCTACTGTCAGTACTTTTTTTACACCCGATGCTTTGAGTAATTTCCCAACTACGTTAATAGTAATTATTTCTCCATCCAGAAATTCTCTATCTTGTCTTGCATATCCCATGTATGGAATTACGGCATATATCTTGGAAGAAAATTTTTGAACTTTTGAAACAATACTCAATAATTCTAAAAGATTTGTATCAACTGGTGGATAAGTTGATTGAACCACAACCACTATGCTCTTTTTTGGAATGTGATTAATTGTTATTTTACTTTCCCCATCTGGGAATACTTTTCTCTCAGTTTTTACATAGGGGGCTTTTAATCTTCTAGCGATCCTTTTTGCTAAATCTGATGATGCATCTCCTCCAACCACTGTGAACTTTACCATTAAATCAACGAATCAAAACGGATTCTTAAGTTTTCGTAAGATTGTTTTTCAATTTAATTTCCTTTTTCTTGAAGAAATAACTAGTAACTGCAACGATAGATACTCCGACAATCTCAATCCAAAGCCAATCTAATCCTGCAAATTCTATTCTGTCTAGCATAAATGGTGAAAATAACGGGAATGTGGTGCTTGTGCCAAATACCATGTCTGCAAGAAATACATCAAATGCAATATGTGATAAAATTGCTCCAAATACCACTGCAGCAATTCTCAGATCCTTTCCTCGTAAAATTATAAAAAATACCACTACAGCAATAATTGCAAATGGGATCGAATGACTCATTCTTGAAACTAACTCTATATCTAAAAATTGTAGTAAATGATCTGTATCTAATAAAATTGCAAAACTTCCCCCAAGTATGATATATCGTATACTTAATGTTCCAAGTCCAATTACTGCTCCCCAAAAAATATGACCTACAATATGCTCAATGGTAACTTCACTTACTAAGAATGGACTTCCAATCACAAATGTATGTTCACTAGATGGAAATAATCCTCCAATTATTGAAAACCCAAATGATATTACACCAAAAATTATTGAATTCTGTAAAATAAATTTTATATGTTCCTTCATTATCTAAAAACAAAATTTTGAATAAATTAATGATTACTATTCATCGCCTGACTCACCACGTCCCAAATCACCTAGACCGTAATCATCCATTACTTCTTTGCGTTTAGCATCAAGTTGATTGATCTCTTGTTTTTCCCGTTCTTCATCACCTTGGTAAACAGTACGTATTGGCCATGGAATTCTAATATCATATTTCTTAAATTCTTCATACATTATTAGCCGCAGATCGCTTTTTGTCTTGAATTGTGAACCATAATCTCTAACGTAAACCACTAACACAAAATCTAATGATGAATCATTGAATTTGTTAAACCTTATAATTGGTTGATTGATATCAACATGAATATTTTTATCACATCCACAACTTGGTTTATTTTCCTTAATGTATGGGCATCTATTTTGCCTAATGAGATGTCTGCCTTTATTATCAACTATTTCTTCCATTCCACGTTTCCCGATTTTTATAAGAATAGCTGTGACTTGTTTAGGATCATTAAGATAAGAAACTCCTACATCTACAATTGCAGGTACCATCTTTATTCCCTGTGTATAGTTGATAATTTCTGCACTAACAAGTTGTCGTGTAGGTATTATTGCAACTGATTCATTCAAGCCATGGCGAATGTATGTTACTCTCGGCGTAATTTTGTGAACGTATCCATTATATCCACTTTGTAATTGTATTCTGTCTCCCTCTTTGACAACTTTATCTTTTCTGATAAGAATATACGCAAAATAATTCTCCAATGTCTCCTTTAGTGCTAATCCAACACCAAATGCAAGTCCTCCTGTTGCAGTTGCTAAAACTATCAAATCTACTTCCCACCATGATACTACTCCAACTAATACTCCAACAAAAATTAAAATTGGTAAAACTTGTTTTGCAGATTTTGGAACCCCTTCTTTTTGTTTACGTGAGTGTCCAGGCGGTTTATTTCCAGAAATTATTGATTCATAACCAGTGTTTCTTTTTTGTTCTCTCCAGATATCGATAGGATAGATCTCTGCAGGTAACACACCTGGAAATAATTTTCTTCCAGATACATTATTTCCAGTTATACAAGATTCAAAGTATAATTCATATTTTTTACGTTCTGATTTTTTCCATTTTTCATATAGTTCTTTGCTATTTTTCTCGTAACTTCCAATCGGAGCTCCTCTTGCTGTGCGAAAATTCTCCAAGTATTGAATTCCTTTTTCAGTTTGTAAATAACCATTGAATTCTTCTTCTGTTAGATCATCTGGTTTTTGTTTTGGTGGAATCCATTTGTATAATTTATGAAATAAATCATCTTCATCATCCGGAAATCCTCTCATTTCTCGCCAAGCTTCAAAATCTTCACGCTCAAGACGTGAACTATCACGTTTTGTTAATGCTATTGGAACTAACTGTGAAATTGTATATCCTATCACCAAGATATTCAATGTGTTTAACATTTTTGCAAAAACTTCACTAGGTGCTAGCTCTCCTTCTATTTGCATAACCGTTGACTCTTCATCAAATAATTCAAAAACTTGAATGTACATGTTAACAGATGAGATTAAAGCAATTGCCAAAAATGGTAAGATTATTTTTCTTGCAAATCTTGCAACGTGTGGTTTTGTATGGTTAAATTTTTGTGTTTTAATCCAAAACGAAAATTTTCTATAAACTACGCTAATTATGATAATTCCAATTATTAATCCGATTACAGCTAATTGCAAAGATACGGATGATGCGATCAGCTGAGAAACTGTATCAAACTGACCAACTGAAATTTCACTAATTTCTTCTGCCATCTCTAATATTTTTTGAGAATCCTAAACTTAAGTTAGTAGATTTGTCGTCAAGTTTTCAAAAAACTGTCAAATTTTTTTGAAAACGCCCTTCTAGGCACAATTTCTCTGTAAAACACAGATCCTAAAGTTTAACAGATGATTTACCTTAACTTTGTAATGGCACAAACCAATCAACAAGAATCTGTTTGGACGGTGGATTCTTCGCCATCACTTCAATCAGTTACTCTTGCAAATCTAAGAAAACTTCCACAAATTGAAAATTTTTCAGAAGAGCAAATTTTTGAGATGGAAGTAGTTGGAAATGTTCTACCTTTCAAGGCAAACAACTACGTAATTGAGCAATTAATTGATTGGAATAATGTGCCTGGTGATTCCATGTTTAATCTTACATTTCCCCAAAAACGCATGCTGAAAACAGAACATTATGACATGATGGCTTCAGTTTTGAAAAATAATCCTGATAGAAAAGAAATTCAAGAAACGGCAAATAAAATCAGACTAGAACTAAATCCTCATCCTGCAGGTCAAATGGAACTAAATGTTCCAATGTTAAAAGATGGAACTAAACTTTTTGGTATGCAACACAAATACAAAGAAACTACTCTCTTTTTCCCTAGTCAAGGACAAACATGTCATGCATATTGTAGCTTTTGTTTTAGATGGCCACAATTTGTTGGTATGGATGAAATGAAATTTGCAATGAAAGAAGGCGATGATTTAGCGCAATATGTTAAAGAACATCCAGAAATTTCAGACATTTTGTTTACTGGAGGAGACCCAATGATTATGAAAGCAAGTTTGTTTGCTACATATATTGATAAAATATTAGACGCAGATTTACCAAATCTTAAAACAATTCGAATTGGAACAAAGGCTCTATCTTACTGGCCATACAAATTTACCTCAGACAACGATCATGAAGAAACGCTTGAAACATTTAGACGAATAAAATCAAAGGGAATTCATGTTGCACTAATGGGTCACTTTAACCATCTTACAGAATTAAAAACCGATTCAGTCAAACTTGCAATTGAAAAGGTTCGTGAAACCGGTGTACAAATCAGAACTCAATCACCATTACTAACTAACATTAATGATGACGCTGATATGTGGGCTCAGATGTGGCAAAAGCAAGTTGAGCTTGGATGTATTCCATATTACATGTTTGTAGTAAGAGATACTGGTGCACAACATTACTTTGGCGTATCTCTAGTCAAAGCACATCAAATCTTCCAAAAGGCAATACAAAAGGTAAGTGGACTAGCCAGAACTGTTAGAGGTCCAAGTATGTCGGCCACTCCTGGAAAGATTCAGGTTGACGGAGTAGCTGAAATTAGTGGAACTAAAGTTATTGTATTGAGAATGCTTCAGGGAAGAAATCCAGAGTGGGTAAATCGTCCATTCTTTGCAAAATACGATGAAAATGCAATCTGGCTGGATGATCTAAAACCTGCATTTGAAGACAAGTTCTTTTTTGAAGATGAATTAAACCAAATTAAAGAACAAAAAATGAAAAACATGAATAGTTAAAATATGGATTTTATTGGTGATATGATATGAGAAAAGAATTTGTAGTTATGAGAATTGATGCAGCACCGGATGGCGCTCCATATGTTTTGGTGACTCTTTCTTTAGCAAAAGACATGGCAGAAGGAAATACACCTCCAACTCCATCTACAACAAATGTAATGGGATTTTCAAATATGGATGACATGATGAAAAATCTTAACAAAATGATTGCAGGTGGTGGAATGCCAGGAATGATGGGTGGCGCAGCACCTGGAACAACATCACTCAAGCTAGATATGCACGAATACAAGCAACTAGGCTTGTCTGTTGGAGATAAGGTCAATTTAGATATCTCAAAAGTTGAAGCACTAGGCGTATAGATCTCTTTAAAAATCTGAAATTTCTATAATTTCCATGGGAGAAAAATCTGATGAAATGTTTCAAAATCTCAAAATGGAACTGGATATATACAAAGAAAAAATAAAATCCATCTTCTCCAAGAAAAAAAAATAGAATTATGAGTGCCAGTGAGTTTTTACGAAAAGAACATCAAGAAATAATGCGTCTTGAAAAGGTAATTACAAAATCATACAAAGCACTATACGATGGAGCAAATATACCATTTTCTGACATTGATAAGATTAATTTTCTAATTGCAGAATTTTTAGACTCGGTTCATTTTACAAGAGAAGAAGGATCGTATTTTCCATGTGTTGCATCATATGATCATCTCAACAAAGAAATTCGTGCCTTACTCATTGAACATGAATTTAGTAGAAATATTGCAAAACAAATTTCAAAAAATCTTAAACTTTGGAAAGATGGAGAAGATAAACGGGAACCAGTTGCTAGATTTCTTAGAACATATTCAATATTTCTAATTGATCATATGCAAAAAGAAGAGCAATTTTTTGAAAAAGCAGAAAAAGAAATTTTATCAAGAGAAGAGGAACAAGAAATGTTTGAACAGTTCCAATCAATTTCTGCGATTACAGAAAAAGTAACCTCTCTTTTAGATGATATTACATATCTAGAATCTCAAACCTGGGCAAAATAACATTCTTAAACGGTAATTTCTCTGCCATTAACAATGGCTTTTTGTTTATGGATGACTGGATTACCTTGTTCAGGTAAAACCACCATAGTAAGAAAACTTGCTGAAACCATACCAAATTTAGCCATCTTAGATGGAGATGAACTAAGAGAATGGTTCTCACCAAAAGACTTCTCAAAAGAGGCAAGAGATGAGCACAACAGAAGAGTTGCTCACTTGTCAAAATTACTTCTAAAGCATAACGTTCCAATGGGCGTTTCACTAATCAGTCCATACAAGGAAAACCGTGCAAATGCAAAAGAGATAATCGGTGATGATACAAAATTCTTTGAAGTTTATGTCAATGCATCACTAGCACAATGTGAAGAGCGTGATGTCAAAGGAATGTATGCCAAAGCCCGTTCTGGAGAGATTAAGGGATTTACCGGAATTGACGACCCATATGAGGCACCAGATAACGCTGATCTAGTCTTAGATACTGAAAACAAGTCTCTTGATGAGAGTGCTGCAGAAGTACTAGAATTTTTGAAATCTAAGAATCTAATCTAGAAATAGCATCTAATGCATTTTGATGAACAAATCCATTAGTTACCAATATTCCATTTTCATGATGTACAGTATCTGTGTTGTATGAAAATTCCTTGCCAGAAATATCTGTCATTTTACCCCCAGCTTCTGAAATTATACAGTTTGAGGCACAGGTATCCCATTGTTTCATTTTATTAGTAGTAGTTAGGTAAATTTCAGCCTCTCCAGATGCAATCTCAGTGACTTTTAATGAACTTCCAATACTTGTAACAACTGAAATCTCCATTTCATCAAGTAACTTTTTCTCTTTCTCTGATAGATGATGTCTGCTAACTAGAGCATGGCAATTTTGTATTTCTGACATCACACTAACCTCAATTTTCTTCCATTCTTCATAATGGCAGAATGCTCCTTTTCCGAATTCGGCCAAATACATCTTCTTTTTGATAGGCCAATAAATCAGACCCAAAACTGATTTATGATTTTCCACCAATCCAACCATTATAGTAAACTCTCCTGTTTTGTTAACAAAATCAATTGTTCCATCTAATGGATCAATTATCCAAATCTTTTCTTCTGACAGTCTCTTCTTGTTATCTACATCTTCTTCAGATAATATTGTAATCCCAGTTTCTCCCAAAACCTCTTTGAGAATTTTGTTACTTTCAATATCTGCTTGAGTTATTGGTGAATCATCATCTTTTTTCTCAGTTGTGAAATCTGTATTATATATCTCGATAACTTTTTCACCAGCTTTTACTACGCCATTAATAATTTTCCCTAATTCTGGTTGGCTTGAATTAAACGGTAATTCACTAATCATATTTTAAATCTCTATTTGCTAATTCTGGCTTTAGAGTCCATGCTATAGCCAAACCAACAAATGGAATAGACATCAATCCTGTCATTTGAACAATTATCAAAAGTTGTTGTTGCGCAACAACTGGTGTAGTTATGAGCCATGGTAGTGGAAGTGATACAATGAACCAAATTCCTACTAGAAGACCAATTATCTCAATTCTCTGTTTTTTTCTAGCATTCATGATAATTACTCTCTGCTCTCATCAAATTTAATTCTTGAACTTTATTCCAAAAGTAACTCTTCTATTTAGAACATAATTTATTGCACTTGCTACTGCAATTCCAATTCCTGCTCCATACATGTGATAAAATGCACTACTTTCCACCAATGTCACAGTAATTCCTAACTGAATAGCCATTCCAATTGCACTGACTATGAGAAATTTTACATACATGACTGAATTTCTCTGATCCTTTACAAAACTACCAAATGTCCAATATCTGTTGAAAAAGAAATTTGTTGTAATTGAAATTGAAATTGCTATAATTTGAGATGCAACATACCAAAAACCACCAATATCTGTTAGTAGATATAAAATTCCTAAATTGACTAGAACGCCAGTTGCTCCAACGATGTAAAATTGTATTGCATGTTTTGCAAATAATGATAATCCGCCCTTCTTTTTCTCGTCCTCTATTGTCATGTCCCTGATTATTTAATCTACTATAATTAAGAAACTGATCGAATCAATTATAGTTTTCAAAAAAACCTAGTGGTAATTGTAATAATTTGTAAAATAATTTAAATATTATGAAAACGTATAGTAATTAATGCGGAAGGATGTAAATCCTATCGATTAGACTAGCGTGGTCCTGCAGAGTAGAGGAAAATTAAGTTAAGCACTTTGTTGCTTATACGTGAGGAAATCTCACATCGCTTTGCCAAAGGGCCACGCCCCCATTAATTTAGCCTAGATGCTTCTATCTATCGCAATTAATGAAATGCTAACAGAGCCTTTCAGATTACCAAATCGCTGAATCTTCAAATCATAATTGCATACATTCTGATTCGTACATTGTTGGTTAGAAATTTCAAAATATTTGTTTCCTGAATAATCCCAAGTATAGTATTTTGAGATTCCAGTGTCTACCAACTCTCTTTCTAAGATGAAAGTTTCCGAGTATGGTCCAAGCTGAATTGCCACACGTTCTGGAGAGTCACCCATTGGCACAAACTCAAACTTGTATGGAATATTTCGTTCCAATGTAATAGCTGTAAACTGGTGTGAACGAACATCATGAAATTCAGGTCCTGAAAAACGAAAACTCCAAATCTCTGAATCAGCACGTTTTTGCTCATTTCCACCTGGATTCATTTGAGCCCCATATGCCATTGAAATTACAATTACTGCTATGACAATTCCACCTACAATGATCATCTTATTCATAATCTAGGCATGAATCTTCCAGATTATAGTCATTTTGTTAGATTTTAGTCATACAAATTCTATAATGTGTTAACCATTATTCACACCGGAAATTAATAAGATATTTCAAAACAGTACGCATGGGAAGTTTCCAAGACAAATGGTCTAGTCCACAAAAGCAAAGTTTTGTAGATAAACTTGGTGATACATTCAAACCAAAAGGATCACTAAAACCTAGAGTCGAAATGGCCGTAAAACGATTACAGGCTCAAATCGGAAAACTCGATGGAATGACTCAAAAACTTCAAGAAAGAGATCAGAAAATTTTCCAAAAAATCGTAGCTGCTCAACAACAACACGACACCTATTCAAGTAAAGTATTATCAAACGAACTAGTAGAAGTTCGCAAAGTTAACAAAATTATGACCAACGCCAAAATGGGCTTGGAGAGAATTGAATTAAGATTAACAACCTTCCACGACTTAGGCGACACAGTCACCACATTGATGCCAACAATTGGTCTCATGAATGGACTCAAATCATCACTTGTCAAATTCATGCCAGGTGCAGATCAAGAGATTGGTCGAATGACTGAGATGCTAGGTGGCTTAATGACTGAAACCTTTAGCAGCAGCGGTTCATCCTTCGGAGTTGAAGAATCAACAAACGCCGAATCTGACAGCATCCTAGCAGAAGCAGCAGCAGTCGCAGAATCAGAATCAGGACAACAATTCCCATCAGTCCCATCAACTGGATTGGAACAATTTAACGTCCCAACTAGTGAATCAAAATTTATGTAAAATTTTGAAATTTTCTGAAACAGCCTGATATTTTAATTCTAATTCATCTCTAAACTATATGAATAGAACTAGTAATCTGATAATTTTTCTTACTATAGCGCTACTCTTTTCCTTACATGTTTCTCAGCCACAACCTGTCTTTGCTTATGGTGGAGGTGGTGGTGGAGGCGGTGGAGGCGGTGGTAGTGGTGGAGGAGGAGGAGGCAGCGGCTCGCCTAGTGCGTATAATCCGTGTGGACTCGCCGTAGAAAATGATATGTTATTCATGTCGCACTCTGCTTGGAATCATATCAAAGCATACGACCTTGATGGCACACTACTTTACTCTGTTGGAGAATTTGGAATCAAAGATGGATTTCTAATTAAACCATATGGTTTAGCCGTACATGAAAACATGCTCTATGTTGCAGATACTGGAAACTATCGAATACAGGTTTTTACTACTGCTGGGGAATTTATGTTCTCATTTGGCGAAAAGGGCATGACCGCTGGTAAGTTTCAAAAACCTTATGATCTTGCAATATATCAAAACATGATTTTTGTAACAGACCCAATAAATAAAAACACTCAAGTTTTTGATCTTTCCGGAAATTTTATTTCCAGTTTTGTACCATCTCATGCTAATCTAAAATATCCTTCCGAAATCGCGATTTCTGAAGACAGGATATTTCTTACCGATACAACAAGAGCAGGCATTTTTATTTATGATCTAGATGGAGGTCCTATCGCAGAATTTGGTTCCAAAGGTGATGGCGAGAAAGAACTTAAAAAATCAAATGATCTGTTGATCTATGGAAACAATCTATTAGTTGTTCGTGGTGAAAATAATCGGATTCAAGTTTTTGATCTTGAAGGAAATTATTTACGAATGTTCGGTGAATTTGTACCAGAAAACCCAAATAAGTCTGTGGAAAAAAATGAAGCACCAAATTCCATAGCATATTCAAACAATAAATTCTATGTTGGATATGCCGGTGCTTGTAACGTCAAGACCTACGATGCAACCGAAATAGGCATTCCTGATTGGATTAAGACAAATGCAGGTTGGTGGGCAGATGGACAAATACCAGATTCTGCATTTATTGATGGAATTGAATATTTAATCAAACATGGAATTATAAAAATTGATTTAACGATAGAACCAAAACCCGCATATTAAATTTGACTTAGAAACTAGAAGTTTTATCTCGTGACTCTTTGAAACTGACAATTCTCTTTCCTTCATCATCGATGATTTTGTCAATACCAGATAGCTTTTCTCTCATTGATGAGATTAAGGTACCAACTTCATCTGCTTCATTTTCAACTGCATTTCTCTTTTGAGTCAAATGTTGAATTCCACGAGTTTCTTCGTCGATATAGTCACTAACTTTCATCAATTTTTCTTTCAAATTTTTAATATCTACAGATTCTTCTTCAATCTCTTTTTCAAGATTGGTTCTTTTTTCCTTAAGATTAGAAATCAAGCCTCCAACATAATCAATTGCCTCTTCTAACTTTGCTCGTTTATTCATCAATGATGAAATCCCAATATCTGAATCTGATTGGGGCGTTTCTACTTGTGGTTCAGGCTCGGATTCTGATATATTTTCAGAAGGTTGCTCTTGATTTTCAGAAGGTCGTTCCTCAACCATCTCGCCACCTTCTTCTTCTTTAAATTTGTCCATAAATCCAGTCACAAATTAACTTCATTTTCCTCAAATAAAAAGATGAACGGACGAATTTTACGCACATTTTACGCATAGTAAAAAATACAATTTTCCGCCCCCGCCAGCAAAATTACCATTTTTACCCACTTTTTACCCATTCCAAACCTGTTCCGCTATGCGTTCCGCTGTGGGGTTTCAGAATGTTCCTCATAAAGCTCTAGTTCTCATATTAGACCATGTCAAAACAACAATACAGATCCGAAATGGGAATAATGGGAGACATCTTAGATGTTACCATGAATGGAGGCCAGCAAGGCGTAATTGTTTCTGCTATCTCCAGAAGAGCAAATCTATCACACTATGCCGTACTTGATAAATGTGAAAAATTGATCAATGCAGGTTTAGTTGAAACAAAACGAGATGATAGAAACCGCAAATTCATGATAACTG
>Ga0209402_10004494_pt1 | contig 12691 bp, 15 predicted proteins | sample ArcticOcean_MG_C_3_FD_187437 | JGI IMG/M metagenome (GOLD analysis project Ga0209402, IMG submission 187437) | Marine microbial communities from western Arctic Ocean - ArcticOcean_MG_CB8_126 (SPAdes) (version 2) | ecosystem: Environmental > Aquatic > Marine > Oceanic | place: Arctic Ocean... | reverse complement strand
GTTTCTGTTTATATTAAATACGGGATTTAGAAATTAATAAATATTTAATCAAATAGGAGATATTATTTAATGCTTTGTCCTCACTGCGGACATGGAGAATCTAAAGTAATTGACTCAAGAGACTCAAAATCAGGCACCCGGCGTAGAAGAGAGTGTTCTATGTGTTCTCTTAGGTACACAACTTATGAACAAGTCCAATCCAGTGTGATAGCAATAGTAAAAAGAGATGGCAGAAGAGAAGATTTCAATAAAGAGAAACTTATGTATAGCTTAAAATTAGCTTGTACTAAAAGACCTCTTCCCACTGGAACTTTAGATAAAATAGTATCCGACGTAGAGTCAACTATTTTTAAGCGAGGTAGGAGTGAAATAAACACCAAAATACTCGGCGAGATGATTATTCATAAATTAAAAGAGGTAGATAGAGTAGCTTATATAAGATACGCAAGTGTTTATAAAGACTTTCCAGATCTCGAAACATTTAAAATAGAACTTGAATCAGCGATTATTGACGACAATCAAGAAAATACACGAAACAACTTGCAACCAACACTCTTTGAGTTTAAAAATAAAGATAATAAGTAATCAATAAATCAATTTATTCAGCAAAAGGTAAAAACTTTTATGAAAAAAAGGCTAACAAAATTTTTACAATTCAGATATATTTTCTTAAAAATAAAATCAAAAAAACAATTGAATCAATCGACAAATTAACAAGGAGAAATGTTTATAATGACGACATCTAAAATTGACCCTCAACTTTCAGATAATGCCAACACTATATTAAAAGTTCGTTACCTAATCGGAGATGAAACTCCAAAGGGAATGTTCGAACGTGTGGCAAATGCAGTTGCTTCAGCAGAAGAAACTGGTGATGAGAAACAATTTTGGGAAAATGAATTTTATAATTTAATGGCTAAAACTATATTTATTCCCAATTCCCCTACTCTATTTAATGCAGGTACGGGCCAAGGCACATTATCTGCCTGTTTTGTACTTCCAGTGGAAGATACAATGCAAAGTATTATGGAAGCAGCCACCTCTTCTGCGATGATCCAAAAATATGGAGGAGGACTTGGATATTCTTTTAGCAAATTGCGTCCAAGAGGAAATCCAATTAAAACAACACAAGGAAAAGCTTGTGGGTCAATAGCAGTACTAAAAATGCTAAGTTCATTGTCAGATATGATCACACAGGGTGGTAAGCGACATGGTGCGAATATGGGCATTTTGGGAATTTCACATCCGGAAATAAAAGATTTCATACATATGAAAGATGATGATGAAACTGCACAAAATTTTAATATATCTATAGCAATTACTGACAATTTCATGAAAGCAGTTGAAAATAACGAAGAGTGGGATCTAGTTGTTCCACCAAATAGTGAGGCTAAAGATGCAGGAACAGTGATTGAAACAGTTATGGCCAGAGAATTATGGCAAGATATCATTTCTTCTGCATGGAAAACTGGTGATCCAGGTTTGTATTTTATTGATGAAGCAAATCGAACTAACCCTACTCCACATATTGGAAACCTAGATAGTACCAATCCATGTGGAGAAGTTCCTCTTCTTGCCAATGAAGCATGTAACCTTGGGTCAATTGATTTAGGTAAATTTATAAAAACTGATAAAGATAGAAACTCAGTGTTTGATTTTGAAGAACTTGGATCTGTCTCACGAATCGCAGCCAGATTCTTAGATGATGTTGTTACAATCAACTCGTTCCCTACAGCTAAAGTTCAGGAAGCAGTTGACCTTACAAGAAAAACTGGCCTCGGAGTGATGGGCTGGCACGACTGCCTCATTAGATTAGGTATCGATTACGATTCAGAAGAAGCTCTATCCCTAGGTTCAGATGTAATGAAATGTATTAATGACGCTGCTCGTGAAATTTCCCTTAAACTAGCTATAGAACGAGGACCATACCCTGGTTGGCAAATAACTGACACCGACCCTGACCCAATAAGAAATGCAACAAGAACTTGTATAGCACCTACTGGCACAATTAGTGCCATAGCTGGAGCTAGTAGTGGAATCGAACCCATTTTCGCTTTGGCATATGTTAAAAATGTCTTAGATGGTAGGAAATTAACTGAAGTCAATGTAGACTTTGAACGAGTAGCTAAAGAACGAGGATTTTATTCTGAAGAACTCATGTCTGAAGTTGCTAAAACTGGATCTTGCCAATCTATTGAAGGTATTCCTGAAGATGTTAAAAATGTTTTTAAAGTAGCAAATGAAATCCCTGTAGATACACATGTTAGAATGCAAGCAGCATTCCAAAAACACACTGATCTAGCTGTAAGTAAAACCATTAATATGGCAAATTCTGCAACTGAAGAAGATGTTGAAAGAGCATATTGGTTAGCCTACTGGAATAAATGTAAAGGAATAACCATTTATAGAGATGGTTCTAAATCAATGCAAGTATTAGAAGTACAAAAAGATAAACCTGCTGCTGTAGAAATAACAAGCCAAACATCTTCTGGAGGATTAACCCCAAAACAACGCCCTCAAACTATGCGAGGAATTACCGAAAGAATCCATACTGGAAGTGGAAATACTTACATTACTCTCAATTTTGATGAAGAAGGACTTCCATTCGAAGTATTTGCAACGCTCGGTAAAGCAGGAAGTATTGATTCTGCTAACTTAGAAGCAGTTAGTAGATTAGCATCATTAGCATTGAGATCAGGTATTACTATGGAATCAGTAATAGATGAATTACAGGGTATAACTTGCAACCCAGTGTGGGACCAAGGGGTGCTAGTCCGATCTGTGCCAGACGCTCTAGCACATGTTTTGAGGAAATATACAACTAATGATATGACAGAACAGTTAAAACCTGATGCAACAGTTGAACAATTAGGACTACCCTTAAAATCAATAGTAAATTCAGAAACTCCAGTAATTCCAACATCTATACCAGTTGAAGCTGTTGGCTTTTCTTGCCCTGAATGTAGCTCACCTGTTACTTTTCAAGAAGGATGCGTGATGTGTCACTACTGTGCTTGGACACAGTGTGGAGGCTAACAATAAATACATGTAATCAGTGAAAGGGGTAAGGAAATGAATGAACAAAGTATGCGATGGATAATTGATATAAATCTCCCGCAAGTTCGAATTAACAACCCAAACGTGTTACCTCTAGAAAATCTTACTGGAGATATATTTCTTCAAGCCCACATCACTAATAGATATATAGTTTCTTCCGATATGAAGAAAATTGTAGACAATATACCTAACGCAAACACAAATACTATAGCTGTTTTGTTTCAGGACCAAAATATAACAATTGAAGGTCTTATTCGCAACTTAGTTCATTTTGAATTTTGTATGAAAAATAATACTAGTTATAAAAAGCCAGGAAGTATTTATCTAATAGATACCGATCGCAATATATTCTTACGAGAAAGAAATGGATCCTTAGTTGAAATGGAAAGATGGAAAGAACCTCAACGACTTTCAAATGCATTTCAGCCAGACTGGGAAAACTCAACTTTATTCACGAATTAAAATTTACAGGTGAGTTGTGAAAACTAATACTCTTGTTGGAATCACAATGGGTGATCCATGTGGAATTGGCCCTGAAATAATACTTAAAGCATTACAATTAGCATATAAAAAATCCCTGCATGAATTTGTGGTAATTGGAAGCTTTTACGCAATATCTACTGTAAAATCTAAGCTCTCTATTGATATACCTTTGAAAAAAATTACGTCTTTTAAAGAATTTGACACAAATGAAATGCAAAAAATCCAGGTCCTTGATCCCGAGAATATTGACGAGGGATTTATAAAACCAGGGAGTCTTTCTAAAGAAGCAGGAAAAGCGTGTATGGAGTGGGTGGAAATTGCCGCTCATTTATGTCTTGAAAATAAAATCCAAGGAATTGCAACCGCACCAGTAAATAAAGAAGCCGCCTCATTAGCAGGATATGTACAAATAGGTCATATGGAATTGCTACAATCTATAACAAATAGTCCCGAAGTAGCTACAATGTTAATTAGCAAAAACTTAAGAGTAGTACATTTAACAACTCATAAATCTGTGAAGATTGCTTGTGATTATGTTACCAAAGAAAATATTTATAATATGATTAAACTTACCAACAGTAATTTTATTAATTGGGGCTTTAAGGAGCCAAGGATTGGAGTTGCTGCTTTAAATCCTCATGGATCAGATGGTGGATTATTGGGCAAAGAAGAAAGTGAACAAATTAAGCCTGCTATAACCCAAGCCAAAGAGGATAATATTAATGTAGAAGGCCCCATTCCTGCAGATATTATATTTAATCAAGCCATAGATAATAAATACGATGCAGTTATTTGCATGTATCATGATCAAGGACATATTCCAGTAAAAGTATATGGATTTGAAGAAAGCATTACTGTAAATTTAGGACTTCCATTTATTCGAACTTCAGTAGATCATGGAACAGCATTTGATATTGCATGGAAGGGAACTGCTGATAGCACAAGTATGGTAGAAGCTATAAAATTAGCGCGTAACCTGATCACATCATCAAGCTTAGGAAATTAATGTATGGAAAAATTGAAACTATATAGTTGGAATGTTAACGGTATAAGAGCAAGTATCAAAAAAGGAATTATTGAATGGGTTAACCAAGAAGAACCCGATATATTTTGCACACAAGAAACCAAAGCACAATTTCATCAACTACCTGAATCTATCATAAATATACCCAGTTATAAATCCTATTGGGATAGTGCTGAAAAAGCTGGTTATAGTGGTGTGAGTATTCATACAAAAAAAGATCCTTTAAAGTATGCTAATGGAATGGGGAGTGAAGACTTCGATCATGAAGGAAGAACTCTTATGATGAAGTTTGAAAACTTTACACTTTACAACGTCTACTTCCCTAACGGCCAATCGAAAGAAGATCGTCTAAAATATAAATTAGATTTTTATGATCAATTTCTAAAAACCATTCTTGAAAAGAAGAGCCAAGGTGAAAAAATTGTAATTTGTGGAGATTTCAACACAGCACATAATGAAATTGATCTTGCTCGACCAAAAGAGAATATGACCAATTCCGGGTTCCTACCTATTGAAAGAGAATGGTTGGACCAGCTCGTTGGGTCAGGATTCATAGATTGCTTCAGAGAATTTAATCAAGAAACAGGTAATTATACCTTTTGGGATACAAAAACTAGAGCTAGGGACAGAAATGTTGGTTGGCGTATAGATTACTTTTTCATAGATGAGAATTTAAAATCCAACTTAGTTAATGCAACTATCCTTAACGATGTATTAGGTTCAGATCATTGTCCGATTGCTATTGAATTAAATTTTGATTAACATTAATCCATTCAAATAATAAGAAAAAAGTTTAATTAATTGTACTCTATAAAAAATATCAAGGAATTAATAAAAACAATTTTATACGCTCTAATTCTACTAAGTATTCTTCAGATATTTATACAGAACTATCAAGTAGAAGGTCCAAGCATGGAACCTAATTTAACTGAGACAGAGCGTATATTTGTGAATCGTTTGATTTATCATAGAGTAGATTTAGATAACCTTTCAAAGTACCTACCTTTTTTTGAATCATCAGGATATAAAAAAATAATAAAAAAACCTAACCATGGCGATATTATCGTATTTAAATACCCTAACAATCCCAAAAAAATGTTTGTAAAACGAGTTATTGGAATATCTGGCGATGAAATAAAAATAGTTGATGGATATGTTTATTTGAACGGAGAAAAATTACCAGAACTATATTTATCAAATTCCTATTCAGGAGCAAATATCGCTCCTAAAGTTATTGGTAAAGATTTATTTTTCGTGCTTGGCGATAATAGAGCAGAAAGTAACGACTCTAGAAATGGGTGGTTAGTTCCATATGAAAATATCCAAGGGAAAGCATGGATACTTTACTGGCCTCTAAATAAATTAAGTATAATTTAAATGTAATTGACAAGAAAATAGTACTCACATATAGTTTATTACCATTAAATATATTTAATTTGATATGAACATTATAAGAAATATTTTCAGTTTTCCACATCCAGTAAATGAATTTGCTGCCCGTTTAGTGGCAGGAATGGTTGTATTACTTATTTTAACAATTTTACTTACCGGATACACACCTCTTTTGTGGATATTATTTTACGGATTTAGTGCTAGGGTCTTAACTGGACCTACACTAAGCCCTATGGGGTTATTAGCCACAAAGGTAATTATTCCGATATTGGGAAACCCAAACAAACCTGTAGCAGGTCCACCAAAAAGGTTTGCTCAGTTTATAGGTTTTATATTAAGTTCACTATCTTTACTGGCAGAATTTGTATTATTATCTAGTAATTTGGCATATATATTAATTATAATTATTGCAGTTTTTGCAATACTTGAATCTGTTGTGGGTTTTTGTGCAGGATGTTTTGTGTTTTCACAATTAATGAAAATTGGAGTAATACCTGCATCTACGTGTGAGAAATGTAATAATATTATTTAGGTAAATTTATAGCCAATATGGATTAAAACCTCTTTTAAAAAAATAAAATTGTCACGCATATCTCTACTACCCTATATATAAATCTTAAGCCTTACCCCTTGTCGACCCTCTACTTAATTCCACTATTCTTTTACCATTAGACTTTTTGCGGACAACAGTTATATCCCTAGATGCAAGGTCATCAACAATTCTAGGTTGAAACAATTGATTAACCCTACCTGTACCAACAAACTCCTGTAACTCTGAAGCAGTTCCCCTCCAAATAGCTCTACTTCTCATTAATGAAACTATTGCAGCAGCCACTGGAGATAACATTGCATCAGGGTTTATTGGAGGTGTCATTACTATCGCATGTACTTTAGTATCCTTAGCTACTGCCTTGAATCCCATACTCTCATAGGCATGTCGTGTGTAATCATCGCCCCGGGCAAGAAAGAAATTCCCATCTGGTTTTCTATAATATATTTTTTGATTCATATACCCTCCAATTTAAAAGGTAGATCCGCACTCCATGTGCGGACTCAACCTAATTACATCTGTAATTACATGTAACTTACTCTGTAACTCCCTCATCAGTAGCAAATCTTTTTACTAAATCCTCAACATTAGTCATAGGCCCCGCTAATCGCTCTGCCTCTGTCTTAGGTGCAATCTTCTTTGCTAAAGCCTCTGAGGTTTTTAAATCCAACATCAAGCACTCTGGTATATCTTGAGTTAATTTGTCATTCACTCTCCTATGGTAACTATCATTAAACTTACTCAATGCAAAAGAATGTTTATTAGCAGCCCACCTGACTAAGGTATCCTGATAAGTTAATTGATTCGGCATAAAAGTATAGTTATCCTTAATCAGCCTGTGTATCTGCCGCCATCTATCTACTGGATTACCTTGTTGGCACCAGTGAGAAATACTAACCATAAGGTTAACTGCAGCAACTATATTTGGTTTAAGGAATTGAAAGTTCTCTCGTACTGTATCTCTATGCTTATCTTCTGGAGTAGGGTAGATTTCAGCTCCACCATCTCTCCACTTAATCGAGTATCCAAGATTCTTAATAGTAGCAATAGCCCATTCCCAATTTAATATTTCACTCATATCAAAACTCCATTCTCAAATCGTTTTCAGTTCGGCTCTCGTTATGTGTTGTATAAACAGTTATAGGTTCAAATTCGGTTGGTTGGTTCGTTTCCCCCTTAGGGAGCGGTGAACCGATGAAGTCATCTCGGTCAATAAGTTTCTTGTACTCCCAGACATTATTTCTAGCGCCGCGCCTTAACTCAACTCTCCCCATGGATTGAAGTGCTAGCATTGTTTTGCGTTTGGCATTCCAGTTACTCCATACCTTTTTCCCGTCCTCATCTTTTTGCTCATCTAGTAATTTAAAGAACTCAGGCTGAGGTATATAGTCATCGTGAGTTTCATAGACAAAGTCCTGCATCAGAGTCCAACAAAGTTCGATATTATCCATATCATCCACAAATCTTTTCTCACCTAGTATTTTTAATCTCTGAGATTCTGTATCTAATTCCAATACTGATAAGGGAACATCTATATCTAATCGCCCCCGGGTTGTTATAGCTTTTTCAGTTTCTCCAGTACTTGAGTCAGATTCCTCAAACAGTGTCACAATATAATCAGGTACTGCGTTCATTGCCTCAGACCCCATAGTCGAAACCATTTCACCTGTTATGCTCATACGCCCTTTTTTATTGGAATGGTGTAGAAAACATAGAGCGATGTTCTTATCTTTCGCTAGCTTGAGCCAGTTCCTTAACCATGGTTTCACTTGTTCGTATTTATCCAAATTAAAGTTTCTAGGTCTAGGCATATCAAGGATAGTATCTATATAAACCACCCGGATATTTTTCTCATCTATATAGTGTTTAATTGCCTCAAGCATCTGGTCAGCAGTCATTTCTGTTGGAGGCTCTGAATCTTTAATATTAGTATCAAATAAGTAATAGATTGAATCATCTTCTGCTATACCTAGTGTCTGCATCTTGGGAGCCATTTGTCTTTCAGATTCCTCAAGACTGCAATAGAGAATCCCACACTGTTGAGCCTGTTCTCCAAGGAATGTACTACCCTGTACTATTGCCCTAGCTTGGTCACGAATGAATGTACTTTTACCAACCTTGCTAGCAGCTACAACCATTGTTACCCCTACTGGTAGCCACTTATGAATTATCCACTCTATATCTTCATATTTCTTATTCATCAGTTCTTTTGAACTAACAACCTTTAATGCAGTACCCGGGTTAAATACTTGAGTATCCTCAATATCAAAATTGCCAATTCGATTAACTTTTTCTACCAGTACCTTATCCTCAAGGGGAGGATTATTATTACTGTTCCAAAGCCTCACTATTGCCAACACTTCACTTGGTGAGTTCTTTCCTTGCAGCCTTACAATAATGTTCCATAATGTATCGTCCCTTTTACCCTCAGATGTTGGCTGAAGGAAGTCTGACAATGATTCTTTGTTACTGGCCTTGATACTCAAGGCCCTAGGCATAGTGTCTTGTTTTGTATTTAAATAAACAGAATCCTGTTTGAATAGTGCAATCAAATCAGACGACCCTGTTACTCTGTTTGGTTTCATTGGAGGAAAGAAATCCTTTGTTGTTATTTCAGCCATGTGTACATCTTCCTTACATAATCTTTATCAGTTACTACAGATGAAGGTGCTACTACATAACCGCCCTCACTTCTAATATCAATCCCTGAGTTTTTTTTAATCACAAAAACATCTGCACCTTGTTTTAGGAGGGGAGTGTACTGGTAATAGATGTGATAGCCTCTAGGTGTTTTAGCAACTAGGTTAGGTTTATCTGGAAATAAATGTTTATGCTGCTTAAACAGTTCTAATGCTTCATTACTATCTATATCTACAATTGATAGATTAGAATTGCTTCCTGTTGCTATCGCAATATTCCAGTCTGGATTCTCAGACCACCACTCAGTAATCCGGAACCTGTCTGTAGTTTTCTCTGTACCCCATTTAACAACTGATTTTTTGGATTCTTTTGCGAGAGGGAATACTTCCCACCCCATATTTGCGTAACTTGTAGCAATTTCTACTCTATCTATAGAGGATTGTATGGTCATTAGCTAACCCCCTCAGCTTCCTAGCTTGTTCTAATAAAGCCTTAATAGTGATTATTAATTCATCTATGCTCTCCAGTACCTCTACAGACAAACCATTAACCTTGGCATCTATCTGAAGTGCCACTAACTTATTGCACAGATTAAAGAGTTGAATATTTGCCCAACCAACTTTGTTACTAAGAGTCCGGGCTTTTTTCTTTTTAGGTATATCTATCATTGCTATTCCTCCCTCTGATTTTGAACATAGTTATTGAGGGAATCTAAATAAACAAAACGCCTGCGACCTACTTTATAAGTCTGTAATGCCTTGGTATTAATTAGTCGGTATAGTGTTTGGTGCGAAACACCACCCAGATACTTCTGAGAATCACTGATACTCATACCTCTAACGTCTAGTAATTGAATTGAATCCATGTTGCCACCCCCTTAGGTATTGATATAATTAGGACTTACTGCTACTATTAAAACATGGAATATCCTGAACTTTATCAGGAAATATGTGTACTTAATAAGGAATATGTGTACCTTGGCTAGAAAATTAGCATCAGAACTACAGCAAGCATTAACCAAAGAAGGAATAAAGACACCCCCGGGTAAACTGGCTGACCTTGTTTATTGGATTGATAGCGGAATTACCAAAAAATCTCAGTTAATAAAACTCACTGGAGTTACTGATAAAACTATCACTGGCTTTATGCAGCCTAAAAAACTTGAAGCTATACGCAAAATCCTAGAACTATACAATGCACAAACCAAAACTATTATTAGCAATGCTAGTAAGAATCCAGAATCTTTTTCAATGGAAGGAATCAATCTACCGGACGTTAACATTACCGGGAGCGCAGGTACCCTTGCCAAAGTCACTGCATGGAAAGAAGGCGCAACATTCGGTGCAGATGGTACTTTCCAAAAGATAGAAACTAAAGAACGTGTGATGGATAAAAAACGCTATAAGGATTGGACAACTGCCGCAGAATTAGTACCTGCAGACAAATGGGCTATGGCCCATTTAGAAACAATCTTTTCTGACACAACATTTGCCCTAGGTTTCCTTGCTGAATACGATGAACTATCTATTCAACTAGAACTCTCATTAAGTCAGAGCGGCAGTGTTGTTGTTCGTTTTGATGAACACAGCAATCCAGAAGTAATCACAAAGCAAGACGACCCCTATTTAAAATCCTTTGATGGATATAACAGATACATTGAAATGCATTATGAGAACATGGCACTTACTCGATTCAAACAAGAACTAGATAAAAGCCCTGATCTCAACAGAGGTTATTTCGTAACTGCTAAAAATCTAATTACCCAAGGTGTTCAAGATGATGACGCACTCCTGATATTTGCAGGGTGGGCAATACTTAGATATGAAATCTGGAGAAGCCCAGAACATAAAGAACTATTTAATTATGTAATTGATTTGAGGTCTGGTGCAGACTCAAACTTTCGTGAGGAAATATATCACGCTATCGAAAGAAACAGAACAGTTAGCTTAGGAGGTAAGAAGCATGGCTAAAAGATTACACAATGAAGGAACTTATTTTGACAGAGTCATTAATGGTAAAAAGTATTTTGTGCATCAATTCCATTATATAAATGAGCAAGGCTTGAGAAAAAGAAAAGCCATCTATTCTACATTACAAGATGAGTTAGCTGCTAAGAAATCTACGTTCCTAGATAAGCAAGAAAAACTAAACAACCCTATAGAAACACTCCCGGGTGATGATATGACCATAGCACAATTTATTGATGCAGAATGGTTCCCATTCCTTAAAGACCAAGTCAGTACAGGTGTATATAAAAGACGCTCTGTAGAGAACTACATATCCATAGCAGAGAATCATATCAAACCTGCATTTGGTCACTTTATGCTCAATACAATAAGAGCCAAAGATATTATCAATGGATACAGAGCATTGAAAAAAGAACAGGTCACAGACCCTAAGACTGGTGAGTTGGTTCGAAAGACTAGCGACAACACTATCCATGATATTCAGCGAAGGTTCTCTGTACTATTCCAGTATGCAATCGAGCAGGAATATGTAACAGACAATCCAACAATAGCTGTAAGGAACAACCGGGTATTACGCGGTGGTGTTAAAAAAGAAATGAAGATTCTAGCAGATGAACAATACCATAGAGTTCTGGAATTTTTACAAGAACCTTACATTATAAGTAAGAACACTGGCTACAGATTATCCAACCCTTGGAGTCACTATTACCCTGTAATCCACACACTGCTACACACTGGAGCAAGACGCAATGAGATACTAGGTCTACGATGGAAAGATGTGGATTTAACCCTATGTATAGCAACAATTCGACAACAGGTAGATATTTTACCCGGAGGCATAATAGAACTCACTCCACTAAAAACAGAATCTAGCTATAGGGAAGTTGCACTAACTTATGAAAATGCTCAGATACTACAGGAATACTTTGATGCTCAATCTTATCCTGAACTGGATTCCAATGGACAGATTATTGAGGGCAGAACTATAACACCACAGCCAGAAGATTTAATATTCAGAAGATTAGATGCAGCCTATGGTGAACTTGGTAGCTTTATACAACCTGCTGTACTTACGCATGCATGGATAAAGATTATGAAACACCTAGGATTTGAATTAGGCAGTTCTCTATATGCAAGACTTCACGATATTAGACACACCCATGCATCAGTTCTTTATGATAAGGGAGCAGATGATTTAGAGGTAAGTAGAAGGTTAGGACACTCCAACACAAGCATTACCCAAAACATCTACACCCACCTAACAGCTAACAAGAAAAGAGAAACTGCCAATAAAGTAGGTGATGCACTAAAAAAGGTGTAAAAGTAAAAGCTGATTGCTGTAAAACCTGCTGTAAATTCTTTAACCAAGACAAAAATAAAAGCACTTAGATTAATTTCTAGGTGCTTTTTAGGTTCAATTTACTGGTAGCGCATGCGGGATTCGAACCCGCGATCTCCACCTTGAGAGGGTGGTGTCCTAGGCCACTAGACGAATGCGCCAAACAAATGGCTGGGGATCCAGGATTCGAACCCGGGTTTGATGATCCAGAATCATCCGTCCTACCACTAGACGAATCC
>Ga0209402_10004492_pt1 | contig 12691 bp, 7 predicted proteins | sample ArcticOcean_MG_C_3_FD_187437 | JGI IMG/M metagenome (GOLD analysis project Ga0209402, IMG submission 187437) | Marine microbial communities from western Arctic Ocean - ArcticOcean_MG_CB8_126 (SPAdes) (version 2) | ecosystem: Environmental > Aquatic > Marine > Oceanic | place: Arctic Ocean... | reverse complement strand
TTTTAAATGTCCTGGTAAATGCGCTAGCAGGATCTACCCACGGGAAAGATTCTTCAAAACCACCAACTCGGCGCCCTCCATCTTCCTTCTTGGGGGTACTTATAAATACTTTCCCTTTATTGAACTGTTGAATTTTAAAACCAGCTTGGTGGACTTGTGCGCCAATAGTAATATCTCCGCCATTATGATTCAAACGAGAATCTGGGATACTAGCCGACCGCATAACTGCGGTGTCTAACGCCCAGAACCAACCTACAGCAAAATCTATAACACTACCATTTGGCGCTAATATTTTACTTCCTCGCGAACGTAATGACATACCACTAAACCAGTCGGCAGTTCGGAACCATTGATGTGGTTGGTGTCCGTGTTTATTGTACGAATTAATATCATGAAACATGACACTACCATACATACGATAACCCTGGTTGTGATCAGCTACAATGGAATCTGATAATTTTGAAAGCCAGCGAGGATTTACAACGTGAGCATCATCATCGAACCAGATAATGTAATTACTTTGAATGGGCAGCTCAGGATCCCAAAACATCTCCCGCATTAACGGATATTTTTTGACATTATCGCCGTGCAGATATAGTTTAGTAGCGGGAAGTGTCTGCAAATAACTGATAGTCGCCGATCCGAGTTCGTTGCCCCCTATACGTAAATCAATGCGGTCTAACGGTACTGATTCTAAAATGCTATTAATACATCGCTTCGCTAAGTCAACATGATTGCCGTAACACAATACAAATATGGTATATCGACCGCCAATAATAGGATTATCAATATTAATAACAGGAGCTTTAGACGCAGGTTTGTCTTTTACTAAAACTGCTTCGTGAGGATACGCCCTTTGGTGAATAGGTTGTTCTTTACTGTCTACTGACGGATCTCGAATAAGTTTGGGGGATTTACCGATAACAGGAGCACGGCGTATTTCAATAGTCGGGATAGTTATGTCTGGAGGAGCATCCGACATAACTACAGGCTTTTCTGTTTCCAAAGAAGGCTGTTCTTCGTCCTCTGCTTTTTTAGGGTAACTATTTTTAGGTGTACCAATAGGAGGCAGAACACCTTCATCGTAATAATCCATGACTGCCTCTACTACATGATCAACTTGAATAAGATCTAAACATTTGGGGACAGGATGTGTCTGCTTGGGGCGTACAGGGTCTCGGCATAAAGTGTGGGACTTTCTAGTCAGATCGTTTGCATCAATTGGGACAACGCGTCTTTTCCAACAACCTTGTTTATCACAACAAGACAGTAATCCAATAGTATGCAAAAATTTATGTGGTACGGCTACTGGGTTAGCTCCGGGTCCAAACGCTTCAAAGTCATCTCGATAAGCCTCAAACCAAGGTTCCTCTCGGCCTCCAGCTATGACTACACAAGGTTTATTAAACGCCGCAGCAATATGCATTGCTCCCGTGACGGGACAAATAACACCTTCTGAGTGTAAAATTATATTCCAGAAATCCCGAACATTATCTGTTTTACCAATTAAATTAACAACGCCGTCTAGCGGAGGATGAACATGTGAACTATGTGTAGCCCCGCATTGAACAAACTGTAACCCATAAGTTTTAAGACAATCTATGGTTTCTTGTACACGATGTGCGTGCCAGTGCTTGTTTGTAAGGTCTAGTTTACCGCCAGATAACACAACCCAGTATCGGCCTTGTACGCGAGGTTTTATTTCGTCTGGCGATAAATGTAAGTCAGGGCGAGGGTCCGTAACAGGAACTTCAATACCTGTTTTTCGAGTAAAGTCATAATGATACCAAGCCAAGATATGTCGCATCACTTTATGATTGTTTAACTTAGCATACGCATTCCATTTGATAGCATCTCCCCACCCAACTTCAACTCGCTGAGGGGGCGGTAAACTTTTGTCTTCAAAAGAAGAAACGTACGGATTATTCCACCATACGTTCGTCCAATTAGTCTCTACTTTAATTTCATATTCGTCCGGGTATGCAAGATGAATATCTCGAATAAGCGCGGTTAGCAGTACAGTATCACCAAGAGCCCAACGATGGCGAATAATAAATCGGTACTTATTCCGCATATTTATGCTTATCCCATAGTAACTGTAGCTTGTATTGTATCCTGCTGTCCTGGTATTGAAGTACCAACCTCGCACGGACAATTATTGTAATATCCCCAAGTACTAGACGTCAGCAGACTATAGTGAACGTCAGAGTTAGGGCCAAATGTCAGCCAAGACTTGCCGGATAGTTGAGAGCAATCAAGTGGCCAATCCCCGGCGGATACATCATATTCTATGTCTGTAATGTTCACCCACCAGTAGGTGTCGTGGCCACCGAAGATGGACGTGCCTTGAAGTTGAAGCGATACATTCCAATAATCGGTGTTACCGGGAACTGAAAACGAATTACAGGTCGGCGGCGTAAAAACGAAGAGGATTTTGTCGTACGGGCAGAGCGTAATGGGCGGCAGAAACGGGCGCAAATATTCAGTGCAGCATACATCAGTTTCCCCTTCCCAGGCACAGCTGTACGCATGGGCTCCGTCGTGATATATACCGCAGAGACTCTTATCCGTTTGAAATAAATCGTGTGGACCACCCATAGCGCTACAGTTATCGCAGCAAGGGTAGGTGCCCATAACTCCACCAGGGTAGCCGCAAACGGGGCAATAATTTGGATCGCTGTCAGGTGGGTCGGCTGGTGGACAATCCCAATACCAACAACCTGGGGGATTCGTACAAGCATCTAGGCATTCCGGATCAGTTGTATTGCCAAACCCGCCAGTAGAGGAACCGTTATAACCAAATGTTACTGATATTTTTCGGGGAATGGTTTCATCGTTACATGGATTACAGAGTGGGTATTCGATACAAGGGCAATGGTCGCAATCAAACGGAGACCCAGTATCGTTTATAACTAACTCTCCTCCTTGTAACCAAATGCCCATGAACAAATACCTTATTAGGCCGGAGGATCACATTCATCTGCGCATACCCATGCAAGCTCACAGTCTAAACCAGAAGTTGTTCTCTGCAAAAACCATTTACCGCTTGGGCATGCGCCGTCGCCGCCGCCTATAGAGCATAAGCAATCTACGATGTAATCATCACAATTACCTTCTCCTCCGTCTGGGCCTTTTGGTCCCTGGATTCCCTGGTGTCCTTGTGGTCCTGGATCTTCTCCTTGTGGTCCGTCCTTACCTTGTGGGCCTTGTGGTCCCTGGAATCCTGTTTCTCCTCTATTTCCTTGTGGTCCTGTGTCACCGGCCAATCCCTGTGGTCCCTGTGGTCCCTGTCTTCCTTCTGGACCTTGTTTTCCCTGGTATCCTTGTGGTCCCCGTGGTCCCTGTTTTCCCTGGTATCCCTGGTATCCTTGTGGTCCCCGTGGTCCCTGTTTTCCCTGGTGACCTTCTGGGCCTTGTTTTCCCTGTGGTCCCTGTGGACCTTTATCTCCTTGTGGTCCTTTATCTCCTTGTACTCCCTTTGGTCCTTGTTTTCCTTGTGGTCCCTGTCTTCCTTCTGGACCTTGTTTTCCCTGGTATCCTTGTGGTCCCCGTGGTCCCTGTTTTCCCTGGTATCCTTGTACTCCCTTTGGTCCCTGTCTTCCTTGTGGTCCCTGTCTTCCTTGTGGTCCCTGTCTTCCTTGTGGCCCTTGTGGTCCTTGTTTTCCTTGTGGTCCCTGTCTTCCTTGTGGTCCCTGTCTTCCTTGTGGTCCCTGTCTTCCTTGTGGTCCCTGTCTTCCTTGTGGCCCTTGTGGTCCTTGTTTTCCTTGTGATCCCTGTCTTCCTTGTGGTCCCTGTGGACCTTGAACGTTTCCTCCTCCCTGTGCTCCTTTAGGCCCTTGCGAGCCAGATTGCGGGAATTGAACTATAAGGTGGTATCCCCACTTGCAGAATTCATCGGTATTTAATCTATGTACTTTTAATTCAGCATACCCAGGAACTCCCTTGGGTTGCAATTTATATTCACTCTTCGCAGTTTTACCGTCAAATATTTGCAGCTGCGGACATGGCCACCGAATCAAAAGGGTGAAATCATATTCACACCTATCGTCGATTTTAGTGACCCACAGCTGCGCCACCCCAAGACGAAGCGTACTATACTGCTGGTGGTCTATCCCATAGTTTATATCTAACTGCGGACAAGGGAATTTTACTTCTAACTCGAGTTTGTAATTACATGTCGGTTTTTTAGTAACTGTTAACTCAGCGGAGCCTTTGTTCCCTGGTATAGCAACCCAATAATTGTTATAGGCCTGTGGTGCCGCGTAGACCTGTGGGCAAGGAAATACAACTTGCATTGAAAATGTGTACTCACAAGTGGCGGGGTTACCAGTAATTGTGAGTGATGCACTGTGGTAGTTAGGCGAAGTGGCAATTGATGTAGTTGCGTTTACTGTCTCCGGCGTTAAAACCGGGCACGGAAATCGAACTTCTGCATCAAAAAGCCAAAATTCACATTCGCCTGGCGTTGACGACTTCGTAAGTTCAATTGTAAATGTCCCGGCTGTTCCTGCCGGTCCGTCAACATACGTGGCGTTGTAAGTTCCATACTCAGTTTGAGCCCCGACGCTTGGACACGGAAATTGAATGTCTAGTTCTGGGGTATACGCACAAGAAGCGGAACCTGCGGCTTTTGTAAACGTAAGAGTAGCTACTCCGGTAGTCGCCCACGATGTGTTAGAGGGTCCGTACGTAGTGGTTTCGATTTTAGGACAAGGAAACTCTACTTGAAGATCAAACTCATACCCACAAGTACCGGTCTCTTCTACATGAAGAATAGCTTTTTGCTGACCGTCGTCGACATATGTGTTGTTAGGGTAAGAAGACGGACTTTTTTTGGTTATTTGAGGGCATGGAAAGTCAATTTCCAAATCTATGTCGAAACCGCAATCACTGATCTTTGTTAACGTTAATTTTCCTTTTTCTTCTCCAAAATCTACAATAGTTGTAACTGCGTCGTATTCACCAGCTAAAGGACTTGGACATGGAAAATCTATCTCTAACTCAAAAGCAAAATCACACGGGTTTGATCCTTCCGCTTGTGTTTGTGCGCAGTCAGCTTGTTCAATCTTTACAACAGCACGTTCTAAACCAGCATCGACAATTTGTACGGCAGCAATAACTGTTTGCGGCCCTACTATAGGACATGGAATCTCCAACTTAAAATCCATCTCGTAACCGCAACATTCTTTTTCTATCAACTCAACAATAAATGTTCCTGCGCCTTGAGCACCGCACGATAGAACATCATCTATTTGAATGCCCTGTGCTTGTGGGCCAACAACTATTCGAGGACATGGAAAGTCCTCTGCCAGAGGAATAGGCCCCGGATCGGGAAACCCTGAAATGGGGTCAGGTGATTGCGGCACAAAGAAGTCTCCCCAAGTCCCAGGTGGGATGGGGAAAACGCACGGAATTTGACACCGTTCAATATTAAATGCCGGTTCTTGAGGCCCTGGAGGGCATGGTGTAGATTCGGCCACTGTTGATTCTCTTTTATCCGATGGAGTATGTGCTAAATGCACACAAATCCATGTTGTTTAGATTAACGTCAATAATTATTTTATTCTTGCCAGGATCAGGAATTATAATTACTCCTTGTCCGCCTTGAATCTGCACCAAGGGTCCGCCCATACCATTAATTGACCGAACTAACTCATTGCAAAGGGGACCGCCCTCTAGTAATGAATTTGAAAAAGGCGTCGACGCGGCAAGCGGACCAACTTCTGTTGGAAATACTTTAACTTCTTCGCAAGGAGTACCTTCTCCGGTACCTACTCCCACCCCAAACAATATCGTATTTGTATTCTGATCCACTGATATCGACACGTTGTATCCTGGCTTAAATCTAACATCGCCAGTAATACAACGTTTAATTTCGTACGATTCACCTTCGGGAAGTATAGCAAAAGGCCATTCGTATTGATCTTCTTCTGGAATACAAGGAGATGTAGCACGAGTTCTATCGTCATTGGCTAACGATAAAGAAGACAATTGCGTACCCGATAAATTTTGCACAAGAGAAGGTTCTACGATCGCAACACCATCTTCTTCGATGGTCATTCCGTCAATTAAGGCATCCGCAATTAATGACATATCGCCCGTAACTAAGTATCCGCTCCAAAACGGTTGACGACATGTTTCTGGAATGGATTCACTCGTACTTTCCGGCGAATCTGGCGAATCACTATCTACATATTCAACGGAATATTCCATATCGAAGATAGTACGAGTAAATCTAATAGGATACTTACTGAGTTCGCTTGCGTCAGATTTAAATACAAACTCGATAACACCCCCGCTTCTAGACAGGCGACTCAAGTAAAACGAATCAGTTGCAGCCTCAAACTCGACGTCGTCTCCAAACGTAAACCCACAATCAACAATAAAATAGTCCGGTAGATTTTTTAACGAAGTGAGAGTGCCGCTATACGCATTACCAACCTTTCCGACTAAAAAAGGAAAAGACCGATTTATATTATCGTTATACCAACCAGGACGTGGCATTTTAAATTCCTATGCGTCTACTTGATAATTAGAAGAACCAGCTACAGATAATTCTAAAGTTCCTTCGCTTGTTGTCCGGACACGTAAAGAAGCTTTTGCAGCTAAAGAATCGTTACCTTGAACAAATATCCGTCCATGAGCGTCTGGCACTGCTTCCCAACTATTACTGCTTCCCTCCTCAGAAGTATTTACAACATTTATAGCTCGAATAAACTTGGGAGTAAGAAATAAATCTTCGTCCGGGTTAGGATTTTCAACTTCACATAATCTTCGAAGAAATAACGGATCACCTACTGCATCAATACGGATAGTTGGATATTCAACGGACAATACGTCACAATTACCAATAACTTCTGTATCCAGATAACTTAAAATAACACCTGATCCGCCAACCAACCACACATCACCTGTCAGTGTCGAGCCGTCTGGCAATATTACGCCTCTAACTCCAATTGCCGGGGTCGGCATGCATACAGTAGCTACAAATTCTGTTTGAGCTTTTGTAAACGTATGTTCTCCCGAACCAAAACCTGCAAATATAGATATCCGCAGAGGCGTCGAAACAAACACACCCGCAGGACGTTGATATGCGTCCTTTAATTGAATAACGGTATCGCCTGACGTAGAGGTGTACTGATCAAGAGCGTTAATGGCAATCTCAGTTGTAGCTACAGACTCAGACCCGTCGTCACCAATATGTAACGTAATTATACCCGATGACACAACAACTTTAGACAAGTAAGTTCCGCAATCCCCTCCGATGGGGTACAAGTGTGCGTCTATAAACACGCCTGACGGAATAACCATTCCAGCCGAATTTTTTAACGAAACAACCGGAGAGAATGGATAGCTAGTGTCGTCTAACGACGAACGCCATTCTGGGTGTCGAATTTGGCTAGGCATGAGTTAAATTCCACAATTTAAGTGCGATTATCTTCAACCTTCCACGCTGAAAATTGCGTGGTGGATTTATAAGTGTGGAGGCCAGCTTTCCCGGAATCATCTAAATATGTGCTTACAGGTATTGAATGTGTCAATGTAATTGATACGTCAGGAACAGGAGGTCCAGGATCCCAAGACGCTATCGGACCAGTAAGATTTGCCGTAAGTATTATATTGCGGTTTTCGGCTGTCATTTCTTCTTGTTTTACTTCCAGCTTTATGCGGTACCATACGTCAGTATACAAAGTGTAATTTGTATAAGATTGTAGTATTTCCCACGTCACGCCATTAAAATATTTGATGTTGAAACTACCGTCATTATCTGCGTCTAATTCCGCTAACCAAAACGTTCGTCCTCCGGTAGTTTCCTCAAGAGCCCTGTAATTTACTAATATACCACCATTTTTTAAGACACTGCTAGGGTTAGGTATATCGTTGGGAAGATCAGTAGAGACAATTTTCAAGTCAGTAGTATATGTTCGATAAATAGTCTGATCTTCAACGGGCGGATCCTCTGTACTACCGGGCGCCCAAACCGACATGTTGTGAGACGTAGCGCCTGTCACTGTCACAGTTGAATAGCTATAAGACGCATCAACTTCCGACTCAGAAATTGATGCGTCTCGACATATATCTTGAGGACTAATGTCGTTATTGAATAACCACGCAGAAATACCCCCCTCCACGACAGAACCGACATCCGCGAAATAGTCCGCTACTTGGTCTGTAAACGTTTCGCAGTAAGGCAAAATAATTGGACTCTCAAACGGCGTGTTCACACTTTCCGGGTCAGGAACTGGGGGCTCCGGCGGCACAGGTGTTTCTGGGGGGATAGGTTGTTTTTCACTAGGTAAGAAACCCGCCATTGTGGGTAAAAACGGAGGTTCACACGTATCACTGATACTCGAACCGCAATCAATAACCATAGAATTGTCTGTTTTACCGTCAGATGTCAAAGTAGTATTCCGTCCAATTATCGCACATCCTTTAAATTCAAATGTTAAAACACCATTGCAATCCGGACTTACCGAATTTACATACTCGATAGGTTCAGGACATCCGCATGTTCCCGATTCAGGACGTTTACCGCACTCTCCAGCCAAAGACTGAAGAATACTTTCGCTTAATGACGTATCTGCGAGTGTGCCTACCTCAGCGATAACTGAAAATACAACTACCTCTTTAGTATCTCCGCTAATAGTGCGAACTTCTTTTGTTATTTGAAATGGTTCTTCTGCGGCAAGATTTACCATTCCTGTCAGTGCAACTCGATCGTACAGTTTGCCTAAGCCTTTAATAGGCAATCCTGAATGTGGTCGACAAGAACGGGGCGACAAAAGAGACTGAAGAGGTGACTTAAAACGACCGCTGTATGCGGCAGATATACCGGAACCATACACTATGTAACCAAAAGCCCCAGGGTACATAGATTCCATCGCATATTGGCGGCCTTCTTCTAGCGACGACAAAGTAACAGAAGAAACCGCTATAGGAATATACGATGAATCGTCATTACTGAGATTAGAAGACGCCAACACAGTTACTGTGACAAGTCCAGGCGTAACAGCTACTGAGCCTAAAAACGCATATTGACCAGCCCACTCAGGCCATCGCACCCTAATATCAGCAATGACATTTTGTGGAATACGGTCATCATCATCAGAAATAGCCGTAGCCTTATCATCGAGAGGATAATCTCGTGATTCGTTCAGGTTGTACCAGTTTTGATTTCTAACAGCCATGACAATAACAAATTAAAACCTAGAACAGTCAATCTTTCTATTCTTACTCGCACTCTTCGGGAGGCGGAGGGCAAGCCGCTGTACAATATCCATTGTTGGGATTAAGAGTTTGTAGAATTGCCGATTTCATATAACGGATGGGATAGGGAGGCATTGGCATATTTGCAGCACTCCATATGCTTGTCGGAATATCCCCTGATGACACCTGCGGATACAAACAAGCATCAATACCATCAGGAACTACGTGGTTTTCCCACCAAGAATGAGCTACAAATTTAATACTGTCGACAGCCTCACACGACGGAATACATAGTTTAAAAGCAATTCGGAAGGGTGACTCTGGGTTTAGATAAGCTATAGTTGCTTCGTAAACCGGAAACTCACCTAATAGCTCGTATGTAATTGGTCCGTCATGTTGAGGAGAACCTTCAATTACAGATGCTATCGCAGTAACTTCGTCGCACGGATCATTAGTCGGATAAGTAACTAGATTTCCATTACGATAAAGATAAAAAGTAAGTCGTACATGAACACCAACAAGACAACATTTGCTTGTATTACCAAATGTAACCCCAATGTGCGATTTACACTCCGGCTGTATAGTAGCCCTTAGACTGAAAGGGTCTCCTTCGCGGCAGGCTTTTTGGTATTCCCAACGAGCAATATTATCTTCGTGGTAGGTACGCGAACTTAAAGCAATCTTAGCAAGGTCATCATAAGCAAACCACTGACGTTTTAACCCCTCGTATGTTTGAGCAAAATAATCGCAATCGCAGCATGCAGCACAATCGTTAAGTATTTCAACAGCAGACGCAGCTTTTTCTACGGTACTGAGCGCCGGAGATGTGTATGTAAACTCACGAGGATACGAACTAACTAACGAAACCGGCCTTTGTACTCTAATGCACCCGTGTCCTGTGTCTAATGTAACGTTGTGGCATTCATCGCCTCCAGCGCTATTTATACGTCTAATATACGGCACCGTGCTTTCGCACCCAGGATAAACACCCTTACCTAATCCAGGAGTGGCGTTTATTTGCATCCGGTTTACTAAGCGTTTACCCTCGACAAGCTCATTAGTATCATAGGGAATACCCAATTCAATTAATGTTAAATCAGCTATATCCTCTTCGCCAGTATTAACACCTACATTAATGTTGTAGCCTTCACGAAAAGAAATATTACCAATCATCTTTTCTAGGCCAACACGCATACTTTTTAATCTTTGGGGGAGTTTATTGTACGTTCGAGGATCTAAAATACCCCCAGGAGTGTTATCAGGATTGATTACGTCAGGAACAATGTAATTATCATAATCTTGCTGTCCAGTGGAAAAAGAATCCCACCCGGTATATTTCGTACACCTGCAAACGATGTCTTCAGGTATTTGCACCCACTCAAGGATTAAAAGACGGTCTCCCCACGGTTTTTCCGTGTAATAATAAGAATCAGCGTATCCCGTAAGAGTTGAATCAAAAACAGTTAAGCCATTTGCGTCTTTGACTATCACGTCATAATCATGAGTCGGCGCAGGATAACCGCTTGGTGGCGATACTGAATTATCACCAAATCCGTATAGCCATTGAATTCGAAACGGATGCGCATATTTACAAGTATCGTCCGGGTACGATAAATAGAAGTCGCCTAACAAAAGTTGAATGTCAGGCGAAGGCCGTACAAAAGGGTAATGAGTACCGCCACCAGGAGGCTGATTTACGCCAATTGCTTGACGCGCACGTGGATTATCATACCGTGTCGGTACGGATGGGTCACCCGGCGTCGCAGCAACAAAAGGTAGCTGAACAAATGACGACTGATACGTTCCATTATTACTAAAAGTTAAAATCATACGTCTATGCAGTGCTGGGTTGAGTCACAAATACAATTACACGATCGTCAGCGCCCGTGGCTGTGAACCTCAACACAATACTTGACCCGTTTGTATCGCTAGCCGCCAAATCAATGGTATAGACGCCGTTACTCACTTCAGCTAAGCCCGACCCTGCATTAGCGCACGCAGCAAATGCACCGCCGTCAATAGATCGTGTGGGCGTAATTATCGCACCTGTTTTAGGCGAAACATGATCTATATCAGATACCAGGAGGAATGGAAATTTATCTAAAGCTCTATTTTTAGTTGGTAACACGGGTAGCGCGGAATGGATATCGCTAAGCTTTAGCCCAGTTCCCGTGGAACCAGGATGCACACTTGCTGTCCATACAGAATTCGATATTTGACCTGCGACAGTAGAACATACTACCTCGGGCGCTGCAACAATTACTACATGATCACCATTCCCCATGGTCCAATTTGTAGAGCCAGGGGGGGTAGCAGCTAACGTCACATTTTTTGTCGAGCCGTCGTAATCAGAAATAAGACCAACGGCTTTGTTTGTTGCAGTTCCGTTGTCACGTATAATTATCATGCACCCTACGTATAAATCATCATGAGTGCTGCCGTCCGCAATCGTAAAATTTGTTACGCTGGCATAATTATCTATAGTTGTCTGTAGCAGCAACGTGTTGTCACCGTGGTCAGCCACAAGGCTCGTTGTATCTTGTAAAATATCGCCGACTTCGCCGTCTATAGTGGCAAGAGTCGCAGAAGTAGCGGCATGGTGGATTCCGGCTGCCGTGGCCACAGTGGCTAATGCCGAAGCTTGAGCAAGAACAGTAAGTCCAGCTCCTGCCGTACCGATCTCTCCCAGTGCAGCTCCAGCCGTACCAGCACCGGCGTGACCAGCCAGGGCCGCATCTAGCACCGGTCGATATAGCTCCACTACCCTCGTCACAGGAGCCATGCTCGCCTGCGTAATGTGGAATACCATTTCCTCGGTGTCGTTGCCCGCCGCCAGTGTCGTGTCCTCGTCGAGAAGAAGCTCGTACACTCCCGGCATGTATGTGGCATTAGTTTCGTTGATGGTGGGGGTGGTCATCACCACCGCTGCAAGCCCATTGCGCGAGCGCCACACCGTGAACGTATCCAAGCCCGTCTCCCGTGTTTTCATGTCCGTGGCATCGACAGCCACGAAATAGATGTATCTGTCGGTCGATCCAGTCGTTATTCTCATGCGGTTATCCCACTTTCAATTGCGTGCAAGCCTTGATTAACAATCGCACCAGCAGGTGCGACGGCTGGCTCAACGACGGCTGGCTCGGCGGCACCCTTCCAAGTCTTCCAGGGTGCAGTCAACGCTCCGTCTGCTGACGGAGCACTCTGCGGCCAAGAGCCTTCTTTTACGTTGCCGGTATCAACCGGTGTGAAATTTTCATTATCTGCGTCGGTGAAAGCTGTTGTGTCTGCAATGTCCTCGTTGCCACCATCGTCATGGTAAACCGGGACCGCAGAATAATTAGTTTCACAATTTGTCACGTAGTTGTTAGCGAAAACTGTGTACAGTCCGGTGACGGTAGAGGCATCAAATCCGTTGCCTCCGCTGCCGCTGAACCCCTCAATGATATTATTTCCGATGTACGCTGGTGACGAGTAACTGGTGTATCCC
>Ga0209402_10004489_pt1 | contig 12695 bp, 19 predicted proteins | sample ArcticOcean_MG_C_3_FD_187437 | JGI IMG/M metagenome (GOLD analysis project Ga0209402, IMG submission 187437) | Marine microbial communities from western Arctic Ocean - ArcticOcean_MG_CB8_126 (SPAdes) (version 2) | ecosystem: Environmental > Aquatic > Marine > Oceanic | place: Arctic Ocean... | reverse complement strand
ATGATCATTTGATCGCTACACGATCCAACGACCGCTTGTTTATGGCACCATAGAAGTGCCATTTCTGCGTAAAGGGGTCACAAATAAGAACCGCTTCCCCATACAGCCGGGGCCACAAAGCCGGTTTGCTTTTAGCAACCTTAAACAGGGTGAAATTATACACATCCCACCCTCGTTTATTAGCGTACTCCAACACCATCATATTTGGAATGGTGTTAGAGCTACCACGCAAAACAATTTCACCCCGCGATGGGGTGTTGGGATTACGGTAATCTGCCCACACAGCAAAACCTATAAACACAACAACCAAAATCAAAATTAAACGAAGCATATCGACTCCTTTACTTGTAAAAATTAGATAAAGATCCAACGGCCGTATGGATCTTACTCATTTTCTAGTCGCGTTGTCATACAACCTCCTTCTCTTCTTTTCGCAATTCCTTGCGAAGAATTACAACGTCGGCAGGTGCAGTAATAGCAATCTTTACTGCATTGCGCTCCAGTTTAACTATCTTGATGACAATGGTGTCACCCATAGTAATCTCTTCGCCAAGTTTTCTCCGCAATACGAGTGCCATCCCTGATCCTCCTTGTTAACCGTTTAATAGATAAAAATACTACTCGTCGTCGTGACGCATATGAATGCTGAGTATCTTGCTCTTCTGAATCTTCCAGCCGTCCTCGGTTTTGACAACTGTGTGAACAGAGTGCATCTCATTGTCCACAAATCGCGACCTGCCACCGACTTTCTCGGTGATTTGCACACACTCAATATCTACCTGCGTATCCGTACCTCCTGGCAGAACTTCAAAGCTCACGATGTCAACATTTAAATCAAGGTCAAGATTGTCCAACATCTGAATAACATCTTCTGTCAGTTCACGGCCCGCACAGTCGGGCGAGAGCGTATCCATGTAGGCATCATAATTCTTCGACTCAAACGTACTGGCATTGCGGTGAAGCAGCTGCACAGCATCCTGGTATTTGCTGAATTTCTGATTCTCTTCTTGCACGATCCGCTGCGCGGCGGCGGCAATGTCGCCACTGCCGGCGGCCATGGTGACTGCGGCAGCTGACAACATGCCAATCAAAACGAGCAATGCGATAAACTTATTCATTTTTTTCTCCTAAATACGCTGGTGTCGTGATATGTCTCACGAACAGCATTGATGCGAAAATAACCAATCCATACAACGGAGTGGACGTGTAATAACCGAAGACGCCAGCGAAGCCAGCGCCACACACGAGAAACGCGATATCCTTAAACATCACATCCTCCTTCGCGTTGTGCCGCTTGATAATCAACAACGATGTCCCGTGCGTTGCACCACACAGCTTCTTTGCACGCAACGTAGATCAACTTGGCGGTGACGCCCACCCATTCGATAAGAGCCGCGATAAACACCACCGACAAACACGTTACAAACGTAATCACGCACCCAAGCAATCTCAATACAGTAAGCATCATCACCATTCCCTTTCTATGCGGATTTCTCCGCATGTTTGAGATTGTTGCTCCGGCCAACTTTTATTTACCGAAAACACCAAAACCGTCTTGCAACCACTCAGGGTTGCCATCAGCAACATCAGCAGAATCAATTTCCTCATGTTGACTCCTTTCAGGGAAATCGACGAAGGTAACAAATGTGTCTCCGTTTGGGTTCATGATTTCTGTACCACCGCGAGCCCCAGGAAACTTTTCCACTTTTCCGCCAATGAGCTCATCCAACAAACCTCTAGCTAACCGCATCGCTTCGGTAGTGGTTAGCGAAACCGCCATAAGACGGTTCTGGCCAGAAGGGCCAAAAGAATCTCCTTCACCTGCTTTGAACTTCACGCGTCCTCCTTCTGAGACGACGACTTATCGTCTCTCTCAACCGCACGCTGCTCCTTGGCTTTCTCTCTTTTCTCTTTCCGTTCGAGATATTCCATCGCCTCTTGCATGTTGCCGTGAGGGCCGCAATCAATCATGATTGGGGCACCGCCAAAATATTTCAACATCACTCGTCCTCCTCCTTTATTTCCAGTCCATACTTTTCAGCCGCCAGCCTCAGTTTGACGGCGGTCATACCACGACTGCCCCGGCTTGGGTCTCTGATTGCTCGGATAGCCTCTTCGATTGCGTCCTGCAATGACTGCTTTTTCCACTCTATCGCTGCAATTTTCTCTTCCCAGTTATCTTCCATCTCAGTCCTCCTTCTGGTAAGTAAAAAAAATAAGACGTGCCAAGCGGTGAAGCCTGACACGTCTTATCCAAAAGGGAAAGTTACACTGATTGCTTTAATTCATTCTTTTCCTTTACTTGTGTGGAAATAATTACAAGTACTAATAATTTAACAATTGCAAAAGCGATATAAATTTTAGGATTTGATTTCATAATAAGTTTTAATTTGCTCAAGTCTAACACACACAAGAGTTGCACTAGCGTTTCTAACACAGTACTTAACAACGATTTTTTCGTTTCCATCTTTAATACCTATTCTAAGGAACACGATTAAAGCTGTTGTGTGTTAAAAAAGGTGCGCCAAGTTACTCCACTTGACGCACCTTTAAACCGCAAATTAATCTCAACACTTTTGAAAGCTATCCTTCACGGATTCGAAACTTTCGTGGTTTTTCCACTCTCGCGGAGCAGTTTCAGTAGCGACCACAACTTCCTTGTCGTCATCTACTTCTGGATCTGGCCACTCATCAGTGAACCACGCCACACAGGCACGATATGCCGCTACTAAGTGCGGCTTGATGAGCGTGTCATGTTGCCAGGATGACCAAAAACCATAGCACGCGCCGATACCCACCAAGAGTGCCAACCACCCGATGGGATTGGTAACGGCAGCTACCAGCAAAACAACCATTGCGAATATCACAACGCCCGCCACGCACAAACCAACACACACCGCAAGCACGGGTATGACAACGCACCGAAAAGCAATCTCGATCAACTTGCCGGCACACACAACAGCGCACCAAACAATTTTACCGACAATTGCTAACAAATTTTTAAATAGATTCTTAATCATAAAAACATCCCTTTCTTTAATTTCTTTAATTAAGCACAAGTTCGCGAGTCTTTACTTTCCACTTTCCGGCATCCGGATCGTAGTAGCGATGTAACCGAAGATTCATTTGGAGTCCGTTCCATCGCTCTATTGCCTCTAAATAATCACAAATAGGCTCAGTACAGCACAGCACAAAAACCACGTACGCCAAGGAAAGCACTAGCCCTAAACCAGAAGACACGAGCGCTGCCAGATAGATTCCGAACCACACTAAACCATAAGTAATAAAATATGCGCCAAGGACGCCAGTCGTTTCAATTAAGAAACTAGCTGCGTAAAACGACGCAGTTGCCACAGCATTTCCGATAATAGCGCAAGTCGCTTTAACAACTTTAACAACACTCGTCGCCACACTCTTCGTCGCCGCAACAACAGTATTCTTCAAATTTTTAAACATTTTATTCATTGTAAACGTCCCTTTTTAATTAAAAAAAATAAGACGTGCCAAGCTACGAGGCCTGACACGTCTTAGTAGAAATCAAAACTAGTTACGCGAAGCATAACTGAACACTATGTCGCGAGAAAGAAACTCTTCGCGAGGCTTTACTTTCCACGATCCGGCTGCCGGATTGTAGTAGCTCTGTAGCGCTATTTTACGAAAACCATCGTAAACAGCTTGGCTATACAATGCCTGAAAAACCAAGTACGCCAAGGCAAGCAATACCCCGAAAGCAGGAAACACCGACGCTGCCAGACAGATTCCGACCCACACTAAAACAAAGCTGATAAAATATGCGCCACTTTCACCAGTCGTGTTAATTAAGAAACTAGCTGTGTACAACGACGCAGTTGCCACAGCATTTCCTATAATATTGCAAGTCGCTTTAACAACTTTAACAACACTCGTCGCCACACTCTTCGTCGCCGCAACCACACTATCTTTCAAAATTTTAAACATTTTATTCATAGTAAACTTTCCCTTTCTACTAAGTGAAAAAAAATATAACCACCGCGGTAAAAAGCCGCGATGGCTACATACGTTCACTTTAATATGACGTATTTACTGTCTTTTTTTAGCTTAAGAACTAGCCGTTTCTACGAGATATTTGCGATACTTCGGAGACTCTTCCGGTAGCACACCACGCTTCTGCGCAAGCAGCGTCAGAATAGATTGATCGAAACAATGACATTTCAAATTCATATCGTGGCTTTCGTCAACAAGCTTTAGAGAACCTACGCACCGCACGTCTAAACTGCCCGGCAGTATGACACGCTCATCGCAGCACCATTGCAGCCATTCCCGTACAAAAGAGACAGCAGCAACGCCGACACGCCACACGTGATAACCACCAAGGATCATTGGCGTATCGCGGTAATCTGCCGGAGAAAGGTTCATGTAAGAGAACGTTGCGGGATACGTGCACTTGTCGGCAGTATCCCCGTGTTCGTGAAACAGCAGAATGTCTTGGGATAAACCAAGTTCAAGAAATTCTGCAGGAGCACGGACAAACATGTGATCCACATCGCAATAGAATACGACATCGCCAGGCTGCGCATAATCGCGAAACACCTGTAAAAGAATCTGTGGCTTCCATATCCACAACCCTGCACCCTGCTCGTATCTAAGAAGCTTCTTATGCTTGCTTTGGAAGCTGTGCGGTAAATCCGTGGGGCCGAATGTAAGGACCTCATCGAAACAGTCCAGCTCACGCACAGCATCAGCCTGCAACTGCTGTCGCTGCTGATACTCGAGCCCGTCTGCATAACTTACAAAGAAAGAAGCCATCTATTCAAAAACCTGCAATACGGTATTAGCGATCTCGTGACGACGCCTACGCATTAACGCTACGAGCTGTTCGCCTTCTAAATTAAACCACTCTTCACTGGCGGCACCCAGCAAATCGTCCGTAACAACACCCACCCCCATCATTCTACATTCAACAGCCATACGATTGAGAGATTCTATCCACCCTGGAAAATAAACAAAAGCTTTGTACTGCGCCATCGTTTCCAGGAAATCGACATACGGCTTAGCTTCAATAAGATCATACTCAATCCCATGCCGTTCGCAAAACTTTACGTTGTATTGTGTGTTTTTAAAATAATGCTTGTGATTATATATAAACACCTTGTCATTCTTGGGTAGCTCTCTGAACTTATCCATACACTCCAAAGCAGCCTCAGACCACACATTTCCAGAAAGATTAATAACGTTTGCTTCTGGTATGTTCTTTTTCAGCGTGTCTGCGTGCAGCTTGCTCTGGCACAATACAGCTTTCGCCTTCGTGTAAATAGCCTTAAACCCTATTTCCGGAACCTTGTTGTTTCGGTACGTAGACGGATCGCCGCAGTGCTTGTCATACTTATGCGAATGCTCATACAAAATGTAATCTACGTTATCTACTAAAAAAGCCCGATTAGGGATGTAAAAGAAACTGTTAATTATGAACTTATCATTGCGGTTGTTTTCATAATATTCCACATTCTCTAACTCAGGCGCAGATGACCTGTTAAAGATAACTGCGGTACCTAGCTCTTTTTCAAGTACGCGCAATAACTCCTGGTCATTAAGCTCGCCACCATGCGCGCCAGGCTTTACATCGTCTGTAATGTACTGAATTCTCATAAGGACATCTAGTTGTTGACAACTAGATTGAAATCACCAAACTGCCTATAACTAGGCTCTTCTCTTACAAACATCGCTTTATCTCGCCCAGGCCGCAACGCTATGTAATTTAGCTTATTCAAATAGTCGATGGCTTCGTCTATCAAATCACCCCACATTTGTTTTTGAGTTTCAAATTCTATTTTAGCTGCCAAACACTCTGGATGTTTTTTACAATACTCAAAATACTGCCGAAGAATAACGATGTCATGGCCTTCTGCATTTACTTTAAAATGCCCTATCTCCGTGACATCATACTTATCTGCAAACGTTTGCCACGTCAGTGTCGGGACTTTTCGCATCTTTACCATTTTAGCGAGAAGGCGCTCAGCCATAGCATTGACTGTTAAATCAGGGATACCTGAAGCACTTGTGCGTTCACGTAAAATAGGATGCACACGATGCAACGTATTACACCCACGGATATCCCGATTGATTTCGTTATACACATCGAAACTTTCAGGATCAGGGTAATACATGGTGGCGTCCCCGTCGCTATCACTGATAGCCGCAGGAACATATACGACGTTTGGGAGTCGTATAAGCTTGTTTAGATAGATTTCCATCGGCTCCACGCAGATACCGCGGACATCCTCTGGCCAATCTTGTTCGACAAGCGTGTCGAAATCAGACGTACCGATCTCTATGAAGTCGTAACGCATGCTGCCTGCTAAACCTTGCGGATTTCCTCCGCTCTGGGTTTCTCGTCACGCCCGTGCCCGATCTCATACTCGACGCTATCGCCTTCTTGCAATTCATCAAACGGTGGATCATCTACGCCACTAGCATGAAAGAATATATCGGAGCCTCCGGTATTCGGCTTAATGAATCCGTAGCCTTTTTCGCTTATCTTTTTTAACTTACCCTGCGGCATCTTTATGTATCTCCTTAAACTCAACCCCAGGAAGTAAATCTCCCGGTGAAAATCTAACCACGTCTTCCTCTGCGTGGTATGTCGAAACTTCTATGATTATTGTATCGCTTATCGCCGTAAAACGATGTCCCACTTTCGGTTTAAAGCGTATGCTATCACCCGCTGACAGCACTTCTTGTTTACACGTGATCTCCGAAGGCACTTCACACGGCAACTTCTCTGAGTGAACGCCGCACGGTTCTTCCATATAAACTAGCTGCACTTTGCCCCGCCTGACATACATCGTTTCATCTTTTGTTTGATGCATGTGGAAGCTGCCTCGCTTACCCGCAGCAATGAATATCTCTTTCATACAATAATTTACCTTAGGGTCGTTAATCATCCAACGTTCCCAACCCCAGCCCTTCGGCACAAAATGCATTTCGCTTTTCTTCAAACGCAAAGAACGTATAACTTCCTTGTCCTTTGGCTCTTCTTTTACTCGTTTACAATCCATATAAGCCACATATCCTTGGCGTAAAAAGCTTTTCCAACCTTTTACGACACACAAATTTTCTTTAACTAAGTTACTTATCTTCGACATAATCTTCAATAATATTTTCCATGAACGTCGTTTCGGTTTCCGACTTAAACTCAAACATTGCGGTGAGCATCGCTACAGCACTTTCGTAACACATTTCCTCATCCGCTGTCAAAACCCTGGCTTCGTGGTAAGGCGGAACGTCTTGAGAACCGAACATAGCATCATCGCCAGCATCAATCTCTGTGGTAGCGGCACGACATCTATTTATATAGTCCTGAGCCGCGTAAATAAAATCAGTAAGCCCTACGTCATCGGCGTCTGATTGCGATAACGCAGCGATATTACCCATTAGTTGGGCTAAGCGACTGAAGTTACGAGAAAGATAGTTTACCGCAGCTGTGTGCATGCGGCCCTCATCTTTTGTAAGAGCGCGATACCTGTGTGTGACACCCGCTTCGGGGTGAAAGCCTTGTCGGCTGAATTGCGTAGTGATACGCCAGTTCGATGCAATCAGACTTAACGCTGAAGATACTCTACTAGAACCAATCACGCTGCCTACCTGTAATTCGTATGCCATCCTTCGGAATCCTTCCTACGAGGAGTTACATCTACTGCTAACCAATTTTACCGCTAGGGCCTATTATTTTTATGATTGCGTCAACTTCTGCTGGTGTTAAACCCTCTTTTTGTGCTGCGTCATAAACCTTTTGGCGGCTGCCGAAAGAGTTTATGTTATACGGCATTACCATGCTCTCGAATTTTGTTTTAGCTTCTTGCGGCAAACTGCGTAAATATTCTTTTTGCTGCGCTGGTGGCAGGTTAAACAATTGCTGTTTCATTGCAGGGTCTCGCAACACAGCTTGCCCTTCAGCTAAATCTACTTTGCCATCATTATTTGTATCGCCGATCACACCACCACCCGCTGCAGGCGCAGCAGGTTGATTAGGCGCGGGTTGCCCCGGTGCAGGCGGTGGCACTGGTTGCCCTGGCGCAGGCGGTGGCACTGGTTGCCCTGGCGCAGGCGGCGGGGTAAGCGCCCCACCATCCCCGCTTGCACCAGCAGCGGACCCTGGACCTCCAGGCTGTTGTGGTGCTTCTTCTTCACCGCCGAAGAGTCCAGCCATACCCGCAGCGCCCGCTGCGAGGCCTGCAAGACCTAAACCAGCAGACAACATAGGCCCGCCGCCCATGACTCCACTAAACAATCCAATAGCGACCAGAGGAATACCGATCATCAAGCCCATTTTCTGAGAAGATTCTAAACCTTCCCACATCGCAAACAGACCTTCAAGGAAATTAGAATCGTTTGCTCCTTCTTCAGATGTTTTACCTGCAGCCGCAGCGCCTTGATCAAGAATAGCTTGGCCCGTTTCATCAGGCATTTCACCTGCTTCAATTTGAGAAGCATATTGACCAATTAATTCTGGAACATTAACGCCACTTGCTTCTAATCCCGCACGAATCTCTTTAGCCATCGCTGTCTGAGAATCGTTTATGGCTTGCATAAAGACTTGTACATCTTCTACTGAAAGATTTGCTATTTGCTGCTGCAGATTTACACCTTTCGTCAAAGTATCAGGCGATACACTCGCACCGTTAAACGCACCTTGTGCTGCGCTAGCGTTGTACACATCAACAACCTTAGCAACATTTTCAGGAGAGTTTGCCCGTGTTATTAGTGCTTGCGGATCGCTTAACGTGGCAGCATCCATCGGTTGAGTAGGTGGCGCGCCCACCTCACCTGGGCTTTGCGGAGTCGCAGGTGAGGCGGGGGCTGGCGCAGCGGCAATAGTCGCACCATTCACGCCTTGTTCGGGTTGTCTTTCCCATGGGGGCGGCTTTGCGGTGTGGCTTTCATACCACGCGCGGTCGGCTGGCGTCCAGTTTTCTTCTCCTTTGTCCTGTAAATCGTTTATGGTGTGGAGATCCCCGATAGTGCGCGTTTTCATCGCGTCCTCTGCCTCAGGACTGAAGAAATGTTTCATTTGCCGCAAGCTATTCATAGACGATTCTACTTCCGAAGGAGTAGGCCCTGCGTCTTTGTCATGTGCCATTTCCTCCTGCGCGAATCGTCTTTCCATTTCTGTCGGAATTAATGGCGGCGCTTTTCCATATACATCCTGATACGCTTGATTGTAATTTATGAATTGCGAGCGCATGCGATTTCGAATATTCGGGTCCATGTCCCAACCAAATGGCTGTTTTCCGAGTGAATTAGTCTTAAAATAATCTTCCGGAAAACCCCGACCTGCATCGTCTGGATACATGCGCGGCGCTGGTTTTTCGTGAACTGGAACCATGGTCGCTATTCCGTACCCTTCCCCCCGTACGGACCCGGAGGGGCGGCGGGGGGTAAAACCTTCTGCAGTCGCAGGGGCTGGCGCGGATCGTGCGTCTGCAGCACCGGCTGCCATTGCAGGAGTGTTGCCTCGCGTGTTTGGGCGGTCTTTATACGGAAACTCCAGCGGTGGAGTGTGAAGCATATATCTTTTCGACTGTCGTTGACGGAGCGACTTATCACTCCAATAACCAGGGGTGTTGCCTTCCCGGTCGCGTGCCGCACCATCGGGCTGATAACCAGGCAGCTTCTGCTGCGCCGCTGCATCGACGGGGGGAAGCACTCTGGGTTTGCCTCCGCCGAAGCTTACTCCTAACTTAACAAGCAAACCTTGCATGCCATAAGTTCGCGGAGCGAGCAGTTGCTTCACACTTGGTGTGCTAAGCGCAGAGCCTTGCTTAAATATATATGAAATGCTATTTGGCATTACTTTGGCTCCCGCCCCAGACAAAATCTTTAGCTGCATTACCAGCGTCACTAGCCGCTTGGCCAGGATTGTTCATCGCATTTTGTGCATATTGCCCAGCAGCAGCTGTCGAAGTTGTCTCGTTATTTAAAGCTTTCCACGCTATATCTTTATTTTGCTGCGAAGCGCCGCTGTACACAGCACCAGCACGTTGGCCCACTGATTGCGTAGCTGCGTTTGCTGCGGTGTTAACGCCTTGCACACCTGTAAAATCTGCTACAGTTTTAGCGATCGGAGCAACTGTCTTTTGTAATTCTGGCGTAATATAAGAACCAGGATCGCTTTCAAAAGCTTTACGCTTCATAAAGTCTGGTACATAATCTTGCCAACCTTCTGCAGCCTTCGTCAAAGCAGGGTAGGCATCCGCACTTTGCTTGCCAGATTTTTTAACAATAGCGCTGGCAGGTGCCGAACCTTTCCCGCGATTCATTGGATGATTTGCGTCGTAAGAAATGCCGCCAGGTAGCTTTACTGTCCGCGGAGGTAACTTTTCAAGTAATTCACCTTGATTTGCGGGATGTGTTGGATCGTAAGAAATGCCTCCGGGCAAGTTTACCGTATTTGGATTTTTTGGCGGCTCCGCTTTGTTATCATTCGTTAAATATTTATATGCGCGGTAAGGTATATAGCCCGGCATAAGCCATTTGGCGTTATCTCGCAATAAGTTGAATTCTTTTTTTGCTTGTTCGCCTACATCAAAACCTTCTGCAGCTTTCGTCAGAGCAGGATAGGCATCTGCACTTTGCTTGTAGTACTGGCTGTAATGCTCTTGCAACGCTTGACGACGCTGCTCCTCTTCATCTTCTTCTTCGTCATCATCCCCAGCTAACATTTTGTATAGCGCGTAACCCCCAATACCTAAACCACCAGCACCTAATAATGCAGGGATAGCTGCCTGCATTGTTGGTGATAAACTTTTGTACCAATCACCCGCACCCAAAGCAGAAGCACCAGACTGCCCCCAATCTCCGAGTGTGTCTGTAATTTTATTAAAGATGCCCGCGCCATCGCCGGCTTCGTCGTCAACAAGGCTATCTACAAAATCTTTAGGCATTACTCCAGAATCTTTACGCTGCTTTTCGTATGCATCTATCGCGTCACTTATTTGATCAGGTGTGGCTGTCGGATTGTCTTTGATTAGCTTTGCTTTCAAACGTTTAAAAGCATCTGGCCATTGTTGTTCAATTAAAGCGTCTTTTTTGTGCCCCTGATATATATCTGTGCCAAGCGCTGTAGCTTGTGTCGCTGCAGGTAACGCGATAGCTGAAGCCGCCAACGCAGGAGAAGCTAAAGCGAAAGGAAGTGCGTTTGACGCTATAGCCCCGCCCCAGTCGCCAATGTTTGCAATGCCTGCACCAATTTTACCTGGAATACCTTGTTTCCCCATATCCTTTGTGTGCTTCTTCATCCGGGCTGCGTTATTACTGCCTTCATAAATACCTTTGCCGCCAAAAATAGCCGAACCACCAAACGGTCTTGCAACGTCTCGTAAACTATTACCAGCATCGTGCCAGATAGAATTAAGCCCAGCCCTCGCATTGTCATACCAACCATCGGTAATACCTAGATGATCTGTAACACCGGGCACCACACTAGCAGCTTCACCTACAAGACCCGCTGCAGTACCTACAGCACCTTTAGCGCCACCATAAATGGCACTACCTATATTTTGTAAGTGTGTGGCGACTTCATTTGACGCAGGTGTCAAACTTGGATCGAAACCCCAAGCCATCTTCGTAAGAGCAGGATACTGCTCTGTATAAGAATTAGAAACACGTTTTTTCTTCTTTTTATTCAACACTTTCTCATTCATATTTTCGAGGATGGGGTCTGGCATTAGTTAGTTTCCTTGTTTAGCTCCCTCACAGCAAACTTCCAAAATAGAATGGCAGCGTTTGCAGTGCTTCTTTCCTCTTATATAAATGAAATCTGTAAAACCACATACATAACATGGAATCTCAAAAGTCATAGTTACTTCTAGTTGTTGACAACTAGATTACCCTTTCCCACCAAACGGACCTCTACGATTTCTTATATTCTTAACCATGTTTCTGATAGGTTGTCTACGTTTATTGCCAGCTGGGCGTTGCTTCCCGCGGCGCTTGCCACCTTGTTGTGCAGGAGCTTCTTCTTGCTTACTTGAAAAACCGCCTGGCACACTCGAGTTACCACCAATGTTCGCGGTAGCGCCGGCAGCAGCCCCGGCACCACCGGCTCCGATAAGTCCGCCAACATTCGACGGAAGATCATCAGTAAGTCCTGCGTCCATATCTTGCCGCGCACCTGCAATTTGCTCAGAGGGCGGTGGCGCGGGCCCTGCGTTATCGCCTTTGTTTACTAAGCCAGGAAACTGTTTAGCAAACGCACCCATGCCCATTGAACCGGGACTAACAACTTCTCCGCCAACAGGTTTTTCTTCTTGTTTACTGGCAAAGCCGCCGGGGATATTCCCAGGAATGTCATATTCTCCAGAAGTATAATCACCAAGATCATCTTGAGGACCTTTTGGCATTACGAAACCGCCAGCAGGTTTTTTGCTAGGTTTCTCCGGGACGCTATACGCCCCGCCCATAGTCCCACCAATAGAAACATTATCGGGTAAACCACCGCGACCAGGCTTAGGAGGCTTAGGTGCTGTAGCTGGCTTCGGTGCTGTAGCTGGCTTCGGTGCTGTAGCTGGCTTCGGTGGCGACATCCCGTATCCGCCAGGAGGTGCTGGACTACCACCAATGCGTTGTTGCGTATCTTCAAGCGTGGGCGCTGGGCCTAGAAAATTACCATTAGCATCGGGGGAGGGCATTGCAACATCTCCACCACCAGCAGAACCGCC